>ENA-OOXC01000715-OOXC01000715.1-human-gut-metagenome-genome-assembly--contig:-NODE-715-length-23393-cov-9.564958_pt1 | contig 23393 bp, 28 predicted proteins | sample MGYA00241578_ERZ501325 | MGnify/ENA primary metagenome ERZ501325 (study PRJEB25962, sample SAMEA2042737) | human gut metagenome | biome: human gut; feature: human-associated habitat; material: faeces...
TTTGTTGCTCAGGAACTTATAAATAAAGTTAAATTATAGTGTTGCGGAATTAAGGATAAGCACAAATTCTTCATAAAATTCCATTATTTATATTGATGATTGACAGCATGACAATCAAATCCATTTTCTGCGCAATTAGCACAATTATGATTACCATCACTAACATAGCCCGAACAACCATGTGCAGGAATATTGCAACTTCCTCTTACGCCTCCACGAAATGATGGACCATTGCCACTTTGCATATACTGAAGCGAGCGAGATTTACAAACGATACAATCCCAATACGAAGTTTTCAGTCCAAACATCTCACTCTTCTCGCAATATCCTTTTCCTTGGCAGATAATGCAGTCTGAGTAACCTTGTACTCCAGTTCTTGAATCATCGTCACAAGAAGCAAGAGTTGCACATACAGTAAACAGCATAGCATAAATAGCAAATACCTTAATTTTCATATTCCAATACCCTAATCCGTGTCGGGCACAACTTCTAAGTTTGTTATTTGTTTATGAGATATAGAGTATGGAAGTAACTGCATCCTATCAAAAAGCCTATAGTCTTTCGAATTCCTTCCTGAAATCCGACATTCATATTCAATGTCGGTGAAATATACAAGGCATAATGCTATGCTTTAGGCTCATGTTGTACCGATTTGCTTATAAGCTCTTGAGTCTTGTCTCGATGATCATGGTTTTCTCGTAACTCTGTTAATATACTGCAAAACTCCTGCTCAGTCAATATCGTTTTGTATGGATTGCTCTTACCCTTTGTGTGATATAAAATCATACCACGTGTTGCCATTAAAGCTGTACGGAAACGCTCACTCTGTTCGAACATAGCATTATAGGCTTTGCGGACAAGAGCTGTGAATTCTCCGCTCTGTCGGTCTATAGCCTTTCCCTTCCACCATACTATCTGGTCAGTTTGCCATCCTGCCGAAGTCTGTTTCTTTGCATTTTTCCCTTTCATACTACATATTTGACGCTGTTTGTTTATGTCCTGCAGCTTCAATGATTGGAGAAAACCCTCCATACTGCCGCAGACAACGCCATCAAAACGGAAGCCATTGCTGCAAAGGTTACTCAACACATCAGCAGGATAAGCATTCTTTGACCATATGTCTATAGCTTGCCCTCTCCATATCTGCCACTTTACTCTTATCTTTCTGAATATTGAAATCATATTCTTCGTTAATTTGTTACAAATAGTAAAACCTCTCGTAGTTGAACTGTGACAACTCACTTTGCGTGGTGTCCAATGTCTTTAGGCGTTCGGGTATCTCATGCAGTGGTATGCCGTCGTCCAGAAGCCTTCTGAGTTGGGTGAACATGATGCGGTTTGTCCGGTCCATGCTCTCTTTGTCAGTAGCCACACCATACTCTTCTGCTTCACTCATCTCAGATATGATCATACCTGAGAACAAACCGTGCAGCCCTTCCTTCTTGGCAAAATCCATGGCATGACACCATATACCGATGATGTCTCCACAATGTTTGCGAAGATAATAGGCTTGCGGATGGCCTACAATTATACCGTCAAAGTCTTCTTCCTCATCGCTCTTGCGAAAGAACAAGCCTTTGTCTGAACCATGACCAAGCAGCATGATACGCTCGCTTGGAGACGTGTGGTGAAGCTGATGTCCCATCTTTTTGTTGGAGCAATCCGCTTCAATCAACCGTGCTCCCAACCCTTCATAAAGGATTGAGAGCATTTCGGTCGTTTTATCTGTCGGATGTATCACTAACATGGTCTTTCCTTTTATCTCGTTTATGATAATATGGAGAGAAAAGTAACCTCTAATCTATCACTTCATTGGCTTGACATCATCGAAATTCATCTCTTTCTCTATCAAGAAAATCTTTGGTCAGTTTTACCAGTCTTTTGTTTGCAAGACACAGATGTTCATGCAAGTTCTTCTTGACAGCATTGTTGTCTATCTTTCCTCTCTTGTAGTTCTTGATGAGCAGATTGATATTTTCGAGTTTACTTCTTAGCAACCATTCAAACATTGTACCTTGCTCACGAGGCAGATCGGAATACCACTCGTCGATGCCGTCACGATGTGCCCGATAGGTGGTTAGCGTGTACATATAGTCATCGTGAATGAGTTTAGTTGTCTCGTTGTCATTACACAGATCCGCCAGTTGCTTGTATGCTTCTATCAGCCGATAGTCAACAGGCATGACAGAACGCCAAGCTGCCATATTCATGTCGGCTTGGGTACCACAGCCGTATGTTCCCATGACTCCATCAATCACCCGAAATAGTTTTTCGTAACTGTTAGGTTCTTGCCATTCGCCACCTGTTTTTTCATAGAAGTGCTTCATATGTAGTCGTGCTACCTCATGCCAGACAAAGGATGCGCTTGCTTCATCCATACCCGAATTGACCATACTTGCGTATGAATCGAACAGGGCAATAACGATAGAAATGGTGTCTTTGTAGTCTTTTGTAATCCACTTGTTATACTCTTCATTGTCCATGCCCAAGTCTTCCAAACTGTAGCTACCAGTTTTGCTGTACGCTGTATCAGCGATGGATAGCAAGGAGTCAACCGTATGCTCTGAACAGGTAACGTATTCCATCACTTTTTTCTTGTCAACATCCAGATGTTTCAAGACAAATGGAATGCTGTCTTTAGCAACCATCACCGTATCGGATTCCTGATTATCCAATCTGCTTTTGTTCCCCTTACAGGAAACTACGGAAAGGACAATCAGAAACAATACCGTCATTTTGAATATTGTAGTAGTTTTCATGTTGCTCATTTTTGTTATTCAATATCTATTCTTGCCACCTCATCCACATTTTTTATCTTACGGATATTTTCAATGGCTTGCTTTAGTTCGTTGGAAGAATGCACCTCAGAAAACATGAGATTTTTTGTACAAGCGTTTCTGCCTCCTTTGGTTTGGGCATGTTTTCTCTAGCAAGCGTCACATGAATGTTATAGACTGCAGAATCATTTGTGGTCGCATCGTGTGTATAGCTAAGTGATTTCAGCATACACCATTCCAATCTGACCAATGAGTCACAAATTATTGTTCCTGGAGTATATGAGACAGAGTCTGTCGGTATAAATGGTTCCTTGTCATCGTAGTTGTAAATGACAGACCCATTTTTCAATGCCTTGATATGGGTACGTACTTGGCTGTTCTTTGTGTCTGTCAACTTGACTTCAATCCTCTCATCAAATTGATAGTCATACTCTGATAGGTGTTTTTCTACTATCTTGCAGATGCTGTCCTGTAATTGATGATTGATATGATTGTCTGTGCGATACTCGTTGTTACAGATGTCATAGAGGGTGTAATATCCATTCTTACGCAGTTCCAACTCGCCAAACCAATGCCTTGATGTATGATAGACCAGGGTTTCATACTCTGGCTTCACCAACAACCCATATCTGTCGCGCAGTCCTATATTTCCTGTTTCCTTGTCCTCTATACAGAAAATGCCAGGATAGGTGTCAAGTGAGTAATATCCAGTTCTGCCCACATTGAAGCATGTATGTTGGTTGTTGCCTATGGCTAAGCTTGGCAACAATATTCCCATATAGATGGCAGACACAACGGCCAACAACAGTTTCTTCTTGTATTGGTAGAAAGCACTGCATACATAGGCAACCATGCTAAAACTGATGCCTAACATGGACATTCGCAACAGTCCGGCATGGGGTTGGGCAAAGAAGAATATCAGCATAGATATAACCAACACCCACAATTTTCCTTTCTTCAACCCATAATATCTTTTAAGCAGATGGAAACTGAGTGCTGGAGCCACGACACTGGCGAACAGGCATAGTCTCGCATTCATAGTGAGACCTGCATACAATGTGCCTATTGTTATCAACAGTAGGGAACAGTATGTCCTTGCGGTTTTATCCGTCCAAAGCAGTTTGCCAAGCGTGTCTGTCCATGTCAAGGTGTCTGTCTGACAACCCTTACGGAAGATATTGACGAGGAAGACTACCAAAGGAACTACCCACAACCATGTAGCCACAGCTAAAGTAAGCCCTACATACCACCATCGGTTAAAGTCAAGGTTCAACAATGGAAATACTTTTGAGGCGAGCTCACTAAGTTTTATGTCAAGTCCCACACTGACAGCAAAAGCGGTAAATCCCACAAACAGCAGTCCTGGAATCCATGATTTCTTTTCCCTATGGTAAAGCGTGAACGAGAGCAGCAGACGTGACATAATAAGTAACATTACAATCCATGTTGCAGGGGTATCGACCCATGCTATTCTGCTTCCCAATGCGGCTATAGTCCACAAAGAACATATAGCCAAATCAATTCCTAATAATATCTTTCTCATCTTGTCTCTCTTTTATTCTATTTCAATCAATATTGCCGTATAGTTGTCATCACCTTGTTTTTGACAGAGAAAGTCAAATACATCGAGTATATCTTCCAATGGCTTGTCGTCCAACATCCTTGCTTGTAGGATGTCGGGTGCCATGCTCTTGTACAAGCCATCAGAACAGAGTAATATTCTGTCTCCTTTCTGAATGGTGAACTGCCTAATGTCGGGAACAGCGACTTCTGGACGGTAGCTGAAGAAACAGCGTGACACTACTTCCCATCCGAAATCGATACGCAAATGGTCTTCGGTTTGGTAAAGCAATCCCTCACCTTGCCTTTGCAGGTAGCAACGGCTGTCGCCCACATGGGCTATTGTTGCCTTGTCACCTTCAATGCTGGCCATGACCATCGTAGTACCCATCTCTGCATGGCTGAGGTCGTAGGATTTCTGGTTGATGGCATTACAAGCCTTTCTGCAAGCCATAACAACTTTTTGGTCACTGTCTGGAGTGTCTGTATTATCCTGCCAGTATTTTGAAATGGCATCGCAGACTGCCTCACTTGCAACCTCGCCAAAGGAATGACTCCCATGCCGTCACATACTATTCCCATAAACAGGTTGTTTTGTGGCATATCAATGACCTTGTAAGCATCCTCGTTATTATGCCTTCTACCGGTCTTACTTATTGTTGCATATCTTATCTCCATATTATGATTATTTTTAGTTTATGATAGTATAGAGGCAAATGTAACATTTTATATATAAGTAACGTAGCTTTTTCTCTTATATTATTCTTGATATTGTCATTTTTACCACTTGATGAATCTTTGCAACTTTGGTTTCAAGTCCTCATGCTTGGAATAGTCGAACATCAAACATCTATTAGCTTCCTTGAAAGGTATAACTGCATGGTATTCGCCTGCAGCAAAGCAATCAATCTGATAAGGATGATATGTCAAGACAATGCCTTCTGGCAGTACGGCAAAGTGAGTCAAAGGAAAATCCTTCTCGGTAAATGCCTTTTCGTTGTAACCATTCCATCCAGCCCAATCATCGCAAGAATAATTATGTACAAGAAATGACCGCATTACCTCGTCCATACCGCTTGTATCAATCATTGGACAATGGAAAGAGAAAATACTATGCGTGAAATCCTCCCATGAATTTTCACGTTCGTAGCAAAAATCGTATTCTTTCTTCAAACTTTCCAAAACCATATGTCGGAACCGTTGCATCATGGATGGCTTCACAGAGTTGCCGACATCAAGCAATCCTCCTCTTTGCTTGTCATATGTGATATAATACTCACGAGGCAAATCATGAAGTCCTCCATTGTAAAGGCTTGCCCAATAATAGTATGTGGTATAGTCATCACAGTCTGCCACTTTCCTCACTCTTATATTGCAAGTCATTCTAAGCTCCAATGTATCTTCTATTTGATACTCTGCCCGACAAAGTTTCTCCCACAACACACCATATTTATCCAAAGAAAGCTGTAAATCCTTTAACGATGTACACTTCCCAACAGGAATGCCCCGATTGTTTTCCAACTGATAAAACGCATCGTCTCTAATAGCAGCCATCATCCATTCCCGAATAGCCTTGTCAGACTCAGCATCACCTTTCGGTATATCCAAATCAACACTAAATCCAGCTTCCATCCGTTCGTACTTACTCCTTGGCTTGATATAATAGTTCTTTGCCAATCTTTCTGTTGTCGTATCGGGGGCATCACTCTTTTTCTTTGCGTTGTATAAGTCACCGAATGAAACATCTTTTGTTTGTGCCCCTGCCACCAAAGTTACCATACCTTCTTTCTTAGGTTTGCGACAAAACACATCATCTTGGAGTCCAACACATTTTCCATCAGAGAAGCAAATCGTATCAGAACTTGCGAAAAGATGTAAGCTTTTCCACTGACCAAGATAATAAAATCCAGACTCACAGCATGGAGATGAGAACAATATCTTTCTATCCTTAATGTCATAAACATCATTGTCGTCAATGCTCACATAGTTGACGGTATTGTCAATAGAAGTGATATTTGTTGCTCCAATTTGAGGATAATAGAAGCCATTACGTTCATACTTTAGAAGGTAGCATGGTGTCTTTTCATCGGAATGTTCATAGTTCCAAACGATAAACAGACTGTCACCAATTCGTTCTTGAATAGTGAACGTATCACCATCCAAGACAAGGGTATCTTCGTCAATGACTTCCCCTTTTAATCCGACTCCCATACGCAAACCATGACAGCCAGTAAGAACTGCAAGCATAAGGAATATAAACAGAAGTTTTTTCATAGTGTAATATCATCTGTTACTTTCATATCATCGTATTCGTCGTCCCAGTAAATCATTGGAGCCCATTCTTCCCTAAATCCAGGGAATTGAAACTCTCTTAACTTTTCCAATTTGTTTTCAACCTCATCTTTTGACTTTGCAAATACAAAGCTACGATGCCAATAATTGTCGCTGAGATAATCGCATTCATCAAACCAAAGATGATGTCTCACGAGCTGCCCTACATATACACCATCCTTGGGCATTTCCTTACACGAATAGTCTGCTATCTCGTAAATATCCTTAAACGTAGTTCCAAGGACATGTATCTGCTCTGTAATCTTAATTTTCTTCATATCGATTTCCCTAATCCGTGTCGGGCACAACTTTTATTGTTACTTCTTTCTATTCATCAACCATTCAATCAGTAGGTTCACCTCTATGCTCAACATTCCAATAGTTACTGGAAGTTTATGTGGACGAACAGCAACCATACCGATGGTATATTTCGGATTATCAGCAGGGAAGCAACCTACGAATGTAAATTCGTCCGAACTTCTTTTATTGTCATCACATTGTAGAATGTTGTATATACCTGCCAGTTTAATACCTCTTGGAGCAAGCCGATGTTGTATGCCTGTCTTCTCAAAAATGCCAGTAGCTATTTTCTTGACATATTCCAAAGATGATTTTTGATGATACATTTGGTTAAAGGAGATTGCCAACTCTATAGCATTACTCTTTTGGATGGTATCATACGCTTGTTCCCATAAATCCGCTCCATTTGGCATGGTCATGAAAGCCTTGTACATTCCGATTCGTGACTTCATCAGTAACGCCTTTTCAAATGTAACTTTTCCATAGCCACCTCTTCGCCAATTATGGTCACGTATTTTTAGACTATCATTAACTTCCAATATTCCGCATTCGGTATCGACCATTTTCCCTAAAGACGTATTTGACTTCTCTAAACATTTTGCAGCTATAAAGGGTACAAAAATATCTGTGGAACAAACCTGTTTCTTGAATGGTACATATACCATGTCACCACACCATCCACAATCGTCATCTAACTGTTTCTCCAATGATGCCCATGCTAATACTTCTGATGTTGTGGCATCAATAACGGCTATTTGCCCATACATACCATCTGTTTCTAACATCATATTTATATCTAATAGGTTGTAGCATGAGTCTATAAGTTCTTTGTCTGCTAATGGACAAATTTCAACACTATCGTTGAAATAGGAAACTTCTTTTCTCTGAGCATAGACACCTACGCAATAGAATATTAGCATAAATACCAATAATGTTCTAAATGCTTGTGTTATTGTTTTCATTCCATTTCTACACCTTTAGGTTGTACAATCAGTTCCAATCGCTTGATATCGTCTTCTGTCAGTTGGATGTTTCCTCCATTTCTGTAATAGTCGAGCACTCTTTCAGCACCATGGCGTCCCAATACTGCATGTTCTTCTGCTTTCATATAATATTCCACAGCAAGTTGCTTGTTTGATTTGCCATTCTCATCAGGCTCATAATAGAGGTCGCCAAGAATCAGATTGGCGAGAGGTACACGATGAGCAATTATGGCAAGTTTTGTTGCATCTGCTCTCAGTCTGCCTTTCCAGTCAGGTATGGTAATCAGCAGTTCTGCCAAGGAACAACCTTGATATGCAGCCTCTTTAATCATATTTATCCCCGATATTGTGTCGCCTTGGTCAACAGTAATCATTCCGAGGAGAGTCTTTGCTTCAGGACTGTCGCTCGCACGCAGCATTTGCTCTATGCTGTCTGGATCCTCTTGAATATACGACTTATAGCCATCCATTAGGAGAAATAATGTTTTGTAATCATTACCATCTGGCAAGCCGTAGATATAGTCATCTATGCGATTGATTGCTCCACGCCCCTCTGCCATGTGAGCCATAGTAATCATTCCGAAGAAATCCTTCTTCACACCGATACCATCTCGATAACAATCTGCCAGTTTCAGATATGCCGAACCATCGCCCCAGCGAGCTTGATAGAGCAATGACATGACTGAGTCCTGCGGACTTACAATCAAACGTTTCTGTTCTGTCAACTTTGTTGCAGAAGCCATTTCTTCCATTATCTGTTGTTCTGAACAACTTGCAAGGAACAACATCATTATCATATATACGAACCAATTTTTCATCTTAAATTTCTTGTTTTTATTCTTACTTACTCAACATAGCATTGGCCTTTTTGGTATAGTCAGCAGCTCTATCTCTTGCTTTGTCTGCTTTATGAGAATATACCAAAGCTTTGTCTGCCATATTCCTCGCCCTGTCTTGATATATCTTCGCCCTGTCATATTTCTTCTGTCTTACATAATACTCGGCTTCTCTTAAATTATTTTGTGTCTGTCTGTTATAGTAATCCGCCTCTCGTTGGTAGCTTTCCGCTTGCCGCAGATAATATGCAGCTTCACGCTGGTACGATTGGGCTTGGCGAACGTAAAAACTTGAAGTCTGAGCATTAATTGCCAGATTAAACATGGAAAATAACAATATAACCACTAAATGTTTCATATTTCAGATGTATCAATATTCTTTCTTATGATAGAGTTTGGAGGTAGAGCATCCATGTGCAGCACAATTAACACACTCTGTATGCCCAGGCTTGTGCTCATAAATTTGACAACCGCACCCACTGTTACATCTTCCATAAAAGAAAGACCGTCCTTTGAAGGAGACATCAGAGTTAGAACGTGTCTCTACATAATCAGCCACAATCTCTCCTGTTCCTCCGCATCTGTTACATGTATATCCTGCATAAACACCATATCCGCTACATAGTGTACATGGGAACGTCTTCTGACTTTCTTCCTCATATATGTTTTCATTTGCGTATGAACCACTCGCAGTTGAAGGTTTTGAGTCACAACTTACAATTGTAGAAGTGACTATAATGCAGAACAATACTACAAAGATACTTGCTAATGACTTCATATTTCAATACCCTAATCCGTGTCGGGCACAACTTCTAAGTTTGTTATTTGTCTGTTTATGAGATATAGAGTACCGAAGTAACCATTTGCTATCAGAAAATTTTTATTTTGTGATTTTCTGCATAGAAAACCGGAAAACAAAAAGCAGAAGACCATGGAATACAAACTACATAGCCTTCTGCTCTCTTATACTTTCAGAATAATCCTGCTGATTGATTATCTTTTCAAAGTGAACTTCTTTACAACCTTACCTTTTCTGTCAATAGTTCCATAAAGATTGATTTCTTCATCATCTGTCATACCGAAACCGTCCTCATCACGATAGTACATACCATCAGGGTTAAGCTGCCATTCCACCTCTGCCACGCCATTCTTATATTGATATACATGACCAGGAAAATGAAATGAATGCGCTTTTGCTCTTTCAAAAGCATCTTGTGGAAGCCCTTTCAGACTATCCCAGTCAATATCTTCATCTGTCACGATTTGCAGCACCTCATCAATAGACATGAACTCGTATGCGCATCTTGCCTCTTTGTCCATCAAGTAACGTGGTTTCCAATACCGCCCAATCACCTGAGTCACTAATGCCATATCTTCCCCCAAATCATTTTGTACAAGTGGTAGACCTTGATATTGTGATAAACATAATTCCCTATATAGTTTTTCCTCTTCTGACATATCTATATCATTTGACTTTCCCTCTTCATACACCAAATCCCATGGATTATCATTACAGATTACTAGCCCCTCCATCTTACCTTGTACAAAATCATTTTCATCTGTATCATCTTTATTCTTAGCCTTAGCAAGGTATCGGAGTTTTCTTATCAAATCACGTTCTTCTTCATTCGCAATATCATAAGCAATTTGAATGTAACTGTCAAAAGATTTTTGAATCGCTTCGGTTGCTTGCTCCAATATTTCATCATTACCTTTCTTGGCAATAATGTTCATCGCACAGGCCATAAGCCGTCCTGCAAATCGTGAGTCGCTGAGGTTGGGCGCATCATCCAAATTTTGACGATATCCATCCTTAAATTTAACATTTCCTCTATATCCTCCCGTATATTCAACGGGCATCTTCGTTGCTTCTTCGCATGACTTATATCCGAATATGGCGGAAAACAATGATTCGAAATTCTTGCCATCGAGAATATCAACCGAATGGTTCATTAAATTTTGGATTTCATCAGGTGTACTGTCTGACAACTCTTCAAATTTTTTCACCATCTCCACAATAATATGATAGCCATCGCCTTTTTCCAACAAGCTAACCTGTGCCTCAGGCAAAGTCTCAACTGCTTCTTTGCCTAATCTTTTCACTTCGTAATTAACAGCAGATGCAACATCTTTTCTAACTGTTTCTGGGAAGCGGACATAAACACATAGTTCATTTCCTTCCATACAGCTTATCGTGACTATGAACGCTATGAACGTATAATGCTTGCCTAGTACTACCACAGAAAACTTATTCCCATCTCGGTAAGGTTCCATACCTGCTGAAACGAACATCTTTACGATGCAATCTTCAAGACTAAGTCCCTTTTGGGTATAGCCACATTTGTATTTGAAAAAATCGAATATTCCCATAACAATTACTCTTTTGTTTGTTTATGACAATTGTTCCCAACATGATTTTCCATCCTTTTTTATTTGAAGAATGAAATACCAAACAACAATACCCAATAGTCCAACTGGGAATGATGATGTTAGCATAGCTAAAAGTCCTCCTATTATACTTGATATGGTTAATAATAAGAATCCACTTTTACGCCAATTCAAAAGCATGACGATGGCTATAATATTGATTACTCCAAAAACTCCACTTACTATGGATAAAGGTATTGCTGCATCAGGATAATTACTTCCCCATGCCTGCTTCGGGAAGAAGTTTATCAAGCTCACTAATACATTAGCAACGATCGAGAAATATAACCATATTGAAACAAAGGCATTTCTCTCTTTATGCGGAACAAATGCTTCGTTAGAAAAATCGATGTACTGATCAAATGTAGTATTTGATAAATCTGCATTCCTTTTTTCGTCAGACTTGTCGATTTTGAATGATTTTTGTGACCAACCACAATATGGACATCTCTCTTGATAATCGTCCAATTCATGTTTGCATCCACTGTTTATACATAATTTCATATCTTAAAACCCTACTCCGTGTCGGGCACAACTTCTAAGTTTGTTATTTGTCTATTTATAATATCTAGATTATTAAAGTAACCATCTTTATCTAAGTATTATTTTGATTCTTTTATTGTAATCAATAATCAATTCCTTCGTCAAGCCAACCGTCACCTTTGCAAGCAGTACAATTCCCAGTTCCTCTACAACTACGACAAGTTTCATAATCTAAATCATAACACCCTAATGAGTAATTGTACACTCTTTTTGTATGTGTTTTTCCACGACCTCCACATAACGGGCAATATCCCGTGTTGTTACATGTTCTACAAGATTGGCGCACAGTTTCTCGCGTTGTTTTTGGAACGTCATATGAGTTTCCTTGGGAATATGACGAATTTATGGGAATATCATAATAATTGCCTGTAGAAGCTGTATTGCCATCTATTGAATGGATACGATTAGACGGAAATGTCTGCAATTCCTCTGTCTCTCTATATTCTGAAAGGATATTTGAAGGAACATATAAATCAAATTTAGCTTCATCGTTAACACCATAAGCACAACTTATCTCTGGTTTTGTTTTACAAAGAATGGTTATCCTTCTATTCAATTGAGGAGATGTTCCCAAATTTTCTATTCGCAAAACATTTTGTGGAATAATAATTTCCTTTAAATTAACATCATTAGTAAATGCAGCCATATCTATATATTCCAACGATGATGGTAGCTCTACCTTTTCTAATTTTGGGCAATCATAAAATGATGAATTTATTCGTTTAACCGTGTTTGGTAGTTTTATTATCTTTAAATTATTACAGAAAGTACACAAACTATTAGGAAGTTCAGTCACTCCATTTGGTACAATTAATTCTTCTAAACTTTCATTATTTTGAAAGCAAGCATAATCAAGAGTTTTGACTTCACCATTAAATGTTATATTATACAATGATTTACAAGAGCATAACGCATATTCACCAACATAATTCAAATCCCCTTGAAAAGTTATTGTTTTCAGGGATTCCATACCAGAAAATGCAGATTTATTTATAGATTTAACCGTTGAAGGAATTACAATTTCTTTCACATATTGAAGATCACAAAAAGAATAACTACCTACCGTTGAAACGCCCTGAATGTCCAATATTTTTATTCTGTCTTGGTATTTTGACCAAGGAGCTGTACTCTTTTGAATTTCTCCGTTAAATTCATAATCATCCATAGCTCCTTCACCGTATATTTTGAGTGTTCCATTTTTATACAACTTAAATTGTATATTTTCTCCACATGAACCTTTAACAATGTAATCCTTAGATATTGCTTTACTTTCTTTATTTTGCTTTTTACAAGAAGATAGCAAGAAAGAAAAACATATTACAGCCAACAAACATAAAGAAATATGTTCCATTGGTTTTCTTAAACGAATTCTCATGTCTCAATACCCTATATCCGTGTCGGGCACAACTTCTAAGTTCATATTACCGTTTCTCTCTTACCCTCTCCCCCAAGTAACCGACGGCAAAATTCAAGGCCGTGATGATGTGTGGCACAATGTCCTTGGCCGACTCCTTTTCGGTAATTTTATGGTCATAATCAAAAGACACTTTAATCTCATCTCTATCCGAAAACAGAGCCTTGATGAACTTCACATTTCTATTCGTCTCATTCACGGCTTCCTTTAGCAACTCCTTGTCATTTGACAGAAGTCCTGCTACAAAAGGAATACAGAAACGAATCATGGATTCATCTTTACCAACCACATAAATATATATTTGTTCTTTGTACTTAAAATGCCAACCTAAAGAAGGCATCAGTATTGTTTGACCGCACAATCGGCGAATCTCATTTACAATTTCTTCCTGCTTCATATTCACAATAGTTTTTTGCCATTTATGATAAGAGAGGAAGAAAAGTAACCATTTCCATCAGTCCAACATTACAAACGCAGCCCAATGGAATGGATCGGGATGCTTCTGTCTGATGATTTCTTTGGCTTCCTCAAATGCCTTACGTTTGTTCCAAGCATTCTTCTTGTCGGCAAGGCGTTCATAAAATGTGGTCATAAACTCTGAGGTCGTTTTGTCGCTCACGTTCCATAACGACATGACAATAGTTCCGACGCCTGCTTTTTTGAAGGCTCGTTGCAAGCCATATAGTCCTTCTGATGTAGCTTTACCTTGTCCCGTCTGACATGCAGACAACACCACCATATCCGTATTGCTCAAATCCAAACGTGCTATATCATTAGCTGTTAATATACCACCAAGCACACCTTTTGGTAATTGTTTGCCTAACCAAGCAGCATTACCACCAGACATGACAAGTCCAGAAAGAGACATAGCATCTGTATAGCCTTTGAGATAATCTACATTCTCCGCTCGATTTGGAGTGTAGTAAAATCCATGAGTGGCAAGATGAAGCAATTTAGGCGATTTGCCGTGCATATTTAGGAAAGACTCTTCTGTGCCGTTTTTGCCCATATACGAAGATACTTGCCATTTGTTTCTTTTCAACAATTCTTCTATCTTCAAGATTTCTTCTTTTGTTCCTTGCAAATCATGGAATACAGAATCACCGCGAGTAATTTCACCACGCAAAGCAAACAAATTCGACAAATTATATTTCTTGGCTTCTTCAACCATAGCAGAAGCTTCCAAGTCATATTGCAGACCGCCATACAGAACAGCTGAGTTTGACTTATAGCCTTTACTTTCTGATTTCATCTTCACCAATTCACGAGCCGAAGACAATCTGACAAAATGATAATGGCTACCTAAGAGTGAACCGTCTGGCAATGGTAAAGATTCCAATGAAATCTGGAACAGTAGCTGTGATGGAACATAGTATATGGTAGTACATTCTGATACATTCTCTTTCAATGGCACCCATAACAATTTCAGTACATCTTCTGAATAATCTTCACTATAGTACATATCTGGTCTCACGATGCCAAGAGAATCAATCTGCCTTTCAGCAAACAATGCTTTTAGCAGCGGATAGCCTTGCACCTTATTTATAATATAAGCTGCATACTTTCTTCCTTGAGTTTGTGAAATATAGTCGGTAAAGTCTATCAACACTTCGTTTTGTCCCAAAGCGTGCTTCACCGCATCATAGTCCACATCTATGAAGTCTGTGCCATCGCTATATTCCTTGCATCTGTTAGTCAACAGATTTTCCAAACGGCTTATTTTTCTTGACACACTTAGGATGCTGTCAGCGTTTGCATTATAGTCTTTTTCCCAAGCCTTCACCTGATTTTTCATACTTGCCAATATGGTATAGTTGTGCATATCCTCAGACGTACCCATCCTCTTAATGACATCATACATGGAGCGTTCCGATTCCAAGAGAAAAGACTTAGACATAACAAGAGCGTCATAGCAATTCTTTGTAAAAGCCGTCTGTGTCTGCTTTGCTTCCAAAGCGTATGGCGTCATCATGGTAAACAATGATGATAGAGGATTCCACAAACCTTCACGCTCTGTACTACTCATATATGGGATGCGTTGTTTCATCAAAGCCTTCAATTGCAGTACCGCTGCTGTGTAATCATTGCAACCATACGTTACATTCTCTGCAAAACCTTCAGCATTGGCAAGATATATTTGCGCATTGATATGTTCCTGACTTTTTTCACCATATAGTGCCTTGGTATATTCGGCATACTTCCGATAATACTGTTCAGATTCTGTGTAGTTTCCCAACTGATGCTCAACGCCTCCTATTAGAGCTAACAAGGATATTCTGTCGCCATCCGTTTGCGGATATTTTGTAGCAAGCAATTCGTCTGCTTTCTTATAGTCATTCAAGGCTGATTTGTAGTCTTTGAAAGCAAAATGGCACCTGCCTTTTGTTGCATATAGGTGATAGAGTTCTTTAGAATCTACTATTCGTGAAGCCGTTTCAAAGATCTTGTCAAGGCTCCTATAGCAATTTTTCTTGTCCCCCATCAGTCTATATATATCCGCCAAAGCCAAGTAAGGCATATTGTAGGTAGCATCACCGATTGGGGTATGTGCCTGAAATTCTTCTATTGCTTTCTTGGCATATAACAGAGCATCGTTATACCGTCCTATAGCTGCATACAGATTTCGCAAGTTGGAATAGCTCAGGTGTTTGTTGGCTGATACGGATTTTGTATCAGCACACTCTGCAATATCTTTTCCACGCAAGTACCATTGCTCCGCAATGCCGTATTGCCCCAAGTCTCTTGCCTCATTGCCTTTCTGATTATAATAAGTGAACTTAGTTTGTAAATCAGCCGTTACATCCACCAATGAATCTATACTCGCTGCATAAGTCTGTGCCTGTTGTACGTTACCTATTGTATTCCCCAAATTCCACAGCCCTTTCAGAATTTCCATCTGAACATTAGTTTTGCCAATCTGTTTTGCCAAGGCCAAAGCCTGTTTGTATGCATCCTCGGAACCTGCCACGTCATAAAGAGTTCCTTTTATTTCAGCGATATGCCGTAAGACAGAAATCTCATCATCTGTTTTCCTAAGTTCTATAAAACCTTTTAGGGCATTTTGGTAACATACCAAAGCCTTGTCATATTGTTGGGACAAATGGTATTCAGCCCCTTCCAAGTACCATGACAATGGTATCTTAGGCAGAGCATATTCTCTTACCCTGTCGTCAGCGTATGGCATAATCTCTTCCAATATAGTACGAGCCTTTACTAATTGTCTGTTGTCTCCGTGCATAAAACTGGTGGCATACATATATCCGTTCATGGCATACAGATGACTGACATCTTTTTTCTCTTTCTCTGTGAGACTGCCAGACATCAGTTTCTTAGCCAACAGATAAGCCTCTTCGTAGCGTTTCAGAGTCTCATAACACATACAAGACATCGTCTGACTGCACACATATACTTGATGTTCAACTTCATTTCGTTGTTGTTCCGTGTTCTTGCCGACAATGAGGAAAGCATCCAGGGCTTCAGCGGTCTTCTTGGCATTGTTCAATGCAAAGGCTTCATTCATTTTAGCCGTGACTTCTGCCTCGGTCAATGTCTGCGCTTGCATCTGCAAACCACAACAGAATAGGACTAACGACAATAGCAATGCTTTATTCATGATGCAATGATATGGTATCTGTTGATATAGAGTCATTACTAATACTGTCTGTTGGCGCCGTCATATCAAACACATCGTTTTCATCGCCACGCACATTGTCAGTAGGGGAGTTTTCTACAAACAGAGGATTGATGGCAAAGAAACCTATAACCAATACGGCAGCAATACCAGAGAACCATACCAGTTTCTTTCTGAAGTTAGACTTATGTCCTACTATTTTTATACCTTCAGTTTGCCTATACTCAGGACAAGAACAAGCAGTCATTCGCTTTTCATCATGTGTCTCATTTTCCTTCTGGAACTCTGTCATGGCTTTCAGCTTCTCTCCACGGCTCACAATCGCCTGTTTAACATTCTTTGTAAACTCATATTGCTCCTTTTTCTCAGCATCCTCTTCTATCTCCTTCAGAAACTGTGCCTTGTCTTCCTCCGACATGGTATCACTATGAAGCAAGTATTCGTCTATTCTGTCTTGAAAATTATTATTGTTCATATCCATCTGCCATTTTATGAGTTCAAATAGTTGTGATAAATGTTTCGTGCCGAAGTACGCAACGACTCCATGCACTTATGCTTCTTCGTTTTGAGGGCGTTTTTGGAGTCTATCGTTGGTATTTCCAACAGAATTGTGTCCAAGTCCTTTTCCTCATAGTAGAACTTGCTCAATATCTCACAGCACCGCTCCGACATATGTGATATGACATCAGCAATGATGTCAAGCATCTTGTTGTCCTCCGAATCATATAGCATATTGATGTATTGCTGCGCATCAAATCCCTCTTCCTTGATTTTCCGTCCCATTTCCGTTTCAGGGTCTGCGTAAGAAGGATGCTCCCTTACCCATTCCAGATACTTGATGCGTGCGATACCCATAAAATAAGTAAGGATGCTGCTACTCAGCGGTTCATTGTTCTTGCCCATCACCCTGCCTTCGCTCACATAAATCTTTCTGCGTTCTATATTCTCCCACATCGCAATGAATGTGTTTTGGAAAATTTCCGTGGCAGCTTCCTCATCAGCGAAGAATACGCCCCGATAGTTTGCCCAGAAGTATTGTGAGCAATATACATACAGTTCCGACTGTATCTTCTTGTTCTTATCGTACATACCCGCAACAAGTCGGGCTTCCTTCTCCTGTTGCGATGTACGCATTTGTATTGTCTTTGCCATTCTATTTGTTCAAAATATCAGTTATATTATATTTTCCGATGTCTTCACCAGTCATTTCAGGCTGTTGTAGTCTGCTAGTGGTATTGCAGTTGACGAACTTTCTGATTCGTCTTATAAACTCTTCATTGCTTACCTTCTCACTCTTCTTCTGCTCAGTCCACAAGGCGTATGTCAATTTGCCAACGGCAGGTTTCTTCATCTCGAAGTTTACTTGGTCGCTTCTGCATGCACTGATGGTGATCCATCGTTCCGCCAATGGCTTTGCCTTAGTATTAATGATATTCTCTTTGCCATTGTCACCCATAAAAAACGATTTAATCGCCTCAAAGGTTTCATATAAGCCGCGAGCATTTTGGCTGTCAACCACCAATGTATCTTCCACGCCTCGTACTATTTCATCATCTTCTCCACGAGTTCCGTCACCACTATGGCAAGCATCTATTACCACAAGTAGTTTACCTTTTGCACCGATTTTGTTGCGGATAGCATTGAGATACACATTCAGTTCATCGTCTGTCAGATGTCTTTCACCATGATACGTAGTACTTGCTTTCCGACAAGCATCATACGGAATCCAACATTCATCCAGTCCGTCTCTCTCGTCATTATGCACATCCGTCATCTGTTGTCCATGTCCAGAATAATGGATATATACCACATCGCCATGTTTGCATGATGCCGTCATTCTCTTGAATGCCCTAACAATGCCAACCTTTGTTGCCTGTCGATTCACCAATGTCGTTACCGACTTGAATCCTGCGCTTTTCAGCATTGTCTGAACAAGCGGAACATCCTTGTCACCATTAATTTTGTTCCATGCCTTATCTTGCTGTTCGCCTAACCCTATAACCAAAGCTCTCTTTACCTGTGCATGTAACTGCACAGGTAAAAAGAGCAACAAGAGAAAGTATATAAAGATTCTTATTTTCATTCAAATCTAATCATCTTAGCTAATTGCAAAAAATAGTCATTCGACCAAATATCCAACTCTTTTGGATTTCTCACAAAAGGCAAAACATCTGCCTTTACTTGATTCATATCCGCAGTAACAAGTCGTTCGTTCAACTTTTGCAGGAAAGTTTCCTTGTCAAGCTCTTCTTGATTAAATTGCAAGGCTCTTTCGCATAAGTGGGTAAAGTCAAGAGGAACATTATGGCGAACATACCATTCGAAGTCATACCAGTCACGTCCCTTTACCCTGTTCTTCCAAGCACGATATACCAAGGCGTGCATCTTTCCTGCAAAGAGAGTTGGCAAGGTGAAACAGCGTGTCATGAATGACTGGGGGAGCAGAAGCAGCTTCTGCTCTGTTTTGAATTTCAATGGAGGTTGGGTGTCAACTTCTATCTTTATTTTAACTGATTTCTCCGTTTGAAATGTAATATCATATACATCAGTGTTGTCTTTCAGAAAGGCAGACTCCACCTTGCCAAAATTCTTCTTGTCCTTCTTTCTGATTTCAACCTCTCTGCCCACCAACGCGAATTGGTCAATGATAGGCTGAAAGTATTGGGTAAAGTCAAAGTTCTCATTTGGAGCAAGCAAGGAAAAATCCATATCCTCTGAGAAACGCTGCAATCCATGGAATATGCGCAAACATGTTCCACCATAGAAAGCAGCCTCATTGAAAAAGCCACCATTGTAAAGACCTGCAAGAATAACCTGCTGATTGACCTCAAAGATAGCATTGCGCTTTTGCTGCTCAGTCGTTATATCATAGCCCGAAAGCATTTGATTGAATATTTCGTTTGTACTCATTTTCTTAAATATTTAATTAGAGTTTCTATGGATTTAGACTTCTTGCCAACCTGAGCGTATCGCTCAAATATGCTTATATCCATATTCTTAAAATCATCCATTTCCATTCGGATGTCCTCTTCCAAATAGATCTCAACATCTTTCAGATAGCGTAAATTAACCTTGGGAGAATTAGCAATCAAATCGCAAAGTGCTTTTTCGGGGGTTGCCATCAGAAAGGCGTAACTCTGCCTATTGATGCTTGTGATTCCTATGGGAAAAGCTTCTCTTGACATGTTCTTATACTCAAAGCGTCCTACTGGAGTATCAAAACAACGAGAATGCTTTAGTGTCATCGACTGGGTAATATATACAGCTTCTGGGATTAAGCCATAATAACGCAAAGCCGTCTGCATTGATACGTATGAAGGAGCATAAAGATGATTGGCTACAAGTTCTGTGGATAGAGCAACACGAGACACATTTGGAGAGACCACATAAAGCCCCTTCTTGAGGCGGATAATCTTATGAGCCGCCTCAAGATTGCGCACTTTCTGATTCCCAGCTTCAATATTTGTAAACAACGAAGCTATTACCGAAGTACAGACTGGTATGTTACCTATATGTTCTAAATCCAATATCATAGTGCAAAAATAATGCAAGTGCGAGAGCAATGAAACTTGTTTCAATTGCCGAGCCGCAACTTATTTTATGCAAAGATAGCTAAATTTTGAACAGGAAACTAACTTTTACTTGTTTTTCTGTTCAATTTTTAGCTATTTTAATAAATAATTGGGTTACCGACTTGAATCCTGCGTTTTTCAGCATTCCTTGCACAAGCGGCACATCCTTGTCACCATTGATTTTATTCCAAGCCTTATCCTGCTGTTCGCCTAATCCTATAACCAAAGCCCTCTTTGTCTGTGCAGTAACGGACAAAGAGAGCAATAGGAGAAGGTATGTTATTATTCTTATCCTCATTCTGTATTCATAAGTATTTATAGGTTATTTCCCAAAGTATCTTATATTACGTGGCAAAGAGACTATATATCATTATATGCATCTTTATCCATCTGTTTTTGTTTTATGCCTATTTATTGACTTTCCATGCCTTTCAAACTGAAATGTTTCAAACATTTTCCATTCCAGTCAAAGACTGATATGATGTTGTATCTTCCTCCACCCTTGTAATAAGCGTATGACTGCGCAATGGGCAGTTCTTCTTCCGAAGACATCCCAAGGACACCAGCATTGCAAGGCAACTGTATTGTTGGCAATCCTTCGGTTAGAGAGATTATATACGAATAGCAGTTCCTGTCGTCATTACCCTCAATCAAGATTTTATCCTCTTCCGCATTGATGTAAACATTACTTATCGTAGGGATAGAAGTTAATGAGACCTTTTGCGCCTTATCTCCATAGCCGATACATTCATAATCGCTATTTGGGTTCGTTGTCAAGAGTTTCAAGAGTTTCCCATCTTTCGGTCTGTATGTCCATAATGCCACGACCTCCATGTCATTGTATGTGCTGTCTACGTTTTCAATAACAATGAGATTGTTTGACTCTGCAGCAACTCGTGACGTAGAAGGCAAATCGAGCGATTGTAGAAGAGGTTGTATGGTCTTATCATTAATGGTGTTTGCGCGGATATGCACAAATGTAGCCATCAGCATTGATGCTAACAATGCAAAGTATATCTTTCTCATACATTCTACCCTTGTTTGTGTCGGGCACAACTTTTAATTTATTGATAAAAATTATGAGAGAATTGTTTTGATCTTTTGGAAATTTATATGTTTCGGACATTACTTTAGTGGCTTTGTGCCTTTCGAAGAACATCTGACACACCATACTTTTCTATTGTATGATATACCTTACCTATATATAAGAAAGTACATTCTCTTGTTGTATAATCATATATGCTTACGTCAAATATAACCTGCCATAACATTTGTCTTTTATAATATCTATCATTTTTTTAGATATGCATAACGTCTCGTATGTAGGCGAATGCCCTAAAAAAATATCTTTCTCAACAGATAACTGCATTTCATCCTCATCAAGTATACAACTTTGGTAATTACTCTGCCAAAATCTCATGACGACACATAGCTTCTTTTTCTTTATTAATTCTTCTGAAGAATTAATTTTTATGTGGGCTAAAAATGAAGAGTCACTCTGTAAAAGAAACGAGACATCTTCAACCGTATATTCCCCATCTTCATCCACAGCTAAGGAGTCTTCCGCTATATCAACGGCAGCTACATCTCTATCTATAGAATTATTCACAACTATGTCTGAATCAAGATTATTATGCGGCTTTAACATTAACACAATGATGAGACCTGTAATCAAACAAACAAATAAAAAGATAACACTGGTCACCAAAGAGGGAAAACACCTGTACCTTAATTTGTTACCACAACAACGGCAAAACTTGGCATCATCCGAGTTAATAGTCTTACAATGTTTACAAATCATGATGTGATATTAACAGTCTGTATTCATAAAATCCTGAATATCACCTTCTATTTGATGAGCTTGATTCTGCCACATTGTTGCAGAAATATACATACCATCATCCATACACTGTTGTGCATGTTCTTGAGCAAAATCTAGATTTTCTTGCATTTTATCCAAGGTATTCAAATGATTTTGCAAGTCTGAGATTTCTGTCCCTGTATCAAAAGCGGCTGTTGTATCCATCCAACTCATATCATTCAAACCAATATAATTGAATGAAAATGGATCTATGTTGTTACTTACTACAGGCATTGTTAAATTTGGATCAAATGCTGGTAAGCCCCATTGTGCAATTGCATTGTCAAAAGGAATGTCCATCTGAGGATAACTTTGGAACATATCATAGAGTTGTGCTCCTTGAGTCGGGTAATCTATTTGGTGGCTATAATCTTGAAATTGTGTAAATGTATCATAATCAACATTTGCTACCTCCGCAAGATGTCCCTCATCCAAACCATTAGCTACCATTTGCTCTGTTTGCTGTGGCGCAGCAACATCTGTTGACACCATAAAACAATTGGAGTCTGCCCAAGCATCCATAAACAGATTTAGGGGATAAGGCTTGGCACACTCACCAGTACCAGGATCTGTCAGCATAACCATAGGATTGTTCGGGTCTGACATATCTATACCTGCCACAATAAGAGAATGATCAGGAGTATTACCCATAAAAATATCTTTCAACCAATCTAAGATGCTGTTGTTCCAAAGTTCACCACTATCTACACCAACAATAACTTTATGACCTTGTGCCAATTCGTTTGCTAGGTCATAAACATTGGCATTTTCTCTTTGGGAACATGGAATACCAGAATCAACAAGAAGTTTACCAACATCTTGTGGGCTTGTTCCTGTTCCATCACCTGTATACCAACCGTGTTCTATTGAATATGCGACACATTGGTCCTCTGTTATAGGGATTCCAAAATCATTCATTATCAACTGTTGCGACTTTATAGCGCAAGTATCAGGATAAGTTTGTTGATATGGATTTGTAAAATCCCCTACGCTGCTTATCAAATTAACATCTGCCATAATTTTTTAATTTAAGATTGTTACTCTAAACTTTTGATTATTGCTATATTTCTCTTCTCCATATTTGTCAAATCATTATACACATTACTCAAGTTTCGGATTTAGAATGAGTTCATAAAAAAGTTCATAAAAAAGGCTTTG
>ENA-OOXC01000716-OOXC01000716.1-human-gut-metagenome-genome-assembly--contig:-NODE-716-length-23370-cov-5.675574_pt1 | contig 23370 bp, 21 predicted proteins | sample MGYA00241578_ERZ501325 | MGnify/ENA primary metagenome ERZ501325 (study PRJEB25962, sample SAMEA2042737) | human gut metagenome | biome: human gut; feature: human-associated habitat; material: faeces...
GTTCATACCCGGCAGGTCGAGAGTTCGAATCTCCCCTTCGCTACCATAAATAATAAAAACGTATTTCATAATGTGGAATACGTTTTTTTATAACATAAAAAAATCCCCGCTTTAGCCGTAAGATGTGATGAATTTTTAAGGACCTGCTCCTAGAAACAGGTGGGTGCCTACCAAAATACTTATGGGCTTCTCACTACCCGAAGGTGTGAGCATGCACGCCATATTGTGAGATTGGCCCCTCTTACAAACTTGTAGGTTCTAAAAATTCTGTCTACACGCACTATGCAGGGTAAATTAAAAACTTATTAATCCTTAACTAGTCATAGTTTATCATATAAAAAAAATAAATTCAAGCAAAAATAGTATAAAAAAATTAATTAATCACTGTTTATATTATTTTATCTCATTTTAAATACATTATTCTTACTTTATTAAAATTTAAAAAATTTTTAATTTAATGGTCCATGCACTTTTAAGTTTTTCTAACATATAATTTTGTATAGAAGATTTGGAGGTGCATTTATGTTAGAGGCACTTTGTAGTATAGGTTTTTTTAGTGGATTTATACAATTCCTAAAAGTAGCAGTATTTGCTGTTGGTTATATATCTGGAAGCAATCTATTTCCAGAACCATTAACAGCACAAGAAGAAAAAATATATTTAGAACAACTAAAATCAGGAGATGAAGAAGCTAGAAATATATTAATAGAAAGAAACTTAAGATTAGTTGCACATGTTGTGAAAAAGTATGCAAATACAAAAGTAGAACAAGATGACTTGATTTCAATAGGAACAATAGGATTAATAAAAGGAATAAATAGTTTTAATGTAGAAAAAGGTTCAAAGTTAAGTACATATGTATCAAGATGTATAGATAATGAAATTTTAATGTACTTGCGTTCAACAAAAAAATTAAATGCAGAGGTCTATTTAAATGAACCAATTGGAAAAGATAAAGATGATAATGTAGTTACACTACAAGAAGTCTTAGAAAACAATGATAGAAATATAGAAGAAGAAGTGGATTTGAAAATGAAAATAAAAAAATTATATAAAAAGATGGGAGAGGTATTAAAAGATAGAGAAAGGACAATAATAGAATTAAGATTTGGATTAGATGGTCATAAACCAAAAACACAACATGAAATTGCAGATATGATGGGAATATCTCGTTCATATGTATCAAGAATAGAAACTAAAGCAATAGGAAAATTGGGAAAAGGATTTCAAGAATAACTATTGAAATTGTTTAAATGTTGTGATATAAGTAGTATAGAGGTGAAAAAATGGAAGATACAAATGAAACAAAAAAAATAAATAATGCAAAAAGTTTAGAAGAAAAATTTGCTAAAAAATCAAAAGAAATAAATTATTCAACAAATATATTTGAAAATCAACCACAAATAAACTTTTATAAAGTTGAAGAAGAAAGGCAAGATGGAACGATTGAAAATACAGGGGTATTTATTTTAAAATATGAAATAAATGGGATACAACAAGAAGCTATTATTGGAAAATTAAAAAATACAAATAGAGCTTTTGAAAAGGCAAAAGACATAAAAGAATTAATAGAAAATCAATTAAGAGAAAATTCAAAATCATCTAACAATTTAAACAACTTTAATCAATTAAAAAAATTTGTTACATTAAATAATTTACCATTTGAATTGACAATGGAAGGTTCTGATATAATTACTTACACAGGAAGAGAAAATATTAGTGTAAGAAGGACATATTATGAAAAAACAAGCGAAGATAAAAATAGTAAAATAAAATGCTTATATTCACCTGAAGAAATGCTTGAATTTGCAAGGGAAAGAAAAATAAATAATAAAGAATTATTCAGCCAGATTGAAAATAATAAAAAATGGAATAAAAATAGAGTTGTAATATTAAAAATATTAACAAACAAATCAAAAAGAGTTTTTAAAAGGAGAAAAAATTGCTAACTTAGTAGAAACAACAGATGAAAAACTAATATTGCAAAATTATAAGGAGCTAATAGTTGAATATTTAAAAGAGAGTTATGAAAAGGATGGAAATTCCGAAAATGAATTAGAAAGAAATGATGCAACAAATAGCTTTTCTGATTATTTAGCAATAAAAGAAAAAGGAATAGCAATATCTGCAAAAGAAATATTGGAAAAAATCCAAGAAAAAACAGAGAATGATATACTTGAAAAAAGCAAAAAAGGCTTTACAGAAAGAGAAGAAATAGACAATAATCGAACATTAAATACTTTAAAAAATTATAGTAGATTTTTTGATTTAATAAAAACATCAAGAAATGTTAATGCAAGAATTGCAGCAAAAAAACTATATAGGATTGATTTTTCAGTTATGAAAAAACTTTTTGAAAGAGTAACAAATGATAAAGAATTAATAAAATATATAGAGTTAAAAGGAAAATCAATTAATGATATAGAAGAACAAGACAATAAAAAAAGTCAAATAAATGAAGATAAAGAATCAATTTTATTTCAAAGAGATATGAAATTTGATTATTATCAAAATAATGAAAGTGTTAGAGATCTATATAACTTTTTAGCAAAATCATCATCAAGAGAGCATACAATTGCAGATGAAGAAAAAAAGGTATTAGATACTTTTGACTCAATTAAAGTTGAATTAATAAAATCTAATATTAAAGCTATAAAAAGCTATAATCGTTATGCGGAAAAAAGCGGAATGTATATATGCCCATTACCAGAAGGAAATGAAACAATGAGAGAGTATAAAGATACAGAAAAAATTGTACCAGTATTACAAAATTTAATTGAAGTTTCTGATGAAGAATTAAAAAATAAATTAGAAGGAAATAATAAAACAGTAATAGATGACAATGAACAAAGATAAAAGATGGAAACATCTTTTTTCTTTTTGTTTTTAATTAAGTTGAAAAAAATGCTATAAAATGGTAAAATATACAAGGAAAGTAGGTGGTAATATGACAATAATGGAAGCAATAAAAAAAGGAATGATAGAATTAAAAAATGCAGATATAGAAACACCAAAATTAAAAGCAAGATTATTAATGCAATTTACTTTAAATAAACCAAGACAATATATAATAGTAAATGATTTAAATAAATTAACAGCAAAAGAAGAAAATCAATATTTTTCTGCTATAAAGAAAATGAGACAAGGAGTTCCATTAGAGCATATTACTCATCAGAGAGAATTTATGAAATTAAATTTTTTTGTTAACGAAAATGTATTAATACCTAGACAAGACACTGAAATATTGGTAGAAGAAGTCATGAATATAGCTAAAAAGACAAATGCTAAAACAATATTAGATTTATGTACTGGAAGCGGGGCAATAGCTGTTTCATTAGCTAAGTATCTTCCTAATACTGAAATTACAGCAGTAGATATTAGTCAAGAGGCATTAAAAGTAGCAAAGAAAAATGCAATAAGTAATGAAGTAGAAAATCAAATAACATTTATTTCATCAGATTTATTTACAAATTTAGAAAATCAAAAATTTGATATAATTGTATCAAACCCACCTTATATTAAAGAAGGGGTTATGAAAGAACTAGACAAAGAAGTAAAGATGGAGCCAGAATTGGCACTAAATGGTGGAAAAGATGGATTATATTTCTATAGAAAGATAGTTAGTAATGCATATCAATATTTAAAGTATAAAGGCTATTTATGCTTAGAAATAGGATTTGACCAAAAAATAGATGTTATAGAACTAATAGAAAATGAAGAAAAATTTGAAAATACATACTCAAAAAAAGACTTATACGATAATGATAGAATAATTGTAACAAGATTAATATAAAAGAGGTGAATATATGTCATTTTCACTAGATGTAAAAGAAGAATTAAGCAAAATAAATAATTTAGCGAAAAAAGATGAAGTAAAATATGAATTGATACGGGTATTTGATTTCAAAAAATGCTAATGTAGTTAATAGTAATAATATTAGATTTGCAACAGAAAGTGATTACAATATAAATAGATTTTCAAAGTTATTAAAAAATTTAAATATTGACCACAATATAGAATTTGATGGTAAATCCTTTGTTATTACAATAAAAAAGAAAAATTTAGAAGAGCTAAAAGATAGTATAAAAATAGAAAATAAAAATATAGAAGTAATAGAAAAAAACGAAAATAAAATTACTATTAGAGGGGCATTTTTAGGAGCAGGCTCAATAAATAATCCAGAAAATAATTATCATTTGGAGATAAATTTATCAAATAATATAAATTTAATATACATAGAAAAAATGTTAAAATCATTAGATATAAATTGTAAAAAATTAGAGCAAGAAAATAAATATTCAATTTACCTAAAAGATGCAGAAGAAATATCAAAATTATTAGCTCTATTAGGAGCAAATAAATCAGTACTGAAGTTCGAAGATATACGTGTGCAAAAGGAAATGAGAGGAAAGGTAAATAGAATTGTTAATTGCCAGACTGCAAATTTAAATAAAACTTTAAATGCTTCAGTAGAGCAAATAGAGGCAATTAGAAAATTAAAAAGTAAAAATAAATTTAATCTGCTAGATGAAAATTTAAAAGAAATTGCTAATTTAAGATTAGAAAATCCAGATATGCCATTAGTAGAGCTTGGAAAATTATTAAAAAAGCCAGTGGGAAAATCAGGAGTAAATTATAGATTGAAAAAAATAATAGAGATAGCGAATGAATTATAAAAATTAATATAGGTGAAATAATGGAAATTGGAATTTATGTTCATATACCATTTTGCATAAAAAAATGTTATTATTGCGATTTTGTATCATATGCAAATAGCTTTGAAATGCAAGATGATTATATAAAAAAATTAAAACAAGAAATTGAAGAAAATAAAGAGTATCTAAAAAATAATGAAATAACAACAATCTATATTGGTGGTGGTACTCCATCATCAATAAAAGAGGAACATATAAAAGAAATATTAGAAAAAATATTTGAAGTTGCAAATATAAAAAATAAAGAAAAACTAGAAATTACTATAGAAGTAAATCCAGGAACAGTAACAAAAGAAAAACTACAAATGTTTAAAAATTGTGGAATAAATAGGTTAAGTATTGGCTTACAAAGTACAAATGATGAATTACTAAAACAATTAGGAAGAATTCACAATTATAATCAATTCTTAGATACATATAATTGGGCAAAAGAAGTTGGATTTGAAAATATTAATGTAGATTTAATGTTAGGAATACCAAATCAAAAAATAGAGGATTTAAAAGATAGTTTAGAAAAAATAGTAAATTTAAAACCAAAACATATATCTGTATATTCATTAATTGTCGAAGAAGCAACTCCAATAGAAAAAATGATAAATTCAGGAGAATTAAAATTACCAGAAGAAGAGGAAGAAAGAAACGAGTACCACTACGCAAAAAATTATTTAGAATTAAATGGGTACAAGCATTATGAAATATCAAATTTTGCAATAGATGGTTATGAATCAAAACACAATACAAACTGTTGGAAGCAAAAGTCATATATAGGGTTTGGTATTGCTGCTCATTCATATATGAATGGAGTTAGATATTCAAATACAACAGATTTAAAACAATATCTTATAAAATCAAGTAAAGAAATAAAAACAATACATGAAAAGCAAAAGAAAGAAGATATGCAAAAAGAATATATGATGCTAGGTTTAAGAATGTTAGATGGAGTTAAAATTTCAGAGTTTAAAGCAAAATTTGGAGAAAATCCTATATTCTTATTTAGAAAAGAATTAGAAAAATTAGTAAATGAAGAATTAGTTGAGATAGATTTAGACAATATAAAGCTAACAAATAAAGGATTAGACTTAGCAAATTTAGTATGGGAAGAATTTGTATAAACCGAAAGGAGAAAAAATGAAAAATATCAAAGATTATGATTTAGAAGATTTAAAAAAAGAATTAATAAGTATTGGTGAAAAGCCTTTTAGAGCTGAGCAAATCTTTAAATGGCTATATCAAGAAAAAGTAAAAGATTTTGATGAAATGACAAACCTATCTTTAGATTTAAGAAAAAAACTAAAGGAAAATTATACAATATGTAATTATGAAATATTAAGAAAACAAGAATCAAAAGATGGAACAATTAAATATCTATTTGATGTACTTGATGGAAATGCTATAGAAACTGTATTAATGAGTTACCATCATGGGTATAGCATATGTGTATCTTCACAAATAGGTTGCAAAATGGGATGCAAATTCTGTGCTTCTACAGGAATAAATTTTGTAAGAAGTCTTACTTCGGGAGAAATTGTAGAACAAATTTTAGCAGTTGAACAAGATACAGGTGTAAGAATCTCTAATGTAGTATTTATGGGAATTGGAGAACCATTAAACAATTATAATAATGTTGTAAATGCAATTAGAATTATAAACAATCCAAAAGGATTAAATATTGGAGCTAGACATATAAGTGTATCTACAAGTGGATTAGTTCCTGCAATATATAGACTAGCAGATGAAAACATACAATGTACATTATCTATATCATTACATGCTACAAACAATGAAAAAAGAAGTAGTATGATGCCTGTAAATAATGCATTTCCAATAGAAGAATTATTACAAGCTTGTAAAGATTATATAGCAAAAACAAATAGAAGAATATCTTTTGAATATGCATTAGCAAAAGATAATAATGATAATTTAGATGATGCAAAAGAATTGGTGAAATTACTACATGGAATGTTATGCCATGTTAATCTAATTCCAATTAACAAAATTGAAAATGGAGCATATACAAAATCATCTAATGAAAATATTATGAAATTTAGAGATTATTTAAACGACCATGGAATTGTTGCTACTATTAGAAGAGAATTGGGTTCTGATATAGATGCAGCTTGCGGTCAATTAAGAAGAAAAAATTTGAAAGAAAATTAAAGAGAGGGAAATTGGGATGCCCTTTTTTTTCCTATGTATTTTTTCACTTTATAAAATAAATGGAGTGAATATTTACATAGGGAAAAAAAGGGCGTCCCCATTTCCCTCATTTCATTTTTTTAAAGAATAATACAAATCAATCCACCAGAACCCTCATTAACAATACGTTCCAAGGTCTCTTGCAGTTTAAGTTGAGCCTCTTCAGGCATTTTAGAAAGTTTAGTTTGTAAGCCTTCATTAACAAGTTCATGTAAACTTTTTCCAAAAATATTAGATTCCCAAATTTGTTTAGGGTCGTTTTCAAAACCAGAAAGTAGATAATTAACTAATTCTTCAGATTGTTTTTCAGAGCCCACAATTGGCGAAACTTCAGTAGTTACATTGGTTTTTATCATGTGAATACTAGGTGCAGTCGCCTTTAATTTAACACCAAATCTAGAGCCTTGTTTAACCATTTCAGGTTCTTCTAAAACTAAATCATCAATAGATGGAGTAACAATTCCATAACCTTTAGCATTTACTTCTTCTAAGGCATAAGCAATTTTGTCATATTTTTTCTTAGCAGTTGAAAGCTCAGAGATAATACCAAATAAATCACCTTCATTTTCAACAGTTACACCTGTAATTTCAGAAAGAATTTGATAGAACAATTCCTCTTTTAAATCAATAGTAACTCTAACATTACCAGAACCTAATTCAATATTATCAATAGAAGTTCTTGATATTATATCTGTTTGATTAATCTTATTACAACAAGAAGATACATCTTTTAAAACTTTAATATCAGAAAAGGCATCTTTTAATTCATTAAATAATTCAGCTTTAACAGGATGATTAAAATCTAAACCATCAACCCAACGAGGAAATTTAATAGAAATTTGCTCAGTAGGAAATTCGTATAATATCTTTGAAAACATTGTATTAATATCATCAATAGACAAATTTGAACAATTTATAGGTAATACACTATTTTGATATTTATTACTTAATTTTTCAGCCAACTCTTGAGTATAACTAGAATTTGGTTCAGAAGAGTTTAATAAAATAATAAATGGTTTATTTAAAGCTTTTAATTCAGAAACTACTCTTTCTTCTGCTTTTATGTAGTCCTCTCTAGGAATATCTGTAACAGAACCATCAGTTGTTACTAAAATACCAATAGTTGAATGTTCTTCAATAACTTTTTTTGTACCAATTTCAGCAGCTTGTTCAAAAGGAATTTCTTCTTCAGACCAAGGAGTTTTTACCATTCTAGGCATATCATCTTCCAGATAACCAATAGCATTGTCAACTAAATAGCCAACACAATCAACAAGTCTGGTTTTAAATTTTAAATTATTATCTAAAGTAATTTCAATAGCCTCATTAGGAACAAATTTAGGTTCTGTAGTCATAATAGTTTTTCCACCAGCACTTTGAGGCAGTTCATCTTTTGCTCTTTCTTTTTTATATTCATTATCAATATTAGGGATTACAAGTAAATCCATAAAGTTTTTAATAAATGTTGATTTTCCTGTTCTAACAGGACCTACAACACCAACGTAAATGTCCCCATCAGTTCTTTTTGCGATATCTTGATATAAGCTAGACTTTTCCATCTATATACCTCCTTTAAATTTCAAGAAAATGTTTGTACCAAATAACTTTAATTAATTTATATTGCTAATATTCAAATGATATGACAAGTTTTCAAAAAAATTTGCTAAATTTAAATAAATGTGATAAAATAGCCATATTGATTAGGATGAATAACAATATTTTGAAAAATGAATAAAATATAGTAAAAAAACTTGTTATCTTTATAAAAACATGAAGATAATAAAGGAGGAACTAAGAATGGAAAAAGAGCAAGAAACAATAAAATTATTAAAAGAATATAATCAAGAACATATTATAAAATTATTAGAAAAATTAGATGGAAAAGAAAAAGAAGAATTAATAAATCAAATAAATAATATAGATTTTCATCAAATAAATGAGTTATATCAAAATACTAAAAAAGATATAGAAATAAAAGAAAACAAAATAGAATCAATACAATATTTAGACAAAGAAAAATTAACAAAAACACAAAAAGATGAATTTGATGAATTAGGCGAAAAAGAAATTACTAGTGGAAAATATGCAGTAGTTACAATGGCTGGAGGACAAGGAACAAGACTTGGTCACACAGGACCTAAGGGTACATTTAAATTAGATGTTTATGGAAAAGGAAAATATTTATTTGAAATATTAGCAGAAAATTTAAAAGATGCTAACAAAAAATATAATACAATTATTCCATGGTACATAATGACTAGTAAAGAAAACAATGACCAAACACAAGAATTTTTAGAAAAAAACAATTACTTTGGTTATGATAGAAATAATGTAATGTTATTTGAACAAGGTGAATTACCATTAGTTGATACAGAAGGAAAAATGTTAATAAGCAAAGACTTAAAAATAAAAGAAGCTTCAGATGGCAATGGAGGAGTATTCTCATCTTTAAGAACAAGCGGAATGTTAGCAGACATGAAAGAAAGAGGAATAAAATGGGTATTTATAGGTGGAGTAGACAATGCCATTTTAAAAATGGCAGATGTTACTTTACTTGGAATGGCAATAGATAAAAATGTACAAATAGCATCAAAATCAGTAGTAAAAGCAAATCCACATGAAAGAGTTGGAGTATTTTGCAAAATGAATGGACACCCAAAAGTAATAGAATATTCAGAATTACCAGAAAAAATGGCAGAAGAAATAGATGAAAATGGAGAATTAAGATATAGTGAATCACATATTATGTGTAATCTATTTACAATAGAAGCAATAGAGAAAATAAGTAAAGAACCATTAATATACCATAGTGCATTCAAGAAAAATTCATATATAGATGAAAATGGAAAAGAAATTGTACCAGATTCACCAAATTCATATAAATTTGAAGCATTTATCTTTGATAGTTTTGAATTATTTGATGATATAGCAATTTTAAGAGGAAAAAGAGAGGATGATTTTGCACCAGTAAAAAATAAAGAAGGTGTTGATAGTCCAAAAACTGCAAAAGAATTATATGAAAAATATTGGGAAAGACAAAGTTGGCAATAGGAAGAACCTATGCCAACTTTATTTTTTTACTTATAGTTTTCAGGATTTAAACCTAATAATTCAGGATGAACAAAAATACCATCTTTTCTAATTAATGTATTATCAAAGTAGATTGATCCTCCACCAAACTCTTTAGTCTGAATACATACAAGATCCCAGTGTATAGAAGATGTATTACCATTAGGTGCGGTTTCATAACAATTTCCAGGTGTTAAATGAAAAGAACCACTGATTTTTTCATCAAATAATGTATCTTTCATTGGAAGTGTTACAAAAGGATTTACACCCAGTGAAAATTCTCCAATATATCTGGCACCATCATCTATATTTAAGATTTTGTTAAGTGATTCAGTATTATTAGATGTAGCCTTTACAATTTTACCATCTTTGAATTCAAAATGGATATTTTCAAATGTAAAGCCATCATAAACACTTGGGGTATTATAAGTAACAAAACCATTAATGGAATTTTTGATTGGAGCAGTATATACTTCTCCATCTGGAATATTTCTTAATCCAAAACATGGAACTACATTAATATCTTTTATAGAAAAAATTAAATCTGTTCCAGGTCCAATGATATGCACTTTATCAGTACTTTTCATAAGATTTACCAGTGGTTCCATTGCTTTGGATAATTTTGGATAATCCATAGTACATACATTAAAGTAAAAATCTTCAAATGCAGTAGTACTCATATTTGCAGACTGTGCAAAGCTAGGATTAGGATACCTTAAAATAACCCATTTAGTATTGTTTACTCTTTCCTGAAAATGAACTGGTGTATCATACAATTTGCGGAATAATTTCATATTATCGGATGGAACATCAGATAAATCCGCAGAATTTTCACTAGAGCTGATACCAATATAACAGTCCATTTGTTTCATCTCACTTAAAGCTGAATTGCTCATAAGTTTAATCTGTTCCTCATTGCAATTCATTAAAATTTCACGAAGAAATTTATTATTGACGCAATGAAGGAATGGAAATCCACCTTCTTCGTAAATAGTACGAATAAGTTGTTGGATAAGATCATCAGCACCACTTCCTTTATAATCAACATAAACCTTTTCACCAGGTTTTAGTCGAATAGAGTGTTTTACTAATGTGTTTGAGAGTTTAATAATCCGTGAATCCATAATTGTTACCTCCTAAAGTTTTAGAAAATTAATAGTTACAAATTATGTACACCATTATATTACAAATAAATATAAAAGTCAAATTTAAAAATAAAAAAACGCCCATAAGGACGTTTTTATTATACTACATTTGTTGATTTCCAGGTATAAAGTAATCAACAACACCATAGATTAAAGCACCTATTATAGCAGCAATCCAAGAAATAGAGTAACCTGCTACAAAGAATTGAGTAACATATAGAATAATAGCAGCTAAAGCAAATCCTACAAAACCTTTACCAAAAGGACTCGCATGTAAACCAGTAAATTTAGTAACTAAATAATCTATTACTGTTAAAACAACAGCAGCTATAATTAATGTCCATATATTATTGATAGAAAATCCGGGTGTGAAAAATGCAGTAATAGCCAAAACAACAGCTGCAGCAACTAATCTACCAACAATTTGCCAAACTGTGCTTGCACCATTTTCGCTTCTACTTTGTGAATTTGACATTGTAGTAACCTCCTTAGTTTTAAAAATTTGTAATGTAAAAAATTTAAGGTTCTAAAATTATTATTCACAATAAAAAAATAATTATTCAAAAATATAAGTATAAAAAAGTAAAAATTTGCAAAAGATAAATAAAACTTTAAAATTAGAGGTGTATATATGTTAATTACTTTTTTTAGATCAATTTTGATTTACATATTTGTATTAATTGTAATGAGACTAATGGGAAAAAGAGAAATAGGACAATTACAACCATTTGAACTTGCAATAGCAATAATGATTGCAGACTTAGCATCAATTCCAATGACTGATTCAGGAATACCGATAACTAATGGAATTATATCAATTTTAGGATTATTACTTATGCATCTAGTTATATCATTTCTTAATGTAAAAAGTATAAAAGCAAGAGAAATTATATGTGGAAAACCAACAATATTAATATACAGAGGAAAAATAGATGAAAAAGCTTTAAAAAAAGAAAGATTTACAATTAATGAATTAGAAGAAAGATTGAGAGGAAACAACATATATAATCTAGGGGATGTAGAATATGCAATTTTAGAAACCAGCGGACAAGTTACAGTTATACAAAAACCAGAAAAAAGAAATACCATACCAGAAGATTTTAACATAATACCTGATTATGAGGGAATTCCTTATGATTTAGTAGTTGATGGAAAAATAATGGAGAAAAATTTACAAGCTATCGGAAAGAATTATCAATGGTTAAAAAAACAAGTAGAAAAATTTAATATGAAGCCAGAAGAAGCTTTAATTGTTACTTATGATGCAAAAGGACAAATTTTCTGTCAAAAGAAAGAATTATAAAATTAAAGTGGAGGTTATAATGACAAAAGAGTTATGGATTTGTATTGTTATTGTGATTTTGATATGTGTTGGTGATTTTTTTACACAGAAATATACAAAATTGTGCATAAATGAAGCTGATAGCGAACTTAGAAAGTTAAGAAGAGAACTGATGCAAGAAAATGTTGATGCTGAAAAAACTAAAACAGTGATGAATGAATTACAAGAAAAGTGGGGAAAAAGGCATCCAAAATTATCATATTATATAGAACATGATGAAATAGAAAAAGTGGAAACAGAACTTGCTGGAATAAATGGTTATATTGAAATAGAAGAATATAAAGAAGCGGTTGTAGAAATAGATAAAAATATATACATTTTAGAACATATTAAAAATAAGAATTTATTCAATTTAGAAAATATTTTTTAAAATAAAAAAAGGTCTTAAAACAAATTAAATTTAAGACCTTTTTATTTTTATATTATTTTTCACTAATTTCAGCATATTTTTTAAGTTTTTCATGAACAAGATAATTAACAGTACCAGCAGGGAAGTTTCCATTTTTATCTTTCTTACCAGCAGGAACACCAGTTAAAACTTCAATTCCTTCTTCAATAGTTGATATAGAGTAAATATGGAATAAACCATTTTTTACACTTTCTACAATTTCATCTGATAATTGTAAATTATCAACATTTTGAACTGGTATCATAACACCATGAGAACCATCTAATCCACGCATTTTACAAATTTGGAAATAACCTTCGATTTTCTCATTAACACCACCAATAGGTTGTATTTGACCTTTTTGGTTTACTGAACCTGTAACAGCTATTGCTTGATTAATAGGTATTCCAGAAAGACTTGAAAGTAATCCATAAAGTTCGGTACTTGAAGCACTATCACCATCAACACCATTATATAATTGTTCGAAACAAATACTAGCTGTTAAAGAAAGTGGAATATCTTGTGCAAACATTTCTCCTAAATAACCTGTTAAAATTAATACACCCTTAGAATGTGAAGAACCAGAAAGTTCAACTTCTCTTTCAACATTTACAATTCCATTTTTCCCAGTATAAGTATTAACTGTAATTTTTGCAGGTTTTCCAAAAGAATAATCACCAATAGTCATAACTGTAAGACCATTTAAAGTACCAACTTCATAACCAGAAGTAGTAATTAAAAGTGAATTATCTTTTATCATTTCTACATATTTAGAATCAAATTTTTTAACTCTATCAATTCTTTCACTTAAAGCTTTATCAACAAAATCAGCAGTTACTATTTTTGACTTAGAAATTTTTGCCCAAGTAGCAGCTTCACCAACAATTTGAATCAAATCATCAAATCTAGTTGAAAGTTTTTTATGACTTCCAGCAAGTTTTGAAGCATACTCGACTAATCTTGCCATTGCAGTTTTGTCTAAAGGTGGTAATTCTTCATGTTCACAGAAACCATGAACAATAGATGCAAGTTTATTAACATTTTCTTTAGTAATAGGTGCATCATCTTCAAATTCAACTTTAACTTTGAAAAGCTTTTTAAAATCAGAATCCATAGCAAGTAGAGTTTGATAAATGCTATTATTTCCAATTAAAAGAACTTTTAAATCTAAAGGAATAGGTTCAGGTTTTAAAGAAACCATAACCATAGAAGAACGTTGGTCAACAGCATTTTCTATACTAATTTCTTTAACTCTTAAAGCTTTTTTTAAAGTTTCATAACACAAACTATTTTGTAACAAATCTTTAGCTTGGAAAATTATATAACCACCATTAGCTTTTTGTAAAAGTCCTGGTTTTAACATAGTATGGTCTGTTTTTAAAGCTCCATAATAATTCTCATATTCAAGTGAACCAAAAATATTATGATAAGAATAGTTTGAATCCATAATAACAGGTGCACCATCTAAATTAGAATTATCAACAAATAAATTAACTCTATAATTTAAACAAGGGTCTTGTTTTTGAGCAGATGGATGAACTGGTTGTTGAGGTTTATTTTTATCATTGTCTTCTTCTAAAAAGTAAGATACATTTTTTAGAACATCTTGTTTAACATTATTTAAGAATGTATTTATTTTTTTATTTCTTTTAAACTTTGATTTTAAATAATTAATATGAACATTAACTGTTAATAAAGCAATATTTGATTGCCATTCAGAAATTCTTTTATCAGATTGTCTTTCAATAACTTTTATTTGTTCAATAACATCCATTATTTGATTTTGAACAATAACAGATTTTTCTTCATATTGTTGTTTTAAAACATCATCTAATTTATCAAATTCTTCTTCATCAATAGCTTTTCCATCAACGATAGGCATCATATAAATACCATTTTGTGCAGATTTAACTTGAAAATCATATTTAGAAGCATCTTCATTTAATTTATCTAAAAGAGCAGAACGTTTTTCTTCAAATTCTTGTTTTATTAAAGTTTTTTCTTTTTCAAAATCATCAGCATTGAAGGTTTTCTTAATGTCTTTCTTGATTTCCAAAATAAAACCATCCATTGCTTCTTTAAATTCTTTACCTTGACCTGCTGGAAGTGAAACTGCAATTGGTTCATTTGGATTATAAAAATTATAAATATAACACCAATCGCAAGGAGTTTTTTGTTTTTTAGAAATTTTATTTAAATAATTTTTAGTGTACATTGTTTTTCCAACTCCACTAGGTCCTTCAAGATAAATATTGTAACCTTTAACATTTACTTGTAATCCAAATTCTAAAGCTTTAATTCCTCTTTCTTGTCCTATTCCTGTTGTTATGTTTTCAACTTCAGAAGTATTTTCAAAATTAAAAAGTGATTGGTCACAAGTTAGTTTTAAGTCTTTATAGTTTAATTCATTTTTATTTTTCATTAGTTTTCCTCCAAATTTTTTTCTTATTATTTCCTTAATTAGAAAAAGTATTATTATTTATTGTTATTTTATATTACATATCGTAATTTGTAAAGATTTGTAGAATAAAAAAATATTACTTTTTTGTTACAATTACACAATTTGAATAGTCCACCCTAAAAAGAAATAATTTATTGTTATTCTCGTTGCCCCATTTAAGAAAATGTAACTCACTAGCGTTCGAACATTTCCTAAAACGGTCACCCCCGGATCACTCGAATATCAATAAATTGTTTCTTTTTAGGGCTACTCTGCTATATGACTATGTGTTCGAAAAAAATAAAAACTATTGCAATTATTAAAACAAACATATATAATATAACAGAATTATTACGAAAGGATGTGCAAATATGAACAAAACAAAAAGAAAAATATTTGAAACATCAATGAAATTATTTGCAGAGAAAGGGTATGACGCAACTAGTATTGAAGAAATAACTGCAACAGTTGGAGTTGCAAAAGGAACATTATATTATCATTTTTCAAGCAAAGAAGAGATTTTTAATTTTTTAATTGAAGAAGGAATAAAATTATTACAAAATAGTATTGATATAAAAACTGCAAAATTAGATAATTATATAGATAAACTAAAAGCCGTAATATTAATAGAGATAAAGATAGTAGTAAAATATGAGGATTTTATAAAGATTTTATTAAGTCAACTTTATGGAACAGAAGCTAGAAATATAAAATGTCAAAAACATATTTTTGAATATATAGATAAAATTGAGAAGATTGTAGAAGCTGGTATAGAAGCGGGACAAATAAAAAAAGGAAATTCCAAAGCTATTGCTTCAGAAATTTATGGCTTAATAGCATCTAGTTTAGTATATAGATTAAAAAACGAAAAAGAAATTGATGTTATAAAATTGTATAGGGAATATGAGAATACAATAATCGAAGGATTAAAATAAAATTGTAACAAAAATGTAACATAAATGTAACACAAATGTAAATAAAAAAAGCTACAAGACTATTGTAGTTTTTTGTTTTATATTGTATAATTATAAAAGAAACATGAAAAGCAATAAAGCGTAGGATAAAGGAGGTTGTTTACAATGTCTAAATCTGGCATAGTAAACGTGAGAATGGTAATCACGGAAGAGAAAATATTATCAAATATAGAAAAAGTTCAAAAAATGATAAATCCAAACAGTAAGAAGCAAATCGTTCAATTAGAAGAAGATTCATATTTTAAGGACTTAATAGAATCAATAAAAACATATTTAATTGAATATCCTAAAAAGAAAAATTTTCCAAGTAGTGTATACAAAGCTGCTTACGGATTAGTAGAGTTTGCTACAAATCAATTTGAAGAAAATACAAAAAAAATAGAAGAGTTAATTAGACAAAGAGAACAAAATATAGGATTAGCTGGACAATTAAAAGAACTAACAGAAGCTGCTGAAAACAAAGAAGAAGATTGGGCAGAACAAGTTAAAAATGCACCTTTTGGAACAGAATGCCCACAGAGCCGCCGAGCAGACCGCAACCGTACCCGAATACCCCCGCAACATAAGGGAGCGTTTGCAGGGTAAAAAAGCTGTCCAAACCACCCCGGAAAAGGACGGTATTCAGCGCATGGTTGACCGGGCAGCGAAGCGAGCGGAGGGAAAGGGCGCGGGCTATGACCGCTGGGCGGCAGTCCACAATCTGAAACAAATGGCGGCTACCGTTGCCGCCTACGGGCAGTACGGCTATTCGCCGGAGGAGCTGGACGCAGCCCTTGTATCCGCCAATGCGGATTTACAGGACAGCACCGCCAAGCTGAAAGCCCTGGACGCTGCTATCCGGGAGAAAAAGGAGCTTCAGACACAGGTGCTTGCCTATGCCAAGACCAAGCCTGCCCGTGACGGTCTGAAAGCGCAGAAAACGGAAAAAGCCCGCAGCGCCTACCGGGAACGGCACGAAAGCGATTTTATCATAGCGGACGCAGCCACCCGTTATTTTCGGGCGCATGGCGTTTCCAAGCTGCCAAGCCATAAAGCCCTGCAAGCGGAAATCGAGCAGCTTACCGCCGAAAAGAACGCCCATTACAACGAATACCGGGAGAAAAAAGCCCGTGTCAAGGAGCTGCATACCGTGAAAAGCAATCTTTCTCAAATCCTGCAAGGCGAGAAAGACAGAGAGAAAAAGCACGAACATGAGCGTTAAAAACCGCCCCGAAACGATACCAAAACGGGGATATGCCCTGCACCCTATCCGCAATACTGCCCACCTTTGAAACGGGGCGCACAGCGCAGGAAATCCCCGAAAATGACACCGAGAAACTACATTTTTACCGACCTATCCGCTTATACCAGCGGAAACGGCAGAAAGGAGCGAGAAATGCCACGCATGAGCAAAAAGCGGCGGTTGGAATGGAGCTTTTTCCTCAACCACCGAAACCGTATTACCTACAATGACCTTTGCCGGGGCTGCACACACGGCTGCAAGCAGAGCTTCCGGGCGATTATCGTCCTCTGCCCCCGGTATTTCTCTAAGAGATGGAAACACAGGGAGGACACCGCCAATGGCAGATAACCGCAAATATTACTACCTCAAACTGAAAGAAAACTTCTTCGACAGCGATTCCATTGTGCTGTTGGAGGACATGAAAGACGGGATTTTGTATTCCAATATCCTCTTGAAGCTGTACTTAAAATCGCTGAAAAATGGCGGCAGATTGCAGCTTGACGAGCATATCCCCTATACCGCCCAGATGATAGCCACGCTGACCCGTCACCAAATCGGGACGGTGGAACGGGCATTAGCCATCTTCCAGCAGTTAGGGCTTGTGGAGCAGCTTGACTGCGGGCTGCTTTATATGACCGACATCGAGCTGATGATCGGTCAATCCTCTACCGAAGCGGAACGGAAACGCGCCGCAAGGCTTGAAAATAAGGCACTTTTGCCGCCGCGGACAAATGGCGGACATTTGTCCGACATTCGTCCACCAGAGATAGAGATAAAGAAAGAGATAGATATAGAGTTAGAAAAAGAGGGAGAGTTAAAGGGACAAGCCCTCGCCCGCAGCTATGGCAGATATGAGAATGTATTTCTGACTGATACGGAGCTTTCCGAACTGCAAGCGGAGCTGCCCGAAAAATGGGCGTACTACATTGAGCGGCTTTCCGGCTATATCGCGTCCACGGGCAAGAAATATAAAAACCACGCCGCCACTATCCGCAGATGGGCGGCAGACGATACCGCAAAGGCTGCCCCGAAACAGGGCATACCCGAATACACCTGCAAGGAGGGCGAGAGCTTATGAGTAATCTGTTTACAGAACGAGTTTTGAATATGGCGGCTGTTACCCCACAGCCGGAGGACTACACGGGCGAGGACGGACTGCTTTACTGCGGCAAGTGTCACACTCCGAAAGAAGCCTACTTCCCGGAAAAGCAAGCCGCCCTGTTTGGGCGTGACCGCCACCCGGCAGAATGTGACTGCCAGAAAGCCCAGCGTTTGGAGCGTGAAGCCGCCGAACAGCGCAGAAAGCACCTTGACACCGTGGAGGACTTGAAACGCCGGGGATTTACCAATCCTACCATGCAGGAATGGACTTTCGCCAACGACAACGGGAAATGCCCGCAAATGGAGATTGCACACTTCTATGTGGAGCATTGGGAAATCATGCGCGAGGAAAATATCGGCTATCTGCTATGGGGCAAGGTCGGCACAGGAAAAAGCTATTTTGCCGGGTGTATCGCTAATGCCCTCATGGAGCAGGAAGTCGCTGTCCGCATGACGAACTTCTCTGCGATTTTGAATGACCTGACCGCCAGCTTTGAGGGGCGCAACGAGTATATCGAGCGTCTTTGCCGTTTTCCTCTGCTTATCATTGATGATTTTGGAATGGAGCGCGGCACAGAGTACGGTTTAGAACAGGTCTACAATGTGATTGACAGCCGCTACCGCAGCCGCAAGCCCTTAATCGTTACCACCAATCTGACATTGGACAGCCTGCAAAATCCGCTGGACACCGCCCATGCCCGGATTTATGACCGCCTTTTGGAAATGTGCGCCCCTATCCTCTTTACGGGAGAGAACTTCCGCCGTGAAACGGCGCAAGCCAAGCTGAACAGACTAAAAGAATTGATGAAATGAAAGGAGTTGCCTATGGCAGAGAACAAGCAGAACACCACCCCGGAACGCCGCCCGGACTGCGTGACAGAGATCCGCATGGGCAACACCGTCCTTGTCGTTTCCGGCTTTTTCAAAAAAGATACCACCGACACCGCAGCCGATAAGATGATGAAAGTGCTGGAGGCGGAAGCCGCCGCAGGACACAAAGCCCAGCTTTCGCCCTAACGCTACAAGCCGCACAGAAAAATCGTCATTTTACCGGGCGGTAAAGAAGCAGAAGCCGCTATACAGACAGCCGCCCCATGTGGTATAATCGAAATACGGAATAGTGGGGCTGGCTGTCGGAAACGGAGGATTTTATGTTAAGACAGACCAACCAACAACCAATTACCGCCCTTTACCCAAGACTTTCCCATGAGGACGAGCTGCAAGGCGAGAGCAATTCCATTTCCAATCAGAAGCGTATCCTTGAAACCTATGCAAAGCAGAACGGCTTTTCCAATCTGCGCTGGTACACGGACGATGGCTATTCTGGTGCGAACTTCCAAAGACCGGGCTTTCAATCCATGCTTGCGGACATTGAAGCCGGGAAAGTGGCTACCGTTATCGTAAAGGATATGTCACGGTTAGGGCGAAACTACCTGCAGGTGGGAATGTATACCGAGATGATTTTCCCACAAAAAGGAGTCCGCTTTATCGCCATCAACGATGGAGTAGACAGCGCACAGGGCGACAATGATTTTGCCCCTCTGCGGAACATTTTCAACGAATGGCTGGTGAGAGATACGAGTAAGAAAATCAAAGCTGTAAAACGGTCAAAAGGCATGAGCGGCAAGCCTGTTACGAGCAAACCCGTGTACGGCTACCTCATGGACGAGGACGAAAACTTCATCATTGACGAGGAAGCCGCACCCGTGGTCAAGCAGATATACCGTCTGTGCCTTGCCGGGAACGGTCCGACCAAGATAGCCCGTATGCTGACCGAGCAGGAAATCCCAACGCCGGGAACGCTGGAATACCGCAGGACGGGCAGCACACGCCGCTATCACCCCGGCTATGAGTGCAAATGGGCGACAAATACCGTGGTGCATATCCTTGAAAACCGGGAGTACATGGGCTGTTTGGTGAACTTCAAGACGGAGAAACCGTCCTACAAGACCAAGCACAGCATAGAAAATCCCATTGAGAAACAGGCAATTTTCGAGAACCACCATGAGCCTATCATCGACACCCAGACATGGGAGCGTGTGCAGGAATTACGCAAACAGCGCAAGCGTCCGAACCGCTATGATGAAGTGGGCTTGTTCTCTGGTATGCTCTTTTGCGCGGACTGCGGCAGCGTCATGTATCAGCAGCGTTACCAGACCGATAAGCGGAAACAGGACTGCTATATCTGCGGGAACTACAAAAAGCGCACCCATGACTGCACCGCACATTTTATCCGCACCGACCTTTTGACTGCGGGCGTTCTCTCCAATCTACGGAAAGTGACGAGCTATGCGGCAAAGCATGAAGCCCGGTTTATGAAGCTGCTGATCGAGCAGAACGAGGACGGCGGCAAACGCCGGAACGCCGCCAAGAAAAAGGAACTGGAAGCTGCCGAAAAGCGTATCGGTGAACTTTCCGCTATTTTCAAGCGGCTGTATGAGGACAGCGTAAGCGGTCGCATTTCTGACGAGCGTTTCACGGAGCTTTCGGCAGACTATGAAGCCGAACAGCAGGAATTGAAAGAGCGTGTTGCCAGAATACAGGCGGAGCTTTCCAAAGCACAGGAAGCTACCGTAAACGCAGAAAAGTTTATGAACATTGTCCGCAAGCACATGAACTTTGAAGAACTGACCCACACCCTCTTGCGTGAGTTTGTAGAGAAAATCGTTGTGCATGAGTGCAGCTACGATGAAAACGGCACACGCAGACAGGATATTGAGATTTACTATTCTTTCGTCGGCAAGGTGGACTTGCCCGAATGACCGCCTGCCCTATCCGATACCAAAGACAAGTACCGGATAGGAAAGGCAAAATTTTTTACACTTCTATCACTTCTTTATCACACATAAGCAAAGTCTCAGGGCATGAAGCAGCTGATGGCTAAGTAGATGTAATCAAGAAAAGAAAGGAAAAGCACAATCCAGACGGAACCGGCGGTTGTGTCAAGAAATATTTGTGGAATAGCAAGAACTTTGATATAATGGGAACAGAAACCCCGGAACCGGGAGAAAGGCAGGAGGATAAATGCACATAAGCTATAAACCCCTCTGGCACACGCTGGTTGAGCGCAATATGAGGAAAGAGGACTTGCGGATTGCCGCCGGTCTTACCACAAATATGATTGCCAACATGGGTAAAGGCAAAAACATCAGCATGGAAACGCTGGTTCGTATCTGCGAAGCCCTGAATTGTGGCATTTTGGATGTAATAGAATTGGAGAAGGAAGACCATTCTGTTGATAAAGCAGAGTGATAAATTTGAACGTGGAGTATTTACAAAAATGCACCAAGGGGAGAAGAATACATGGCAAAACAAAATATTTATGATAATGATAGCTTTTTTGAAAATTTCAAGAATCTTCGCAACAACAAGATTAATTTCAATGATTGCATAGAAACCCCGATTCTACTTGCGATGATTCCAGAAGTAGATGGAAAAAGGGTACTGGACATAGGTTGTGGCATGGGACAACACGCAAAGCAGTATTCTGATATGGGGGCTGAATCTGTATTGGGTATTGATATTTCTGAGAAAATGCTTGAGTATGCAAAGGAACATTTCCATGCAAAAAATATTACTTACCGACAAATGGCATTGGAAGATATATGTCAAATTGATGAGCAGTTCGATTTGATTACAAGTTCCTTAGCATTTGATTATGCCGAAGATTTAGACAAACTAATGAAAAATATATATGGTCTATTAAAATATGGTGCCCATTTTGTATTTAGTATGTCTCATCCAATGGCAACCGCATGGGATGGTCAATATGATAGATATACCCGGACAGAATCGGGCGAAAGACTTTATGCGAATATCAGCAACTATATGGTTGAGGGAAAAAGGACAGTCAAATGGGTTGTCGAGGACTATGAAGTTTATCATCGAACATTTTCCAGTATTGTTAATACTATAGTAAATGCTGGATTTTTGATTGAAGAATGCGAGGAATCTCATGTATCCGATGAAATGAGAAAGCAGTATCCAGCCCAGTTTGGTGGAACACTTCACCGACCAGATTTTATATTTTTTAGATGTAAAAAACAATCGTAAAATGATGAATCCAGATTGAAATACTGAAGTAAAAATTCAATTCATTACACAAAGCTGCCGTTGCAGGAACACTCATTCCCACAACGGCAGTTTTTCATTTTCTCTTGCGCCGGAAGTTGAAGGGACTGTTCTTGATGTTCGGGGATTTTGACAGTATCCTTTTCAATATCTTCTGTTCATCCGGCGGCAGCTTGTAAAAGTCAATGCCGAGCATATTGAAAATGACCGCCCACACTTTTCCGAGATAATCCCCGGAAGATTGAATAGCCTTTCGGATTTCCAGAGCCATCTTCTTTGCAAGGGAATAATCCGGCGTGCTGTCAATGTCATGCTCATGGGCTTTCCGTATGTCATGGAGAATGGCGTCCCATGTTTTGTGCGTCACATGACAGAAGAAATCTTCTTCCTTTACCTCTGCGGCAAGGATGGTCTTTGAATAGAAATCATTTTCCGCCTGCTTGTATTTCTGGATGATGGTCTGCCGCTGTTCTTCCAAAGACTCATAAAGGGTGCGAAAGGTGGAGGTTGCATGGCCGTCTATGTAAATCTCCGTGTCGGTCATAAGCTGCTCAAATTTATCGTTGGTAGCAATCTCACACAGGAGCCGGTTGTTGATACGGCCACTCTTTAGCAGCGCCACCATTTCATCATTCAGGTGCAGTTCCATCAGGGGCGTGTTTATCTGCTCCCGGTTTTCTGTCCGGCAGAACAGGTAATCAAGAGA
>ENA-OOXC01000722-OOXC01000722.1-human-gut-metagenome-genome-assembly--contig:-NODE-722-length-23174-cov-4.132921_pt1 | contig 23174 bp, 20 predicted proteins | sample MGYA00241578_ERZ501325 | MGnify/ENA primary metagenome ERZ501325 (study PRJEB25962, sample SAMEA2042737) | human gut metagenome | biome: human gut; feature: human-associated habitat; material: faeces...
ACCTTTGAAAAGGTCGACCAAACTTTTATAATTGATTGGCAAATCAATTTGCTAAACCATAATTTAGCAAATAGCTTAGACTAAATCGGAACGAAAATTTTAAAATGATTTAATATTACTTCCTATTAAACTTTTTTACCTTTTCCGAAAGGCTTTGTAAATCCTCTTTTGAAAGTTCAGGCAGATGTTCGAGGTCGTCAAGAAATTTTGCTATACTTTCCTTTTCCTTTAGCTTTGTACTCTCAATATAATAGCTTGTAATAATTCCTGGTACTACCGCTATTATCAGTATGGAACATATCGACAGGAAAATCGACATTGCCCTGCCGAGTATCGTAACGGCGGTTATGTCGCCAAAACCTATGGTCGTGGCTACGCTGAAACAGTACCATACACTGTCAATCAGAGTTTTTATGTTCGGCTCAATTATCCATACACCAATGCTTACACCTGCAAATATTATTATGTATGTCGTCAAAAACTTAAGTGCTCCTGTCCGTTTAAGTATAATTTTTATCAGCCGAGTTTTTTTCATATCTTCACCGCCTGCCTTTTATAACAAAATTATATCAATTCTGCGTATAACAGTCAATATTTTTAGCAAAATTAAACAGTTGATTTTTTCGTCAGAGCTTTTGCATCGATTTTCACAAAACAGGTGAAAAATTATTATGCAAAGAAAACACCGTCAGCGCAAAGTGTTGACGGTGTTAAAAAGCCTATTTTCTTGTTTGTTTTCATAATTAAAAGGTTTTCGCTATTGTGTTTAAGCTGCCAAACAGCAAGCCGGTTGGCTATCGGAGTTTGCGTTAGCCTTTAATAAACAACTGTTCCCAATAATATCTGTACGGAGCATTTTGGTCAACATAACACGAAACACCGATTTTGTTATATTTGCTGTTCATTATGTTTGCTCTGTGCGACGGAGAATTCATCCATTCTTTTACTACAGCTTCGGGTGTGTTCTGTCCTGCGGCAATGTTTTCGGCTGCCGAAGTGTACGAAACATTATTCTGCTTTAAAACCATAGACCAGCTTGTGCCGTCAGGGCGCTGGTGTGAAAACAGAGTTGCTGTTTCTTTTGAACGAATGTTTGAAAGGTTTGTAAGAGTTGTGTCTTTTGTGAGAGGAGAAAGTCCCTCTTTTGCCCGTGCCGCATTTACAAGTTCAATTACCTTATCAGCAAATTCTTTATTATAGCTTGCAGATCCGCTCGGCTGTGTGGTCGGCTGTGGTTGTGAAGTCGGTTGTACGGTGGTCGGCTGTGTTGCAGGCTGTGTCGGAGTTTCTCCTCCCGAAATGAGCATTTGAGCCGAGGTTACATCCTGAACATCAATTTTGCCGTCATTGTTATAGTCGGCAATTTTTTTCTGATTGTCTGTCAGTTCTCCGTCACCTGCTATTTTTATCTGCAAGTATGTAACATCCTGCACATCAAATCTGCCGTCATCGTTTAAGTCGTATTTTTGCGTATCAAGTGCTGATGCCGAAACAATTGCAGTTGCCGCTACTGCTGTGGCGGTAAGTGTTACGGCGATAATTTGTTTTAAATTTTTCATATGAACTCCTGTGATTTTAACTCTGATAGATATTTAAAAGAATGTTTTTGATGTCCCAAAGTTTTTTCGAGAGGTCAACATAGTAGTTGTGCGGGTTCTCAAATCGCTTTACCTCGTCCCAAAGAAGTCCGATTTGGTCTTTGCAGTATTTTGCAATATCTTCAATCTTTGGCGATTCATACACGCACTCGCCGTCCTTAAATATCGGTACAAGTAATTCTTTTGCGGTAAAGTCTGTGAGAGTTTTTGCTTTCCATGTTGCATTCTGGTCGAAAATGGTGTGTGGTTTTGAGAAATCCATTACTTCATCGTACACGCAAAGTTCGTCGGCAAGAGCCTTGCCGCTCTCGTTGTCATAATAACGGTAAAGTTTTTTGAAATGAGGATTTGTGATTTTTGTTGTGTTCTCGCTGACTTTGATTTTCGGGATAATTTCGCCGCTTGTGGGTTCTTCAACGGCAACAAGTTTATATACACCGCCGAATACAGGCGAACTTGACGAAGTTATAAGTCTTTCGCCAACTCCGAAAACATCGACCTGTGCACCCTGCATCATAAGGTCACGGATAAGGTACTCGTCGAGTGAGTTTGATGCAACAATTTTGCAGTTTTCAAGTCCTGCCTCGTCAAGCATTTTTCTCGCTTTTTTAGAAAGGTAAGAAATATCGCCCGAATCAAGACGAATTGCAAATTTGTTAATGCCCTTTGGAACAAGCACTTCTTTAAATACTCTTATTGCGTTCGGAACGCCGCTTTTAAGCGTGTTGTAAGTATCGACAAGAAGTGTCGGGTTCTCGGGATAAAGCTCGCAGTAGGTGCGGAATGCTGTATATTCGTTGTCGAACATCTGAATCCAGGAATGAGCCATTGTGCCGCCTGCGGGTACGCCGTAAAGTGCATCTGTAAGTGTGCAGGCTGTACCGGCACAACCGCCTATGTATGCGGCTCTTGCACCGTCAACGGCACCTGTTGCGCCCTGTGCACGGCGAGAACCAAACTCAAGAACCGTTCTGCCCTGTGCGGCACGAACAATTCTGTTTGCCTTTGTTGCAATGAGAGTCTGATGATTGATTGTAAGAAGTAAAAATGTTTCGATAAGCTGTGCCTCTATGGCAGGAGCTTTTACCGTAATAATCGGTTCGTTAGGAAAGATAGGAGTTCCCTCGGGAATAGCGTAAATATCACCTGTGAATTTGAAATTTGAAAGATATTTTAAAAATTCTTCGTCAAAAATTCCTTTTTCTCTAAGATATTCAATATCGGTTTCGGAGAAGTGGAGATTTTTGATGTAGTCAATTACCTGCTCAAGGCCTGCCGCAATGGCAAAACCTCCGTTGTCGGGCACTTTGCGGAAGAAAAGGTCGAAGTAAACATTCTTTTTGTAAAAGCCGTTTTTAAAATAGCCGTTTGACATTGTAAGCTCGTAAAAATCGCAGAGCATGGAATAGTTAGTTTCTGTCATTATAAATCACCTTAATAAAATTTGATTTGCATTATGTTTTGAACCTATCAGCTTTCGGTTTGTTCAAGATTTTTTACACCCTTGCTAAGGCAAAGCCTTTGTGCAAAAACCGCAAGCACACACATAACAATAACAAGTCCAAGGTTAATTATAACAGGTTCAACACCAAAAATCCATAGCAATACAAGAGAAATTGCACAAATAGCGGCGGTAATTGCTATAATTATGGCTGCATTGATTACGGTATTGTAGTTACCTCGCAAAGCGTTGATTTCATCGTCCCATACAAGTTTAGGGTTTATTGTGTCCAAGAATATACCGAGGTAGGTTACAAAAACAACGCAGATAAGGCTTAAAAGAATATGTATAAGCGGAATTACGATGAATACAAATGGGTTAAAGCTGTCTGCGAGAATTGAGCAGTAAATATTAAATGCAATTACATATAGCACCATAACAGAGCCGCTGATGATTATACTTGTAAGTGCTTTTGCATTCAGTTGAACTCTTAATGTAACGGGAATATAGCGCATAAATTGGAAGTGCTTGCCCTCTCTTGAAATTGCGGAAGAAGCGATGCTGTTAATTGCCGTGACAAGGGCGGAAATTACAACAGCCGCTACGGTAATTACAGTGATACTTTTTTGATCTCCCGCAAGGTACGGTGTAAGTGTGCCCGACAAAAAGTTTGTACTGCCCTGCAAAATCATAATAACAGCCATAAAAACAGGCCACAAAAGGTTAATGGCTATGCAGTCCATAAAGAAAGGCGGAGTTCTGAAAAGGATAAGAAATTCTTTTTTCAAATAACTTGCAAAAACTCCTTTTTGGGTTGATTTTTCAACAGCCTGACTTGCAATGCTTTTACTGCGTTTGGATTTTGTGGTATTGATGTCCGACACACCTTTGATATACATTTTTGACGCAAGGAAAAGGAAGACTGCAACAAAAATTACATTTGCAAGCAAGTATAAAAGCAGTTGATATACGGATTCGCTTGAGATAGAATCCATCATAAGCGGAATGTGCGGAAAAATAAAGTTCATAACATTTAAAAATCCGTTGTCTGCGCTTGCAAGCGAAGTAACGATTGCATCGGGATTAAATCCGCTGATGCTTACGAGAGCAACCAATGCGCCGACTATAAGCACGGCAGTGCCGATACCTGTAATTTTATTGAGGAAATCACGATTTTTTACCGAGTGGGTAAAGTACATAAATATAACGGCAATAATTCCGCAGTAAGCAAGAGGAATAATGGGAACGGTAAGTATGCCGATTATTGAAGTTATAACACCTGTAAGCGAAAATCCCTTTGCCGACATAAAGCCTACGCAAGCGCCGAGAATAAGGATAAATTCCATTATGTTTTCCGAAAGCAGGGAATAAGCAAACTTTGCACTTACGATTTCTCTCGGCTTTAACGGAAGAGGAATGAGATTTTCAATATCGTTTGAAAAATAAAATATATTGATAATTACATTAATTCCGAATACTACGGAAAGGATGGAAATAATATGTAAAATTACTTCCGCACCCTGTGTTGCTCCGCCGTATGTCATTACGCCGAGTGTTAGGGCATAGGTGATTATTCCGACAAGCGCACCTGCCGGTATCATAATAAGAAGTACAACCGCCGTACCCATAATTGTATAAAAATGTTTGGAACGCTTTTTTTCTGCGGAGGTTAGCTCGGTTGTTTTTATAAAGGTTTTTAATAAATTAAAAAAATTACTCATTTTCAGTCAGCTCCAAAAAGATTTGTTCAAGTGATTTGCCTGTGTTCTGACTACAAAGATTATCGAGAGTGCCGTCATAAAGCGATTTGCCCTTTTTAATTATGATAACCTTGTCGCAGAGTTTTTCGGCAACTTCAAGTATGTGGGTGGAGAAAAATACGCAGTTACCCGCATCTGCGTGTTCACGCATCATAGCTTTCAGTTCAAAAGCACTCTTAGGGTCAAGACCGATGAGCGGTTCGTCAAGAATCCATACATCGGGATTGTGCACAAGTGCGGCGGCAACCATAATTTTCTGACGCATACCGTGCGAGTAGCTTAGCATAGGTGCGTTTAAGCTGTCGGTAAGTCCGAATCTGTCGCAAACTTCGGTAAATCTCTTTTTGCGCACATCTGACGGAACTTTGTAGATGTCACCGATGAAATTGAGGAACTCAATTCCTTTGAGCCTTAAGAACATATCGGGACTGTCGGCAATGTAACCGATACTTTTCTTTGCCTCGAGCGGTTCTTTTTTTATGTCGTGACCGTTGATGCTTATTTCACCGCTGTCACTTGAGAGAATACCTGTAAGCATTTTGATTGTGGTGGTTTTGCCCGAACCGTTCGGTCCGATAAATCCTACAATTTCGCCTTTATTTACAGTAAAAGACAGATCGTCTACTGCTTTTAAAGTGTTGTTAAATACCTTTGTAACATTATTGAATTTTATCATAATATCAGTCCTTTGTATGAATGTATTTATATAAATATTATAAAATCAGATATAGTCGCTGTCAATTATTTTTACATTGTTTTTAAAATTTGTTCTGATGCGACATATTTTGAAAAGCTTTTTGTATACGCAAAGTTTGACAACAACAATAACCCCTCCGACAACGCTGTTAATATGCGTTGCCGGAGGGGTTATGCTTTTAAGCCTGTAATTGATTTAAAATTTTATTTCTTATTCTTTTTTAGTTTACCGATTACATAAATCAGTACAAAGCCGAGCAGGAAAGCACCTACTACACATTTAAACACAATGCCGAGCACACCGTCAAACATTGCAATTCCCGAAAAACTGTTCATAGCGTACCATACAGTCATAAAGCTGAAAAAACCCCCGATGATGTAGCACAAAGAACCGAGCTTTTTTGCCGATACGAACATATACAGAGCGATTATTGCCCATAATATAAAGTAAAAGGATTTTATGGTTTCCATTTGTTGATCTCCTATAAATCTAATGTATTAATGATTTAAAGTTTAAGGTCGGGAATATACTGCTTTATAATTGAAATTAATCCGACCTTTGGAGTATCTTCGTCGGGTAACTGCGGAAAGTCATATGCCGCATAGTCATTGCCCTCGATAATCGCAGGTCCGTTTTCCGAAATGCATACATCCCAACCGCAATACTTAAATTCGGGTTCTTCCAGTGCCGCCTTTTTAACAAGCTCCTTGACCTCTTCGCAGTAAGGAATTTTAAAACCTTTAAATTTTATTCCCGAATACGGGTGTTCGTATGCAATTTCCATATCGGAAGTATGTCCCGGCCCTGTTACCGTACCTGTATCGAGGTCAAAGTGACAGGCAAAACCGCCGTTTTCAAGATTATCTACAAATTTACCGTTATTTCCTGTTTTAAACACCGCATACAAAATATTCGGCTTGCCGTCTACCACAAGTGTGGCAATTCTTAAGCAGTTAATTGAGTGAGGATAAATTTTTGAAACATCGGGGTGTTGCTTTATTGCCTCTTCAAGTACACCGAATTCGTTTTCTTTGTCAAAAACATAATTATAAAATTCTTCGTCACTCTTAAAGTCCGCTTTAACAAGTCTTTCAATGCCTTTGCCGCATTCGCCGAAAGCAGGCTTTGCAATGAAAACATCCCAAGGCTTAATAAATTCGCTGAATTGCTCCAAAGTAATCTTTTCATCAATTACAAGTACCCGTCTGCCAAGATATTTTGCAAATCTGGTATCAAATAATCTTTTATCGTTAAATATTTCGGCACTTGTAAGATCGTTCTGCATTAACATAAAACGCTTGTTTTTAAAGCGTGTCATATACGTTTTGCGTTGGTCTGCAGTCATATTGTAGTATTCAAACAGAACATAGTCATTATATCCCGCTCTGTATTTAAAAAAGCAACCTACCATATCAAAGAAAATGCCGGCTTTGTTTTTGCCGGATTTTGTGTGAACGGTATTTATTGCGCCGGAAAGTTTGCTGAATGTTGCGCCGGAGCAAACTCTGAAAAAGTAACCGATTCTCATAATAACCTCTTTTGTATCTTAGTTGTATCAAAATTACGGCTAATTTAAGCCATTTTGTGTAGTTAAGGGTGTATTTGTCAATATAACTTCCATTATAGTATATTTTGCGCTGAAATGTCAATAATGGTGACGGATTTGTGAAAAGTTTTTGAAAAGTAAAATTTTTCTGATAAAACTCTTGACTTTTGCTGACTTTAAGATTATAGTATAAACATAAGAGTTAGCACTCACACACATAGAGTGCTAAAACAACAAAAACGCAGGCAGAGAGGTGATACCTATGGAGCTTGCGGAAAGAAAGCAAAAAATTCTTTCGGCTGTTGTTGAAAACTTTATAAAGACAGGTGAGCCTGTAGGTTCAAAAACTCTGATAGACGAAACGGATTTAAAAGTTTCATCGGCTACGGTAAGAAATGATATGGCAGACCTCACACAAAAGGGTTATCTTGTTCAGCCGCATACATCGGCAGGCAGAATACCTACTCAGCAGGGCTACAGATACTATGTTGACAATCTTATGAAGATTGTGGCGGTGTCACAGCGGGGCAGAGAACTTGTGGAGGATAAACTTTACAGAAATGCCGAATCACCCGAAAATATTTTAAAATCGGCGGCAGATCTTCTTTCGGAGCTGACAGGACTTACCGCAGTTGCCACAACACCGAATTCCGCAGAAAGCAGGATTCACAAAATCAGCTTTGTGCAGACGGGTTCGCACACGGCAATGACTGTTGTAATTGCCTCAAACGGCATTATAAAAAATCAGCTTTTCAGATGCGAATTTATAATCACTCCCGAAATCCTTGAAGTGTTTGACAAAGCACTTAACGAATTGTTTGACGGAGTAAGGCTTTCTTCGATAAATCGTCCGTTTATACAGACGGCAGCGGCAAGATTTGGCGAGTTATCGCTCTTTATGCCAAGTGTGCTTACGGCGATAAAAGATGCGGCAGACAAGGCAAACGAAGTCGGAATCTTTTTGAGCGGTCAGACAAAGCCGTTGTTTATGCAGAATGTAAATTTTCTTGCGGCAAGAAATGTAATTGAACTTCTTTCAAGAAAAGGAGATCTTGCAGGTGTTCTTACAAGCCTGCCGATAGGTACTTCGGTAAGTATAGGTACAGAAAACAGCCGCATAGAACTTGCGTACAGCTCGGTAATTTCTTCAAGCTACAGCGTAAAAGATACACCGTCCGGTACGCTTGCCGTAATAGCTCCGATACGAACGGATTACGGCAGAGTGATTTCGATTATAGAATGTATAAGCGAATGTGTAAGTAAAATAATAAGCGAGCTTATAGAGCATTAATATAGAAAGGAAAGGTAATATGTCAAAGAAAAAAGAAGTGACAAAAGACGAAGCTGTTGTAAACGAGAATACATCCGAACAGACAGCTGAAGCGGTTACGGAAGAAATTGATGAAACCGCCAAAAAAATAGCTGAACTTGAGGAGGAGCTCAACTCACAGAAAGACAAATATCTTCGCCTTTGTGCCGAGTATGACAACTACCGCAAGCGTACAGCAAACGAAAAGCTTTCTATTTATGATGACGCAACAGCAAAGGCGGTTACAGAGCTTTTGCCTGTAGCAGACAGTATTCAGATGGCTATTACAAATTTAAAAGATTGTGACCCCGAAATTTTAAAGGGCATTGAGCTTATTTCAAATCAGCTTGCAAAGTCGCTTGAAAAGCTCAAGGTTGAGCCTTTCGGTGCGCAGGGTGAGGAGTTTAATCCGGAAATTCACAACGCAATCTCAAAGATTGACGATGAGAATTTTGAAAAGAACTGTATTTCACAGGTGTTCCAGACAGGTTACAAAATCGGCGATAAAATTATTCGTCATGCAATGGTTCAGGTTGCAAATTGCGACTAAGACCTTTATATAAATAAATCAGTATAAAAGTAAAACAAATATATTCAGGAGGAATTCATTATGGCAAAGACAATAGGTATAGATTTAGGTACAACAAACTCATGTGTAGCAGTTATCGAAGGCGGCGAGCCTGTAGTTATTCCTAACGCCGAGGGCGCAAGAACAACTCCTTCCGTTGTTGCTTTCTCAAAAGACGGCGAGCGTATGGTAGGTCAGGTTGCAAAGCGCCAGGCTATCACAAACCCTGACAAGACAGTTTCTTCTATTAAGAGAGAAATGGGTACATCATATAAAGTATCAATTGACGGCAAGCAGTACACACCGCAGGAAATTTCAGCTATGATTCTTTCAAAGTTAAAGGCAGACGCTGAAGCATACCTCGGCGAAAAGGTAACACAGGCAGTTATTACAGTTCCTGCTTACTTTACAGACGCACAGCGTCAGGCTACTAAGGATGCAGGTAAGATTGCAGGCCTTGATGTAAAGAGAATTATCAACGAGCCTACAGCAGCTGCTCTTTCATACGGTATAGATAAAGAAAAAGACCAGAAGGTTATGGTATATGACCTCGGCGGCGGTACATTCGATGTATCTATCATTGAGATGGGCGACGGTGTTCAGGAAGTTCTTGCAACAGCAGGTAACAACCGCCTCGGTGGTGATGACTTCGATAAGAGAATTATCGACTGGATGGTAACATCATTCAAAAACGAAACAGGTATTGACCTTTCATCAGATAAGGTTGCTATGCAGCGTTTCAAAGAGGCTGCAGAGAAAGCTAAGATAGAGCTTTCGGGCGTTACAACATCTTCAATCAACCTCCCGTTCATTACAGCAGACCAGACAGGTCCTAAGCACCTTGACTTAACACTTACAAGAGCTAAGTTTGACGAACTTACAGCAGACCTTGTAGAGGCTACAATGGGTCCGGTTCGTTCGGCTCTCTCTGATTCAGGTTTACAGATCAGTCAGATTGACAAGGTTCTTATGGTCGGCGGTTCTTCAAGAATTCCTGCTGTACAGGAAGCTGTTAAAAAGCTTATCGGCAAAGAGCCGTTCAAGGGCATTAACCCTGATGAGTGCGTAGCTGTAGGTGCTGCTATTCAGGGCGGCGTTCTCGGCGGCGAGGTAGAGGGACTTCTTCTCCTCGATGTTACACCTCTTTCACTCGGTGTTGAAACAATGGGCGGCGTAATGACAAAGATTATTGAGAGAAACACAACAATTCCTACAAAGAAGAGCCAGATTTTCTCAACTGCCGCTGATAACCAGACACAGGTTGAAATCAATGTTTTACAGGGTGAGCGTGAATTTGCAAGAGATAACAAGCAGCTCGGTTTGTTTGCTCTCACAGGCATTGCTCCCGCTATGCGTGGTATCCCGCAGATTGAAGTAACATTTGATATTGATGCAAACGGTATTGTTAATGTATCTGCAAAAGACCTCGGTACAGGCAAGGAGCAGAAGATTCAGATTCAGAACTCAACCTCAATGAGCAAGGAAGATATCGACAAGGCTGTTAAGGAAGCAGAGCAGTACGCCGCAGAAGATAAGAAGCACCGTGAAGAGGTTGACGCTAAGAACGAAGCAGAGAACCTTGTATATCAGGCTGAAAAGCTCGTAAACGAGAGCGGCGACAAGATTTCAGAGGACGAAAAGAATACAATCAATACAAAGTGTGCTGCAGTTAAGGACGCTATCGCTAAGAACGACAAGTCTATGATTGACACTGCTAAGGAGGATTTACAGAAAGCTGTTTACGAAGTTTCCGCAAAACTTTATCAGCAGGCAAATCCGCAGGGTGCACAGGGTGCGGCTCCGCAGGGTGACCCACAGCAGGGCGCACAGGGCGGCTCAAACGGTGACCCTAACGTATATGATGCCGATTTTAAGGATGTTGACGGCAACTGATTAAAAACGGCACCTATAAAAAGATTTACACAATGATTGACTTCATTTGTTTTTCCTGTTAAAATTTGTTAAAGGGGCTGTTTTTTGCAACGGCTCCTTTAGCACTGTATGGATTTTTGACAGCGTATATAGATAACCTTTATACAGCTGATAACAAGTTATTAAAAGGTGAGAATGATGGCAGATAAAAGAGATTATTACGAGGTGCTTGGCGTTTCTAAGGGGGCAAGCGAAGATGAAATTAAAAAGGCTTACCGTCAAAGCGCTAAAAAGTACCACCCTGACCTCCATCCGGGAGATAAGGAATGTGAAGAAAAATTCAAAGAAGTCAACGAGGCTTACGAGGTACTTTCAGATAAAGATAAAAAAGCCCGCTATGACCAGTACGGTCACGCAGGCGTAGACCCTAACTTCGGTGCGGGCGGCGCAGGCGGTTACGGTGCATACGGTCAGGGCATTGATATAGATGATATTTTTTCAAGCTTTTTCGGCGGATTCGGAGGCAGACGCTCCAATAATCCTAATGCTCCGAGCCGAGGCAGCGATGTTGAGGCAAGTATTTATATTTCATTTGAAGAGGCTGCAAAGGGCTGTAAAAAGACCGTAAGCTACGATTGCGTTTCTTCTTGTGACGAATGTCACGGTACGGGCGCAAAACCCGGTACTCAGCCTAAGACCTGCTCTGTGTGCGGAGGCTCGGGCAGAGTTACAATCAGCCAGCGTTCACCTTTCGGAGTTGTTCAGACACAGCGTGCCTGTGACGCTTGTCACGGTAAAGGCAAGATTATTGACAGTCCTTGCCCTAAGTGCGGCGGTTCGGGCAGAAAGCGCAGGACTAAAACTGTTGATATTACAGTTCCGGCAGGCATTAAAGACCAGCAGATTCTTAATGTTGGCGGCAGAGGCAACGCAGGTTACAACGGCGGCCCTTCGGGTGACCTTCATGTATATGTAAATGTTCAGCCGCATCCTGTATTTGAACGCAGAGGCGACGATGTATGGTGCAATCTTCCTCTTACATTTGCACAGGCTGCTCTCGGCGCAGAGGTGGTTGTTCCTACTCTTGACGGCAAGGTTTCGTATCAGGTTCACGAGGGTACACAGCCGGGCGATGTATTTAAGCTTAAGGGCAAAGGCATTCAGCGCCTTAACGGCAGAGGAAAAGGCGACCAGTATGTGCGTGTAACCATTGAAGTTCCGAAGAATCTTAACGCTAAGCAGAAGAATCTTATAAAAGAATTTGAGAATGTTACAAACGAAAAGAACTACGCACAGCGCAACAGCTTTTTTGAGAAAATAAAGAGAATGTTCAACGAATAATTCTGATAACAGTATATAAAGGGGCTTAACAAATGGAGTCTTGGACAGAAATAAAAATTGCGGTAAACGCAAAGGATATAGACAGGGCAGGCGACATTGCGAATGTTGTAGTGCCTTACGGAATTTATATTGAGGACTACACTGCTCTTGAGCAGGAAGTGCAGGAGATTGCACACATTGACCTTATAGATGAGGATTTGCTCAAGAAAGACAGGAGCGTTGCCTATGTTCATATTTACCTTGAGCCTGATGTTTCTCCGAACGAGGCTGTAGCCTTTTTGTCCGAAAGGTATAATGCAGAGGGCATTGAGCATAAAATTGAATTGCTCGACTGTGCCGAAGAAGATTGGAGAAACAATTGGAAAAAGTATTTTAATCCGATTGCCGTTGGAGAAAAGCTCCTTATTCGCCCAAGTTGGAGAGATGATTACGATCCGCAGGGCAGAATAGTTTTGAATATTGACCCGGGTCTTGCGTTTGGCACAGGCAGTCACGAAACCACAAGGCTTTGCCTTGAAATGTGCGAAAAGTATATGAAAAAAGGCGACAAAGTGCTTGATGTGGGTTGTGGCAGCGGTGTGCTCGGTATTGCGTCTTTGCTTATGGGTGCAGAAAGTGCCGTCGGAGTTGACATTGACGATGTTGCGGTAAGAACCGCAAAAGAAAATGCCGAAATAAACAATGTGGCTGACCGCTTTACTGCAATCTGCGGCAGCTTTACAGATAAAGTAACAGGTAAGTATGACATTGTACTTGCAAATATTGTAGCAGACGCAATTATGTTCCTTTCAAAAGGTGTAAAAGACTTTATGAAAGACGATGCGGTTTATATTATGAGCGGTATTATTGATACCCGTGCCGAAGAGGTAAAGGAATCAATCGGCAAGGATTTTGACATTATAGAAGAACACCTTGAAAAAGGTTGGGTGTGCCTTGCCGCAAAAGCAAAAAAATAAGGTAATAAATGTGCTGTATAGTGCGATATTTACTGAACATTTGTCATAAAACTGTCACAATAGTGTGATAAAATCTAAATAATTTTGATGCTCGGAGGCACGATTATGAAAAAACCAAATAAAAAGAATACAGTAAATCTGTTTTTCTCTGCATTCCTTATTCTTGCGTTTGTAGTATGCGCACACTTTTTCTCTAATTTTGCACTTGGACAGAATCAGGTGCTTTCAAATGTAATTCAGTTGTTTGTTTACACAGTGTTCGGTCTGCTTTTGTTCTACGCAACAAGAGTCGGCGACGGAAAGCCTGTAAAGCGTTTTTCACCGATTACATTAATAATTATGGTATTGCCTGCGCTTTACATAATGATTGCAAGCATAGCAAGCGGTATGCCGCTCCACAGCGCATTTGTTATAAATGACAGTTCAATCAGCATTGTAACAACACTTGCAGCCGTTGTATTCGGTTACGGTATTCCATACACATTCTTAAGCGGTTTTGAAATTGCCGAGGAAGAGAACGAAAGCGAGAAAAAATTCGTTGAGGGCGGTATAGAAGCTGACATTCAGGATGTTGAAAATGAAGAAGAGTCAGAGGAAACTTCCGAAAATGCCGAAGAAACCGAAACAAGCGAAGAAAACACAGAAGAATAATTTGTTTTACTTATTAATTTGACAGCGACTTGACAAAAACGAGCCGCTGTTTTATTATTTAAGCGGTGCCTTATACGGTTATTTAAGAATTAAAGGCTTTTTATCATAAGTTTGGGTAATTTACGGTTTAGCGGAATACATCAGCCAAGTAATTATAAAAGTTTGGTAACCTTTAAAAAGGCTTGACCTAAATTTTTAAATTATTACACTAAACCGTGAGCCAAACAATAATTTATTATTGTTACCCCAAAATTTAAAACCGAATTAAAGAGGGTGAATTTATGGACGAAAAGGATAAGTTTGACGGAACAGAAAAAATTGAAGAGGAAGAAGAAAAAGTATATATTGCCCGTCACGCAAAAAAAGACGAAGAGGACAGATTTGCGGATATTGAAAATTTTGATGTTGATAATACCGAAGCTGTTGAAAATAAAGAAGTTGAAAAAAATTCAAACGATGTACCGAATAATGAGCCTGCCATAGACAGCGCAGAGAATTTTGATGTTCACAGCGATAATTACGGCGATGATTTTGACTGTCAATCGATAGCAAGCAAAAATCATATACCGTCGGATAATCCGAAAAAAAGCAACAGAGATTACGGTGACGGTTTTGACGCTCAAACGGGTGAGGACAGACACGAATTTAAGCGCAGACAACCGAATAATGACGACTATTATGAGAATAATGCAGATACGGACGATTATTCGGGAAAGCCGAAAAAGCAGAAAAAAGCGAAAAAACAAAAGCAGAAAAACAGTAAGGCGGCTATGGTATGCGTAGTGGTAGCCGTTGCGGTTATAGTAGTATGTGTGCTTGCTTTTGTGCTTTCAAAATGTTCGTTTGGCAATAAAAAACCGACGGTGACAAATGCACCTACCACGAAAGCGACTGTTGCCACAACTCAAGAGCCGACAACCGAACCGGAGTATGTGGAGGAAACCACAAAACAGCCTTACACAGAGGAGTACACCGAGCCGGAAACCACAGAACAGCCTTCCACAGAGGAGTACACCGAGCCGGAAACAGAGCCTTACACAGAAGAATATACCGAACCCGAAACTTACGAACCTGCCCCGGATACAGAACCTGCAACGGAGTATGTTCCCGACGAAACAACACAAATTGTATAAAATGGAGATGTAAAAATATGGGATGTAGTCATGATTGTTCATCTTGCAGCTCTGACTGCAAGTCAAAAAATTCGGAAAGTTTGCGTGAAAGCCTTAATCAATACAGCAGTGTAAAGAAAGTAATTGCCGTAGTATCGGGCAAGGGCGGAGTAGGCAAAAGCCTTGTAACCTCAACTCTTGCGGTAACTTTCAATCGTCTTGGTAAAAAAACGGCTATTCTTGACGCAGATATTACAGGCCCGTCAATTCCAAAGGCTTTTGGCATTAACGAAAGAGCAAAGGGCAACGAATACGGAATTATTCCTGTTACAACCGAAACGGGAATTGATATTATGTCAGTAAACCTTTTGCTTGAAAATCCGACCGACCCTGTTGTATGGCGTTCGCCTGTCATTACAGGCACGGTAAAGCAGTTTTGGAAAGATGTTATCTGGGAAAACGAGGACTATATGTTTGTTGATATGCCTCCGGGAACAGGAGATGTTCCGCTTACCGTATTCCAGAGCTTGCCGATTGACGGAATCATTGTAGTTGCATCTCCGCAGGAGCTTGTTTCCATGATTGTCGAAAAGGCGGTAAAAATGGCAAATATGATGAATGTGCCGATTCTCGGTCTTGTTGAGAATATGAGTTATTTTGTATGTCCCGATTGCGGCAAAAAGCATAATATTTTCGGTGAAAGCCATATTGATGAAATTGCCGAGCGTTACAATACAAAGGTACTTGCAAAGCTTCCTATTGACAGCGACCTTGCCAAGTGTGTCGACGATGGCAGAGTAGAACTCTTTGAGGGCAACTACCTTGATGATGCCGCACAGGAAATCGAAAAAGCACTTGCGTGAATAATAAGTTATGACTTTGCGCAAATTTAAGATAAAATCTTATAATCACTTTACGAAATGTTTTTCTGAAACATAATTTTAAAGCTAAGGCTCTTCTGAACAGAGAGCCTTTTGTTATGCACTTTAGTTAAATAAATTGTAATTTTATGCTTTATTATATCCAAAAATATGCTTGAATTTATATGTATCAAAATGGTATAATTATGCTGTTCTATGGAATGTAATTGATATAAATTTGGAGGAACAGAAAAATGCACAGATGTCCGGATTGCGGAGAAAGATTTGAGGGTAATATATGTACCTTTTGCGGCAGACCCGTACCGCAAGAAGAATTAGAACAGGAAAAAGCCGTTCAGGAAAAATCCGACGAACAGGAAAATATAAATAATTCTGAAGAAGTGTCGAAATCTGCAGTTGAAAATACTGCTTTAAACAGTGCCGGTGTTCAGCCTGTAAACGAATACGCACAAAACGGTTACAGCACGCAGTCTGTAAACAACTATGCTCAAAAAAATTACAATTCACAGCATAGTTACGGAAACCCTAATTACAGCAACAGCGCAATGCCGAGCGGTTATACTAATCAAAATCAGCCGTTTTCGGATGTTGTAAATGCCCGTGAAAAGAAAAAATCAAAAACAACTCTCATAGTTGTTCTTGTTATTGCAAGTGTATTGATTATCAGCCTTTGTGTTATCGGATATACCGTCATAACGAATGTAATCAAAAACAATAAATTTAATATGGGAATAGGTGAGTTTACGGGTGCGGATGACTCTGCTGCCGTTTCGTCCGTGAGTATGGATTTGGACGAAAACTCGTATTGCTTTTACACTGAAAACGATGACGGAACTGTTACAGTCACAGGCATTGACACCGTGGATTACTACAATGATTTTAAGGATGAAGTTGTAGATGATACTTACAATTTTTATTTTAATATTCCGAGTGAAATTAACGGCAAAACCGTAACTGCTATCGGAAAAATCAATCCGACCAATCCTCTTTCCTCGGGTACTCTCCATATTTATATTACAGTACCCGGTACAGTAAAGACAATACAGAGCGATACTTTTAAACTGTCGGAACATGTGCGTGAAATTACCTTTGAAGACGGTGTTGAAACTCTTGAGCCTGACGCTATTGTAGATTGCTATTCGCTTGATAGGGTTAATATTCCGGAATCGGTGACTGTTATAGGCGAGCATGCGGTAGGCTTTTTTATTGCGGGAGATACATTTTCAGAGCCTGTCGGCAAAAGAGAGTATACCCGTTCTCCGCTTACTCACATATACGCTAAAGAAGGCTCGGCTGCCGACAGATACGCTAAGGATAACGATTTGTATATTGAATATAACTGATGCTTTGATTAATCGTGAGCGTTTAAATTATAAAGGCTTTTATCGAAGGTTGAGATAATTGCTTAGATGAAATTATGTAAAATAATAAACTTAAGGTTCTCTGCTGCGGAGAACCTTTTTGTTATGAAATTATAAAAATATACAATATATTGCTTTTTATATGTAAATAAAAGCAATTGATTTTTGCATAAACAAAATGGTATAATTATGCAATAGAATTATGCAATAGTATGGCAAATATATTTTGCTTATTTAAGGAGAGGTATAGTAAATGAAATGTCCTAATTGCGGAAATGAAATCACAGGTAAGTTTTGCACAAGCTGCGGCACACCCGCTCCTGTCGAAGAGCCTGTAAAAGAGCAGGAAACTCAAACACAGCCTGCACAGTCGGATAATTTTGCGGCAAACAATTATAATTCCGAACCTGCACAGCAGAATGTTGCTGACAACAATTCACAGCCAAACAGCTTCGGTGCGGATAATTACAACACACAGCCAAACAATTTCGGTCCGGACGCATATAATTCACCTTCGGGTTTTGGTGCCGACGCAAACAATGCACAGCCTGCACCACAGCCGTATCAGTATAATTCATCTGCTAATCAGCCAAACGGTATGCCTGTAAATAACGGTTACACAGGTCAGCAGTTTACAAATGTTCCTAACAACAATATGCCTAATCAGCCTAAAAAAAGTATGAGCGGCGGTAAGATTGCAGCTATTGTAATCAGCGTTATTCTCGGTATCATAATTATTCTTGGCATCATTATCAGTGCTGTTGCTTGCCATGCATATAAGTCTCTTGAAAGCGGATTAAAAGATAATATCAGTACATTTGTAAGCAATTATAACAACGAAAGTTCATATTATAATTGGGAAACATCAGACGGAGATTCCGATGTGTCAAAAGTTACAGACAATGACGGTGAAATTTATGATGAAAGCACCTGTTGCTTTTACAAGGTATTTAACGGCAACGAAGTTTCTGTCACAGGTGTAAATATGTATGATGTCGTTGACGGAGATTACACAACAAAGCACATTGAATTTACACTTCCGAGTGAAATTGAAGGCAAAAAGGTAACAGATATTTACAACGCTTATATCTACAATCCTACAAACAACGATGACAAAGATGTTGAAATCAAGGTTACCGTTCCGGGCAGTGTAAAAACTATTCAGGCATATGCTTTCCTCAATTGCGAAAGCCTTACAGAGCTCGTTCTTGAAGACGGTGTAACAGAACTTGAGAACGAGGCTATTGTAGAATGTGAGAACTTAAAGAAAATTACAGTTCCTGAATCCACAACAATTCTCGGCGAATATGCATTCGGTTTCTTAAGCTCTGACGGTATGAGCTCTGACTACACTCCTGCAAAAGATCTCGTAGTAGTTGCAAAGAAAAATTCAGTTGCGGAACAGTTTGCAAAGGAAAACAATTTCAAAGTCGAAAACAACTGATTTTAACATTTTTGCTTATTAACAAACTAAAATTTTAACAAAAACCGCTCTCTGCTTTTACGGAGGGCGGCTTTTTCGGTATATAAAGAAAATTTTGGGGTAAAATAGTATCTGCTGCGGCACAAATTTAAAAAACTCAAGTAAAAATGCCGTAAAATCGGGATAAAAACGCTTGACAAAACGATATTTGTTGAGTTATAATACTAAATTGTGGAGCAATGTGTAATTGCACCTTGCTCGCCAATCGGCCCTGCTTGACAGGGCGGTTAATCAATTTCTTAATATTTTGGAAAGGAGGAAAAATATGCCTACATTTAACCAGTTGGTAAGAAAGGGCAGAGAGGTTTCCGAAAAGAAAGCTAAGGCTCCTGCACTCTTAAAGGGTTGGAACTCTAAGAAGCGTGTTGCTATCAACCAGAGCTCACCACAGAAGAGAGGTGTGTGCACAGCTGTAAAGACTGCTACACCTAAAAAGCCTAACTCAGCTCTCAGAAAGATTGCCAGAGTAAGACTTTCTAACGGTATCGAAGTTAGTTCTTACATCCCAGGTGTTGGTCACAACCTTCAGGAGCACAGCGTTGTTCTTATTCGTGGTGGCCGTGTTAAGGACTTGCCTGGTGTTCGTTATCACATTGTTCGTGGTACACTCGACGCACAGGGCGTTGCAGGAAGAATGCAGTCCCGTTCTAAGTATGGCGCAAAGCGTCCAAAGGCAGGTAAATAAGGAATTGACATAACTTCGGCTTAAATTGATTTTAAGTTCTGCTATGCGGCAGGATTTCTATATATATTTATGGATTTCTTGTTGGCATACGGGAGTTTGTCGCTTTCGAGTACCTATGATATCTCAATTATTGTGAAGGAGGGAAGCAAAGTGCCAAGAAGAGGTTCTATTGCGAAGCGTGACGTATTACCGGATCCGCTTTATAATTCAAAACTTGTAACTCGTCTTATCAATAACATTATGTATGACGGTAAAAAGGGCGTTGCTCAGAAGATTGTTTACGGTGCATTTGAAATCATTGCTGATAAGACAGGTAATAACCCACTTGAGGTTTTCGAGCAGGCTATGGAAAATGTAATGCCAGTTCTCGAGGTAAAGGCTCGCCGTGTAGGTGGTGCCACATATCAGGTTCCTATGGAGGTTCGTCCTGAGAGAAGACAGACACTCGGTCTTCGTTGGATTTCAACTTACTCAAGAGCCAGAAATGAAAGAACAATGAAGGAAAGACTTGCAGGAGAAATTCTTGATGCTACTAACAGCACAGGCGGTGCCTTCAAAAAGCGTGAAGACACTCATAAGATGGCTGAAGCAAACAAGGCTTTCGCTCATTACAGATGGTAATTTTTATTACCGGAGTAATTTTTAGAGGAGGATTTTATGCCAAGACAGGTTTCACTTGAACAGACAAGAAACATCGGTATCATGGCTCACATCGATGCCGGTAAAACTACAACAACAGAGCGTATCCTGTATTACACTGGCGTAAACCATAAAATCGGCGAAACACACGATGGTGCTTCAACTATGGACTGGATGGTTCAGGAGAAAGAACGTGGTATCACAATCACTTCTGCTGCAACAACAGCATTTTGGTTCGGTAGCAAGCATCAGTACAAGAAACACAGAATCAACATCATCGACACACCTGGTCACGTTGACTTCACCGTTGAAGTTGAGCGTTCACTCCGTGTACTTGACGGTTCTGTAACAGTTCTTTGTGCTAAGGGCGGCGTTGAGCCTCAGTCTGAAACAGTATGGCGTCAGGCTGATAACTACGGTGTACCAAGAATGGTTTACGTAAATAAAATGGACATTATGGGTGCTAACTTCTACCATGTTGTTCAGATGATGAAGGACAGACTTAAATGTAACGCTGTTCCGATTCAGCTCCCAATCGGTGCCGAAAGCGACTTCACAGGTATTATCGACCTCGTTACTATGAAGGCCGAGATTTACCACAATGAAGACGGTACAGATTACAGTGAGGAAGAAATTCCTGAGAACATGCAGGATCTTGCTAACGAGTATCACGAGAAACTCATCGAGTCAGTTGCTGAGCTTGACGAGGATCTTATGGAGAAATACTTCGGCGGCGAGGAAATTTCTATAGATGAAATTAAGAAAGTTATCAGAAAAGCTACAATCGACAATACAATGGTTCCTGTAACTTGCGGTTCTTCATACCGTAACAAGGGCGTTCAGATGCTCCTTGACGCTATTATCGATTATATGCCTGCTCCAACCGATGTTCCTGCTATCAAGGGTACAAACCCTGAAACAGGCGAAGAAGTTGAAAGACATTCTTCTGATACAGAGCCATTTGCGGCTCTCGCATTTAAGATTGCAACTGACCCATTCGTAGGTAAGCTCTGCTTCTTCAGAGTTTACTCAGGTATTGTTAAGGCCGGAGATACAGTTTACAACTCTGTAAAAGACAACAACGAGCGTATGGGCAGAATTCTTCAGATGCACGCTAACGACAGAAAAGATATCGACTGCTGCTATGCAGGTGATATTGCTGCTGCTGTTGGTCTTAAGAATACAACAACAGGTGACACACTCTGCGACGAAAAGAATCCTGTAGTTCTTGAGTCTATGGAGTTCCCGGAGCCTGTTATCAGAGTAGCTATCGAGCCTAAGACTAAAGCCGGTCAGGAAAAGATGGGCATTGCTCTTGCAAAGCTTGCAGAAGAAGACCCAACATTCCGTGCTTATACTGATGAAGAAACAGGTCAGACAATTATCGCAGGTATGGGTGAGCTTCACCTTGAGATTATCGTTGACCGTCTTCTCCGTGAGTTTAAGGTAGAGGCTAATATCGGTGCTCCGCAGGTTGCTTACAAAGAAACAATCCGTAAAGAGGCTTCTGTTGATGAGAAGTATGCTCGTCAGTCAGGTGGTAAGGGTCAGTACGGTCATGTTAAGATTAATGTATTCCCTAACAAGGACAAGGGTTACGAATTCGTTAATAACATTGTCGGCGGTGCTATTCCTAAGGAATATATTCCTGCTGTTGACCAGGGTATCCAGGGCGCAATGCTCAGCGGTGTACTCGCAGGTTACAATGTAGTTGACGTTAAGGTTGAGCTTTATGATGGATCTTACCACGAGGTTGACTCATCAGAAATGGCATTTAAGATTGCCGGTTCTATGGCATTCAAAGAGGCTATGAGAAAAGCTGATCCTGTTCTCCTTGAGCCTATCATGAAGGTTACAGTTATCGTTCCTGACGAATACCTCGGTGATGTTATCGGCGACCTTAACTCTCGTCGTGGTATGATCCAGAGCATGGAAGCAGAGAACGGTGCACAGAGAGTAACAGCTCATGTTCCGCTTTCAGAAATGTTTGGTTATGCTACTGATATGCGTTCTAAGACACAGGGCCGTGGTCAGTATGTAATGGAGCCTGATACTTATGCAGAAGTTCCGAAGAACATTGCTGAAAAGATTATGAGCGAGAGAGCTAAGAAGGACTAATTAATCCTTTTTGCTGAATATATTAGGTTTTTTATAAAAACCTCTTGATTTTTTGCTGATTTGTTGGTACAATAGCATTAAATCTATTGTAATGTAAATTACAATGAATTACCATATTTAAGGAGGAAATTTCCAATGGCAAGAGAAAAATTCGAAAGAAATAAACCCCATGTAAACATTGGTACAATCGGCCACGTTGACCATGGTAAAACAACACTTACAGCTGCAATTACAAAGGTTCTCAACTTAGAAGGCGACGCTGACTTCGTTGATTACGCTAACATCGATAAGGCTCCTGAAGAGAGAGAGCGTGGTATCACAATTAACACAGCTCACGTTGAGTACGAGACAGAAAAGCGTCACTATGCACACGTTGACTGCCCAGGCCATGCTGACTATGTAAAGAACATGATCACAGGTGCTGCTCAGATGGACGGCGCTATCCTCGTTGTATCAGCTGCTGACGGTCCTATGCCACAGACAAGAGAGCACATCCTTCTTTCTCGTCAGGTAGGTGTACCTTACATCGTAGTATTCATGAACAAGACAGACCAGGTTGACGATCCTGAGCTTCTTGAGCTCGTAGAGATGGAGATCCGTGACCTCCTCAACGAGTATGGCTTCCCGGGCGATGAAACACCAATCATCAAGGGTTCAGCTTACCTCGCACTTACAAGCGATTCTAAGGATCCTAATGCTCCTGAGTATGCTTGCATCCACGAGCTTATGGATGCTGTTGACGAGTTTATCCCAACTCCTGACCGTAAGGCTGACCAGCCATTCCTTATGCCTGTTGAGGACGTATTCACAATCACAGGCCGTGGTACAGTTGCTACAGGTAGAGTTGAAAGAGGTCAGATCAGAACTTCTGAGGAAGTTGAGATCGTTGGTCTTACAGACGAGAAGAGAAAAGTTGTTGTTACAGGTCTTGAGATGTTCAGAAAGACTCTTGATTATGCTGAGGCTGGTGACAACGTAGGTGTACTTCTCCGTGGTGTTCAGAGAAATGAAATCCAGAGAGGTCAGGTACTTGCTAAGCCAGGTACAATTCACCCACACACAAAGTTCCGTGGTCAGGTTTACGTTCTTACAAAGGACGAGGGTGGACGTCATACTCCATTCTTCAACAACTATCGTCCACAGTTCTACTTCAGAA
>ENA-OOXC01000744-OOXC01000744.1-human-gut-metagenome-genome-assembly--contig:-NODE-744-length-22661-cov-8.092984_pt1 | contig 22661 bp, 22 predicted proteins | sample MGYA00241578_ERZ501325 | MGnify/ENA primary metagenome ERZ501325 (study PRJEB25962, sample SAMEA2042737) | human gut metagenome | biome: human gut; feature: human-associated habitat; material: faeces...
GACTCAACTTCGTTTCGTCGGTTCAGCTAGTGTCCCTCGGAGAGGAATGAAGTTCAGTATTACTCCACGCATTCGTCATACTGAGCAGTATCTCAATCAAAAAATTATTTTTTTACTGTTGCGATGAATTTGATTGCTTCATTTGATGGAATTGCAAAGCCAATCCCGATATTTGAAATATTATGATCTGGATTATAAATCGACTGGCTTATTCCTATTACTTCCCCTGTCGAATTTAAAAGTGGGCCACCAGAACACCCTGGATTAATCGCTGCATCTGTTTGAAATCTGTTTTTTACATAGTCAATCCTTGAGATTATTCCCTGTGTCAACGTATTTGAAAATCCAAAAGGATTCCCAATACTCAAAACTTTTTGGCCAACCTTTACTTCTTCCGAATCGCCAAAGGAAACGGTTTTAAGAGGTCTTTTTGAGTCAATTTTAATTAGAGCTAAGTCTTTATTTTTTGCCATTTGAGCAATAAATTTTGCTTTAAAGGTTTGCCCGTTTGCGGTTGTAACTTCAATTTGGGTGGCTTTTTCTACAACGTGTAAACCTGTCAAAATCAAGCCGTCAGGGGTTACAATACACCCTGTTCCTGCGGACACTCCATCTGGCACTTGGGCATCAATCGCTACAATTGCGGGGCTGATTTTTTCGTAAACGGTTATATTTATCCTTTCGTCTGGCTCGTAGCTCATTTGGGCTGGAGTATAACCGATTCCAAGTATTGTAATTAGGCAAATTAAAATTAGCTGTTTTTTCATATCAACCTCTTTTTTCTACCTTAATTATTTTGGGCTTTCGGGTAAAAAAGTATTCTCTTTATTGCTTTTTTAAGGTTAGTTCTTGAAAATATTAAAATATTAATGTATAATTCAGAAGACGATAAGTCCACATATTTTAATTAAGGAGAAAATTATGGCAAGAATTGATTCATTTAAACACGCTTTAGAAGAAAAAAGAGCAGTTAAAGTTATCGCTGGTATTGATAACTTTGATATTGAAAATATTAAAAAAGTAGTATCTTCTGCTGAAAAATCTCACGCTAGTGCTGTTGATATTTGTGCTAGAGAAGATATTATCCGTGAAGTTCGTTCAATGACAGATTTACCATTGTTCGTTTCTTCAATTGTTCCATCTGAACTTGTTAGAGCAGTTGAACTTGGTGCAGATGCTATTGAATTAGGTAACTTTGATGTTCTTTACAAAAAAGGAACTTCTTTCTCTGCTCAAGATGTTTTGAGATTAGCTAGAGAAACAAAAGATATGTTAGGAAATAGAGAAGTGTTCTTCTCTGTTACTATTCCAGGTGAAATCTCTACTTCAGACCAAATTGAATTAGCTGAAAAATTAGAAGCTATGGGTATCGATTTAATTCAAACTGAAGGTCACTATACTTCAGAAGTTGAATTGTCTGGTGCTAGAGCTTTGATGGATAGAGCAGAATTAACAATCTCTAATACAATTGAACTTGCTAGAAACGTTGAAATGCCAATTATGACAGCTACTGGTATTAACCCAACAACGGCTCCATTTGCATTTGCTGCTGGTGCTTCTGCAATCGGATGCGGTTCTTGTATCAACAAATTAACTTCTGACTTAGCTATGGTTGCTACAATTTCATCTCTTGTTGAAATTGCTAACAAAAATGCTGTTAAAGTTAGAGAATTAGTTTAATTCGATTTTTTAAATTTATTCTAGAAACGCCGTCTGAAGTAATTTCAGACGGCGTTTTAACTACATTACCTAAACAACCTTATAGACTTTATTAAAATTATCCTAACAATTGCTTATACAAATCAATTTGTTTTTGAGTTAGTTTTGCAGGCAATACAATTTTAATTTTTGCATTCAAATTTCCAAATCCACCTGATTTCTTAGGCAAACCCAAATTCTTTAATCTTAGCATTTTACCACTTGATGTCATTGGAGGAATTTTTATACCAATATTACCATGCAATGTCGAAATTTCTTTTTGACAACCTAATACAGCCTCTGGAGGTGTAATTTCGATTTCTTTAGTCAAATCAGAACCTTTAATTTCGTATTCAGAATCTTTTGGAGTGATTACTAAATACAAATCACCTTTTTGCCCATAAGCATCGGCTTTGCCTTCACCCTTTAGTCGTATTTTTTGTCCTTCTTTTATCTCTTTTGGAAGTTTAACTTTAATTGATTTTGCCTCATTGATAATACCTGTACCTCCACAGGCAGTACAATAACCACCCCCTGCTGGGCATTGAGTACATTTTCTCATATCATTAAACTTTACGGTGATAGGGTCAGATGAGAACAAATCTTTTGCCGTTACGTTCAATGTTTTAGTTATATCCAAATCTTCTTTTGGAGTACTTTGCGTTCTAGCTCTTGAACTTCTAGCACCAGAACGTCCGTAACTTCTTGTATAACCTTGTTGAGCCGCTCCTAAATCTCCAAAATCAAACCCAGAGAAGCCTCCTCTCGCAGAGCCAGCAGAAGCACCTCCCATCATATCGCCAAACAATGAGCTAAAGAAATCAGAAAATCCGCCCATATCTTGACCATTGAAATTGAATTGTTGGTAAGCGCCGCCTTGACCGCCACCGAAGTTAAAGTTTTCAAACCCTGGAGGTGGAGTATAATCCGCACCACCTTGCCAATTTGCACCCAAGCTATCGTATCTTTGACGTTTTTGTTTATCGCCAAGAACTTCATATGCTTCATTTATTTCTTTAAATTTTTCTTCTGCTTCTTTAGTTTTATTTACGTCTGGGTGATATTTACGAGCAAGTTTTCTATAAGCGGATTTTATTTCTGCTTCTGTTGCTTCTCTTTTTACTCCCAGAGTTTCATAGTAATCTTTATATTTCATAATCAAATCTCCTATTCTAATGATAATATAAAATAGGAGATTTTTTGATTTTTTTAATTATTTTTTAATTTTATTTTTATATTGATTTAAGTTTTTCACTCATTTCTAATATATCTTTTGACAAATTTTTCATAAAATCCTTATCTTCCAATGCTTGCAAAATTTCTGCTTTATTGCCCATTGCAATAGGTCTTTTATTTTCAATCATCATTGTAGGATGAAGCATTGCAACTTCCAAAAGATGATTGGCTTTATTTTTTGAATCTTGAGAAATTGTCAAAACTAAAGAGCGGCAATAAACACTTTTATCTTTATTTTGTATAGGAACATTTATTTCTCGATAATAAGAATTATCAAAAATTTCATTTCTTGCACGATCTTTAACCGTCTTTACTAAAGAATCTAACTGATCTTGAAATTTCATAACAAATTTTAGCCTTTTAACTTCTGCCTTATGCTGTTTTATATTTAAAAATTTTATCATATTAATCCTTATCCGTCTATCCTACATATGCCATATTTAAAGGTTCTAAATGAGGTACAAAATTAACCATTTTTGCTTTTTGGTCAACTACATCAGCTTCATGAATTTTTTGCATTGAATCCCTAGACAATATTGACTTGAAACCTTTTGGAAGTTCTGGAGCATTAGATTTAATACCTAGTTCTACATTTCTATCAAAATCATAAACATTCGAACCATATTGGTCATATCGTTCAGCACTAGATGGTTTCAAACCCTTCAACGCAGAAACATATTCTTTACTTGCAGGAGTTAAAGTTAATTTTTCTTGAAGTGCATCGTATTTTACGTGTTCAGCTTCTGCAAATTCGCCAGTTCCACGAACTTGGATTTCTCCATATTTGCCGTTTTTGAAAATGACATTAATTTGACCCGTAGTATAACCACCAGATTTAATTGCATCCTTTGCTGATTTTGGAAGATTTTCTAAACCATATTTTGCTAGATCAATATTCTCAGAACAACTTATTATATCGAATTTTTCACCAGTTGCAAGTTGTAATCTTTCAAACTGTCTAATTTGATTATCTGAAAAATAAGCAATACCATTTTTACCCTTGTAATTGTTTACATCTCCAAGTCGCAAAGGTTCAATATTAGGATTATTTTTCAATTCCGCTATCAAATCTTTTCTCATTCCAGATTTTTCAAGTTTTTCAATTGTCGTAACTTTTCTATCCAAAGCATCTTTCATGCCAGAAAGGAGAAATTTATTCACAACTGGGTCTGATTGTTTTTCCGCTAATGCACACTTAATTGCATGGGAATATTTATCCGCAACAACTTGTTCTGTTGGAGTAAGAGCTTCATTATTAAAGAATTTTTTAATAATAGATTGTTCAGATTTTGTTAGGGCTTTTCCCTCAAATGAAAAGTTTTCAATAGCATCAACCACATCTTTTTTCGTCAAATTAGGAAGCTGAATTCTACCTCCAATAGCATCTTGAATATATTCTCCCGCTTGCTTATCTGTCGAAACATTTTGGTTTAATTTTTTCATCCATTTACAAACTTTTGAATATACAGAGTTTGCCCCTTTAGAACGAACTTCCATTTTAAAACCAGAAAAGACTTTGTCTAACTGAGCCTTAGCACTTGGAAGAGCCTTTTCATAGCCTTCACTCAAACGAAGAGCAATGTTTCCAATCTCTGCTTGGTGAACAATATCACCAGATCTAATTGCATCAGCAGTAACCTCAAACGCAGTTCTATTTAAAGCCCGAGTTTCAACATTGACAGGAATTGTAATATCTGGTTTAACTCTATATTTCCGAATTCCAGCGTTAGCTAATTCCGTCGCAGAATGTTCCACACGATGAAAGTTAATTAAACCACTAGATTTTAATGGATTTGTAACGACCTCCGCTATTGGTTTTTCTTCAAGAAGTGCCTTTGCACCTTGAAGTAATTTAGGTACAATTTTCATAATAATTCCCTTATTTTATCCCCTATGTATATATAAAGTATTTTTGGATTTGAAAATTGCCCCAAAAAAAGAAAAAGGCATTACAATTTGTAACACCTTTTATATTATTCCATGTGTAAATGTGGTTAAAAACTACTTAAGGCTAACTTTTACAGCTGGTCCTTTTTGTGCAATTTCAACTTTGTTTTCTCTAGCTAACCAGCCTAAACCTAAATCTGCAAAGTTTCCTTTTAAATCTAATTCTTTTTTCATTTTAGCAAAAGAAGTTGTTCCATTTTGGTGTAAATAGTTATAAATTTCTCCTGCTGAAAATCCGATTTGTTCTTCTAATGTTAAGTTAACTTTTTTTGTTGCCATGATTTCTTCCTCCTAATTTATTGTAGCGAGCACACTTTTTCGATACTCTGATGATAGTTTATTTTACAATATAAAACATCATTTTAATTGCGTAGTTTGGTATATTATTTTATGGTAAAATACTCCATAAGGAGTATTGCTTTGATTATCGAGGGGAGCATAGAGTCAAATAAAACAGATTTTCTGGTAGAAAAATATGCCAGTTTACTAAACAGTGGAATTTCTTCTTCTGAAATTCTTGTTTTGGTACAAAATTCAACTCTAAAAAACAATTTTATCGAAAAAACTTATGAAAAGCTGACAATTGATTGTGTTGAAAAATTACAAGTTCACTCATTCTTTTCTCTTGTTTATAACACAATCAATGATAATTGGGCATTTTTAGAAGACAGAAACATTTTTGACAACCCTGTTATACTTCCTAACCTTGCAGGATTAGAAGTTTCTCAATTCTTGCTTAAAGATATCTTAAAAGAAGTTCCTTTTAAGGGTTACAACTCAAGAATGTCACTATTGCAACAGATTTTTAGAAGATATTCTCTTATCGTACAAAATAATCTTTCGCAAAGCGAAATTGATAAAAGAGCAAAAATTCTAAAAGAAGGATTTTCGGATGAAGCATCTATTGCAATAAAAAAACTTCTCAAAAAAACACTGGAACTTCGAGATTTTGACTATTTACGCCAATGTTTGATGTTCAATTTTGTCTATAAAAATACCGATTATTTCAAAGGAATAAAATATTTAATAATCGATGATGCTGATGAATGCACGCCAATTTGTATTGACTTTATTGAATACTTGTCAAAACAACTAAAGGATTATTTTATTACAATTGACCCACAAGGTTCTTCTCGCTGTGGTTATTTGAGTGCGGACAAAAATAATTATCAAAAACTTAAAAACATCTTTGGAGATAAAATCATTGTTATTCCTTCACAATCTAAGATGTTACAAGATTCTCAAACCCTCTATGAAAATATTTATAGCGAAAAAGTCGGAACCTTGCACAATTTTACCTTTGAATCTCTTTCTAAGCGTTCTGAAATTATTGAATGTACAATAAAAAAAATCAAAACTTTATTAGATAATAAAGTTCCCCCTCAAGAAATTTCAATCATTACACCAATTGTAGATGAAATGTTGAAATTCACTCTTCAAGAAAATATTCCCAATAACATAAACTTACGCTATTTATCTGGAAGTGAAAAGTTAATTCAAAACAGACTTGTACTCGCAGTAATTACCATATTGAAATTAAATACTGATTTAAAAAAGACATTATCCGAATTTGATATTAGAGTTATATTATCAGAATTTTTACATATTCCTCTAAAATATTGCGAAGAGATTTTAGAAAACTTCCAAAATCAAAAAACACTAATTACATTTGATTTTAAAGACGAAGATTACAACAAAAAATACAATGACTTTCTCGAATTAGTCGAAGAATTGACAAATAGTAACGAAAAACTATCCGAACAAATTGTCAAAATATACAACAAGTTATTTTCTTTTGATTTCTGGAATAAACACGAAATTAACAAATTTAATTTCTTTTTAAAACAAATTACAGATTTTGAAAATGTATTCGGCAAAAACTTCAACTCCAGAAAGTCAGAAATCATCTTACAAGTTGAAAACTCCATTATTTCTGAAAACCCTTATTCCGTTCTTGAAATTGGGAAAAATGACCTAATAATTTCAACACCCCAAAAGATTATTGACAACCAAATAAAGACAAAATATCAAATATGGTTAGATATTTCAAATTCGGAATGGATTAAATCAGATACTGGGCCACTTTACAACGCTTGGGTTTTCCAAAAAGATTGGTATAAAGATGAATACACGATTGATGATAATATAGAATTATCACGAGAAAAAAATGCTCGAGTTATGCGAAAACTTGCACTATGTGCTAAGGATAAAATATTCTGTTACTCTAGTTTGTTTGATTCAAACGGAATAGAAAACTATGGAGCATTAGAAGATTTTATCGTTGTTGAAAATCCTCAAGAGCAAGAAGACACCGAACAAAGGACCTTTAAAATTATACCTCGAGAAGATCAAAAACCAGTTCTTGATTATTCATCTGGGAAGATGGGTATCTCAGCAGTTCCTGGAGCTGGAAAAACAACAATATTACTCGCTTTAATTATTAAACTATTAGAAAGAGGGATTAACCCAGAAAGAATTTTTGTCCTAACTTATATGGATTCAGCTGCAAGAAATTTTAGAGAAAGAATTAAAAATGTTCGCAAAAATTCTTCCAGACTACCAAATATAAGTACAATTCATGGTTTAGCTTTACGAATTTTGAAAGAGAATGGGAATTACGAAAAGTTAGGGTTATCATCTGATTTTGAAATCTGTGATGACTCTCAAAGAAATAGAATGCTCCGAGAAATTTCATCTGTTATGAAAATTGATACAAAAACAGCAGAAGAGTTTGATAGAGCCGTTTCTGTATTCAAAATGGGTTTAGGTAAATTTGAAACCCTTCCAACAGATGCGAAATTAAAAAAATTCAGAACATTTTTCAACCTTTACCAGTCAAACCTTAAAGAATTTAATCTTATTGATTATGATGACATGCTAACAGGTTCTGTAAAAATCTTAAAAGAAAATCCTGACATTTTAGCTCATTATCAAGATATTTGTGAATACATAATAGAAGACGAAGCCCAAGATTCATCCTCTATCCAACAAGAATTAATTTCTCTACTTTCGGGGAAACACCAAAATATAATAAGATGCGGAGATGTGAATCAATCAATTACTTCAACTTTTTCTAATGCGGATGTTGAGGGATTTAGAAAATTTATCACACAAAACAATAACGTAATGATGAATTGTTCTCAACGCTGTGCCAAAGGAGTTTGGGAAACAGCCAATAACGTAGTTGAAATGTTTAGCCAAAAACAAGACAGCAAAGATGCTTTTTTCAAAATGTTTATGCAACCAGTCGAAGGCAAAAACCCTCAAACAGAAAACGCTGTCACTGGAGAAATTTTTGACTCCCCAGTTGATGAGAAAAATTACATTCTAAAAACAATAAAAGATACGTTGTCCAAAAACCCTAATTATACAGTTGGAATTTTATTAAGGAACAATTATCAAGTAGCCGCTTGGCAAGACTTGATTGAAAATAGTGGACTTAAAGCTATTACAAGAAACCAATGTTTAGAACAAAAAGCAATTTTCAAAGCAATTTTTGCAGTAATGAAAATAGTTTTGCGACCTTTTGACAATGAAAATCTTGGAGCAAATTACGACATTCTTGCAGATTTAGGACTTTACAAAAGAGGGTTAGGGAGTGAAATTTCAAAATACGAAAACCCATTTGTAAAACTAAACGGAGATAGCATCGAAGCTCAAAGCCTTGAACAATTTAACTACGACGTAAATTATTGGATGTCACTATGTTATCTTCCTCCAAACGAGCTTGCTTTAAAAATTGGAAAACAATTTTTCGATAGCGAAATTGAAAAAGCTAATATTTACCTAATCTCAACCCTTATTAAAAGAATTTGTATTAAAAATAATTCTTTAGAATATGCAGTAGATAGACTTTCAGAATTGTCTAAAAAACCTAATTTGAGTGGATTTAAATTTTTCTCTGAAGAAGATGAAGAAGATAAATCTTCCTTATGCGGGAAAGTTCAAATAATGACAATGCATAAATCAAAAGGGGACGAATTCAACCTCGTATTTATCCCTGAACTACAAGAAAAAAGTTTGCCACTATCAATCGGGAAAATAAATTTAAAATCCGCAGACTTTTTGGAAACAGTAAAATCCTTAAATTCAAGTTATAAGAAAAAATCAGATTATGAGTTGAAGCAAGAAATCTTGGCTGAAAACTTGAGGCTACTTTATGTTGCAATAACAAGGGCAAAAAACAAATTATACATAACAGCAAGTAGTAAGATTAAAACATTTGGGAAAGAAAAACCTTCTGACCCAAGTATAATTTTTGAAGAACTTCTAGGGATTGAAAGGAGGATAAAATGATTCAAATCTTTTCTCCAAATATGTTGAAAACCTATGAAAAATGTCCAAAAAAATTTTATTTTCGATACATTGAAGGAATAAATGTTCCACTTTCATTTTTACCTTTTGAAAAAGGAAAAAAAATTCACGCCTTAGCCAACTATTTTCTCCAAGAAATAAACATTTCGAGAATAGAAACAGCTTTAACAGAAGAAGAAAAAGCGATATGGATTTCATTATTAAATAACCCATTTTATAGAAAAAAATGCCTAAAATCTGAATTTTCAATCAGTACAAAATTTGGAGATTTTTGGGTTGGAGGACGTCTTGATGCGGTCGTACATGATGAAGATAATTACTATATTTTAGACTACAAAACAGGTTCAACTCCTAAAAATCCAGAATTTGATTTCCAAACAATGGTTTATCTTTTGTGCATGGATAAATACCTAAAAAAATACGATAAATTATCTTTTGTTTATATAAATCTAAAAGACAAAAATAACTATGTCATTGATTTTAATGAAAAATTAAAACAAGGATACGAAAATAGATTGCTAAAAATATGCACAGCAATAACATCAGATTCTTGGTATCAAAGGAATTCAAACTCTTGTGCAAAATGTGAATATGAAAAAATTTGCAAATAAACAGAATTTTTGAAGAGCTTAACTTGCGAAGATTAACCCCTCACCCTTTCCCGAACCTCTCACAAAACAATTCACTGGATTGTTTTGCTCGGCAGAGTCCAAGGAGAGGGAAATAGGCTATCAATCCTCTCTACCAAATCAGAAAATTGTATCAACTTCCAAACCTATTAAATTGACATCTTTAAATTATCTACACATGTTATTGACAAAAGCGTAATTAAGAAACACAATAAAGTTATAGTTTTGAGGGGGATTTTAGATGGTAAAAGAAACTTATTTACACGATAAACACGTTGCACTTGGTGCGAAGATGGTTGATTTTGCAGGATGGCACATGCCTGTCCAATATTCATCAATCATTGAAGAACATAAAACAGTAAGAAATGCCGTTGGACTTTTCGACGTTTCTCACATGGGAGAAGTTTTTGTTTCTGGTAAAGATGCAACAGCGTTTTTAAATAAAATAGTTCCTCAAAATATTGAAAAACTTGATTATGAAAAAGCCGTTTATTGCCAATTACCAAACAAAAATGGCGGACTTATTGACGACTTAATTATCTATAAATTAGGGATTGAATATTATTTGGTAATCTGTAACGCTTCAAGAATTGATGAAGATTTAAATTGGATTGTGAGAAATAAACGAGGAATGAATGTCAAAATTGACAACCAATCTCATAACTATTCACTTCTTGCAATTCAAGGCCCAAGAGCAATTGATTTGGTTAGAAAAATGGGTTACAATCTTCCAGACCAAAAATCTTTTACAATCAAACCCGCAATTATAGAAGGGATTAAACTTCTAGCTTCTCGCACAGGATACACTGGAGAAGACGGTTTTGAACTCCTTGTAGAAAACGAATATTCAGAATTTTTATGGGATAAAATTTTAGAAGAAGGTCAAGAATACGGAATTAAGCCAATCGGTCTTGGAGCAAGAGATACTCTTAGACTTGAGGCTGCTCTTCACTTATACGGAAATGACTTGAACGAAAACACTACTCCTATTGAAGCTGGATTATCTTGGTCTGTACCAAAGGATAAACAAGCTGATTACAATGGAAAAGAAATCATAATGAGCCAAATTGCAAACGGAGTTTCTAAAAAACTTGTTGGATTAGAAATGTTAGATAGAAATATTGCTCGTCATGGATATGAAATTTATTTTAATGGAGAAAAAGTTGGACACGTAACAAGTGGATGCGTTTCACCTAGCACAGGCAAAAATATTGCTCTTGGCTATGTTAAAAATTTAAAAGAAATTTGCACAGGTACTACCGTTCAAGTTATGATTAGAGAAAAATTACACGATGCAAAAATCGTAAAAAGACCTTTTGTTCAAAAAAGAAACAAGGTTTAAATTACAAAAAGTTGAAAATATGAAAAAGGAGAAATTATAAAATGGGTTTTAAAGAAGAAATGTTATGTTCTAAATCGCACGAATACGTTATTAAACAAGATGACAAATATGTTATAGGACTTACAGATTATGCTATTGAACAACTTGGAGATATCGTATTTTTAGAACTGCCAGAAGTTGGAGATGAATTTGCTAAAGGTGATACATTTGCAAACATTGAATCAGTAAAAGCTGCTTCTGAAATTTATATGCCTATCAGCGGTAAAATTGTTGAAATTAACGAAGCATTAGTTGACGCTCCAGAACAATTGAACGAAGATTGCTACGAAGGCGGTTGGCTAGTTAAAGTTGAATCTTCAACAGCAGAAGAAGAAGAATTGAAGGATTTGGTATCATACGCAGATTATAAAGAAGAATTGGAATAAGAATGAAGAATTTTTTAGTACACAACGAAAAAACAACACAAGAAATGTGTGAAGCTATTGGCATTAGCAAGGTTGAAGATTTATTCAAACAAATTCCTCAATCTGTAAGAATGTCAGAACTTGACCTTCCAGAAGGGTTGAGTGAAATGGAAACCCAAAGAAAAGTTAAAAATCTCGCAAAATCAAACAAATCGGATTTTATAAGTTTTCTTGGGGGCGGAATCTACAATAAATTTGTACCCGCTTGTATAAATCAAGTTGCAAGCAGATTTGAATTTAACACTGCTTACACTCCATACCAACCAGAAATTTCACAAGGAACATTGCAAGTTATGTATGAATTTCAAACAATGATTTGTAGATTAACTGGTATGGATATTTCTAATGCCACAGTTTATGATGCGGGAACAGCTTGTGCCGAAGCAATATTAATGGCTTGCAGAATTTCTAAAAAATACAAAGTTTGTGTACTTAATTCTCTAAATCCAGAATACAAGAGGGTTATTGAAACTTACACTAATTCTCAAGGAATTGAAGTTGATTGGGTTGACGAAATCCCACAAGAAACAAAAGATTATGCAGGAGTTCTCGTTCAAACTCCTAACTATTATGGAGAAATTATTCAACCAAAAGAAGTTGAATGCCTGTCTATAATTTGTTGTGACCCATCATCATTAGCAATATTGAAAACCCCAGCAGAAATGGGAGCAGATATTGCAGTTGGTGATATTCAAACCCTAGGAATACCAATGAATTTTGGAGGACCTAGTGCTGGATTCATTGCTTGTAGAGAAAAATTGATGCGTCAACTTCCTGGAAGACTATCAGGAAGAACGGTTGATAAAGATGGGAAACAAGCATTTTGTCTAACTATTCAAACAAGAGAACAACATATCAAAAGAGAAAAAGCAACAAGTAATATTTGTTCTAATCAAGCTCTTATTGGACTTTGTGCAACCCTTTATTTATCAGTAATGGGTAATAAGGGATTTAGGCAGGCTAGCTATTTGTCAACAAAAAATGCACACATCCTTGCTGACAAACTCAAAGAAAAAGGATACAAAATTCTAAATACAAACTTCTTTAATGAATTTGTATTGGAAGTTCCAAATGCAGACGATTTTCTGACAAGATTAGAAAACAATAACATTTTAGGTGGAATTAAATTAGATGATAAAAAAATTCTTGTTGCAACAACTGAAATGATTTCAGACGAAGACATTGATTTATACATCAAATCCATCTAAAAAAAACAACCAAATATTTTTCAAAAAACTCTCAATTGTCTTTATACGATTGAGAGTTTTGTTGTTTTAGTTTTTAGCGATCTTAATTTTTCCACTCTACGCATAATAAAATTAGCATTTTCAGAATCAGGTCTGCAAGCTAAAAATTTTCTATAATATCTTTTTGCATCAGAATGTTTTCCCAATTTGTCTAAACACAAGCCAATATCTGAATAAACTTGAGTATAATTTGGGTTAATTTTTAAAATTTCTTTATACAACGCAAGAGCTGGTCTATATAATTCCATCTTCATTAAAAGAGAAGATTTTCGAACATAAGCATTGATATAATTTGGAGAATTTTCTATAAGTTTTTGATAAATCATCAAAGCCATATCTTCTTCTTCACACTGCTCATGGGCAATTCCGAGTTGATAAATTGCATCTGGATTATCTGGTTCAATCTGAACAGCTTTTATAAAACATTTAATCGCACAACAAGGTGTTTCTTCCTTCAAATGGCAAAGACCAAGTTCATAAAAAGTATCAAATTTTCCTGAATCTAACAATGCAGCTTTTTCTAAATTTTCAATAGCTTTCTTTATTTTGCCCATATTTTTATAACAAATTCCCAATCCTAAATAAGTGTCTGGATTGCTTCTATCTAAAAGAACCGAATTTAAATATGCAGAAACAGCCTCTTTGAACGAATGTTTAGTTCTCAATAAATCCGCTTCCGACTGAATTTTATTAACTTTTTTTCTCCTAATAATAGGGGCACTCATATATTGAGATTTTCTATTCTCGTCGCTCAACTCTTTTTCCTCTTACGTATCTATATTAGATTTTTTTTAGGAAAAGAAGAACAATCAAGAGGTTTAAAGATTAATCAATCATTGGATTTATTATTATTCTTGTGCTATAAATTTAGTATGAGAAAGCTGGTAATTTTTTTAGGGATAATTGGTATTATAGCTCAACCCGCACTTGCAACTGAGGATGGTGAAATTCATCTTGGAACAGTTGAGCAAGCAAAAATTGAGTTGCCAAAAGTTGATTACAAGGGAAAAGATTCCTTAATAATTAATGAACAACAAATTATGGATGAAATTGTCAAACTTCAAAAAGAAAAAGATATGGAAGATATTGACAATCTCTGGAAAGGTACAGTTGAAAACAATCAAGTTATCGGTTTTGCACTGAAAAAATTAGCAACCCCTGAAAGCCAACGAAGAATCCATTCTTCTCTTATGGCTAAAACACTTTCTGCAATTGTATCAGGAGCGTCCTTAGCACCTGCTCTTGTTGGTGCAGATTATATGGTTCAATCTGGTTCTTACGCAGCAGGAAGAATTGCTCAAAATCTTTTAAACAAAAAAAATATTCCACAAGAAATTCCACTTACGGATACAGAGCTTATTGAACTTGCAGGGCTTGTTGAAAATTTACAAGATAAAATTATCAACGCATATTATAATTACAAAGGTTGTTTATCTCAATTAAAAGAAATACGCTCTAGAGAACTTTTATATAGCAGAAATTATGCAAAGGCAATGGATGAAGAGGACTTCTTAGAAATCTCAATTTCTTCCGCTTTATATGACGATATGCAAATAGAAGAGGCAAAATACGTTCAAATGGCAAAAAAATACCACTTAGAACTCCAAAGACTTGCAGGGAAAAAAGTAGTTGAAAACCTAAATCTATATCAATACAACTATGATTCAGCTTTGATAGGAGGAGATAAAGATGCTAAATAAGAAATTCATATTTTTGACAATTGCATTTTTACTCTCAAATGTAAACTGTGCAAATGCTGAAAATTTAACCCTAAAAGACTTAGAATTTCCAAAACCTCCTGCTTACAGAGTTGGACTATCAGAAGTGCCAGAAACTCAATTTATTCAAGCAAAACAAGAAAAACCAACGCTTGAAAAAACTTTTGCTCAAATTGGTGATAATCGAGAATCTGCAATTACAGATATGACTTATGCGGATTTAAGCATAAGCAAATTATCAAAAGAAATTGGGAAAGAATTAGAGTTCGAAGAAAATGATATGGTTTCGGACTTAACTCTTCTTTGGCAAGGTGCAGCTACTCAAAGCGATACTATAAATTTTGCATTATATAAACTTGCAAACCCAGATGCCGACAAACCTGATAGCAAATCTATTAAAAAAGTGCTTACGACTATTGCAAGTATGTCCACTTTAGTAGGGGCAAGTATGGCTAGCCCTGTTTTTGCAGGGTCATCACTTATCGGTGGCAATATCTTAAATATCATGTCACAAGATACCAAAGCTCTAAATTACAAATACACAAGAGTTAATGATGCTGACATGATTATCTTAATTAGAAAAATCGAAGACCTTCAGCAAAATGCCGTAAATTTATACTACGACTATATGTCAGCAAAAAAACAACTCGAAATGACAACAAAACTTGTTGAAGAGAGACAAAGAAAATTTGAATTGGCTCAAAAAAACAACGCCCCACGAGAACTCGTTGTAATAACAGATGCCTATTATAGAACAGCCATTGACAAACAAAGAACCGCAAAATCTGACTTTTTCTCAAAACGTGCTGCCCTTGAACAATTTGTAGGGAATGAAACATTTGTACAATTTGAAAAGGAATTGGAAGCAAGAGAAAACGGAACCCAAGAAGAACAAGTTGAAAACAAAGAGTATAATGAAACAATTCAAAACGTTGAAAATTATACTCAAAATCTCCAATCTCCAGCAACAGAAGTAAAACAACAGCCTCTTCCTACAATTAATGAAGAAGCTCAAAATTCATATATCGACGAAATTCCAGACCCTAATTTAAACAAAATGCCAGATATTCAACCTCTGGAAATAAAAAAAGATAAAAAATCAGAATTAACTCCTGCGATTTCTGGAGCCGCTCCTATCAGTGAAGAATTTGAAACTTCGGAACTCGATAAAATTGCGTTTGGCAAAAAGAAAACAGAACATATTTTAACAAATGATAATTCTGAAGAGGAAATTCAACCTTCAAAAAAAGTTAAAACTAAAAAAATTAAGCAAAAAAAAGAAGTTAAAAATATTAAACCAACTGCAAAAAAAAGAAAAAGTGCAAGAAGATCCACTGCTGAAGAACTAGAACCACAATTTGAGTTTAAAAAACACGATAAATACTCAACAAAGGGATTTATATTTTTACACGGTCAAGATAAAGAAACCGCAAAACAGCAATCTCCACATTATGCACTTCCAGACCCAGAAGGACAACAAAAAGCAATAAATCAAAGACAACAAAAACAATCCTCACAAGTAAACACCGATAACTTTTTGCCACTAACTCCGATTGTTCAAACAAATTCTCAAATTCAAGAGAACAATCAACTATACAATCTTCCTCCGCTTGATGAAATAAAAGCTCCAGCACTTGATGGAAAAGGATATTCAATACACGATTTTGGGGATATGGCGTTTTAATTATGAAAATTATTCCATACGAAACTCGCACAGGCAAAGAAAATATGCAAATAGATAGCGACCTGCTAGACTTTGCCATAAAAAACGAACTAAAAGAACCTATTTTCAGACTCTATGGATGGGAACCAGCGTGTGTATCATTGGGAAGAAATCAAAAAGATGATTTCCTTGATTACGAATTACTAAAATCAAAAAATATTGACGTAGTTCGAAGATTGACAGGAGGAAGAGCTTTATTACACGACAATGAGATAACATACAGCTTTATCTGCCCAGAATCTTTTTTACAAAACGGAAGTCATATCGTTTCTTCATACAAAGAAATTTCTCAAATCTTAATTGATAAATTTAAAAAACGTGGAATAGATTTGGATTTTGGGGCTTCTAAACCAATAAAAACGGGGTTTGATTATTGTATGCTTATTTCGACGGGAGCAGACCTTTGTTACAAAGAAAAAAAACTAATAGGTTCAGCTCAATGCAGAAGCCACGGATATATTTTGCAACACGGTTCAATCTTGTATGACTACGATAAAAAGCTCCTAGAAGAAATATTCAAAGAAAAAGTATCAACAGACGAAATAACCTCAATTAAAGAAATCAATCCAAAGTTGTCAAAAGAGGAAATAATTGATATACTAAACGAGTGGTAAAATATTGGGAGTTTTGATATGAAAAATAAAAGAAACGGAGATATTACACTATCTCAAACAGTTTTGATTGTCGGAATTGTTGGGCTCATACTCTTTGCGTTGATTATGGTACCATTTTACAAATCATCCAAACAAAAAATAGCCGTTGTTAAATATCAAAAAACTTTTGCACAACTACAACAAGCAAATAGGATGTACTCCCTTGTTAGCGGAGAATCAATGAATAAATATAATACAAACCTTCCAATAAATGAATTTGCAGAAACTTATTTCACCCCATATCTACAAATTTCAGAATACTGTAAAGGGAAACAAGATAGTTGTTGGAATTCTCCACAATATAAAGACTTAAAAAATACAAAAAAATTCGATGTGTCATTATATAGTATTATTCTTGAAAACAATGGAACAATTGGATTTCACAAAAATAGGCAAGGATTAATAACAATGATTTTTGATACAAATGGGAAAGCAGGCGAAAACAAATTAGGGAAAGATGTATTTGTGTACTCTTTTTACGACAATGAAAACCACCCAAAACTTTGTGATGAGAAGGTTTATCAAGAAAAAAGCATTTCGAATGGAATTCATTTTGGAGGATATGACAAATGCGGAATACCACAAGATACGTATGAATATAATGAATTAATTTCAAAAAACTTCTTTGACGGTTGCAACAAAAAAGCTTCAACTGACGCATTAGGACTAGGAGTTGGGGCAGGATGCGGAGCATTGTTAAGAAAAAATAATTGGGATGTCGATAGAAATTATCCTTAATTTAACAAAGTTCAAAAACTAAAACAAACATAAGCTCTTGATTTTTGATAGATTTAATGATATTCTGAAAAGGACAAATGTCCATTGGACATCGTGTAATCTTTGAGAGAGATATTACACAAACAGAACTACCGTGGGACTATGGCGCAGCGGTAGCGCAGGGGACTCATAATCCCTTGGTCGTGGGTTCGAATCCCTCTGGTCCCATTTTTATTTTGGATAATCTTCCTTTTTAGGAAGGTTATTTTTTTATGGGCAGGGGCTTTGTACTCTCTAATTATACTTGCAGTTTGAGAAATTGTGGCAGATGAAACGAGAATTTTTATTGTCGGTTTTGTAGAACCGACCTACAAACTTAAGTGGCTGGAATTAGCTTGTGTATTTATGATACATAACATATTACACGAATAGTAAGTTTACTTACATTATTATATTGTTGCAAATAGTCTTATATTTTTTCTTTATATGCATATTGATAAATCACAAAGAAAAATACAATAGATAACATAATTGTGAATAATATTGCTATAGGATTATTTAATAGTAGCTCTTTAAAATGAAAGTCCTGGTTAAATGCATCGGACATAAAGAATGGTGTTACAAGTGTAAGTATCACATACGGTATAGCAGTTATTTGCCAAAATAATTTGTTAAATATTCTTATATTCCAAGCAAAACCAATTATTAAGATTATTTCATAAACACAAGAAATTATGATATAGAAATCAATAAGATTATATTGAGAGAAATGGCTATACTTTGTTAATGCAGATACAACATTTCCTGTTAGTGCTGTTGCAATGTATAATGCTAACATCTTCCAATAAGGCTTGTTTACTACTGTTAAAGTATCTAAAAACTTCTTATACTTATATAATCCTATATAGAAAGGTATTAAGAATAAGTTTACAATGATAGCTACAATTAAAGAACCAATCACACTACCTATGATAGCAGCCACAGCATTTTGAACTTGGGTATATATAACAGGATATGCTTGAAGAGCAGAGGCTATTGGGAATAATATCATACTAATTATAAATATAGCCATGAATATGTTAGTTGATTTCTTTGAAAATAGTTGTTGTTTCCAACCCAAAGAATACAATATACCCAGAATGAATATTATACAAAATTGAATTAATAAGCCTATCGAGTATTGTAATCCAGATATTCCAGAATAATCACTATTATACCCGAATAAATTTATCAAGAATACAAGTATCGTTGTTATAACAAAAAACACCTTCCAAACCATAATAATATCCTGTTGCTTAAAAATGCTACTCACAACAAAAGTATGATACTATATAACAGGCAAGAATGTCAATATAATCTGCAATTAAAGGGATACATAATTAAAATGTTATTTTAAAGTTATGTAGGTCGGATTTACTAATCCGACAACAATTTTCCCACGACTCGGAAGTTCTTATCCTTTTTCTATCCTTGCGAAGATTTAAACCCTGTCGGAGTTTTAGCCGAAATCACAACATTATTTTAGAAAAAAGGATAATTTTAAGGATAAATAAAGGATAAAAAGGATAATTTTTCTTAAAAACAGGGAAGTAACTCAAATTCAAACAACACCTAATTTGTACCGATGTTCCCTCTTTCAAATTTATCCGTCAGGTTATAATAATTATATAAAAAAATAATAAAACATTATATTCATGTTAAGATTATTTCATGCAAAAGAAAATTTTATATATTATAGCAGGAGCAAATGGTAGTGGCAAAAGTACATTGGCAAGTGAGTTATTACCTTCTGAAAATTTAGATTTTTTAAATGCAGATGAAGTTGCAAAAGAAATTTGCCCCGAAAATATAGAAAGTGTAAAAATCAAAGCAGGTAAAATTGTTTTATCTAGACTTGAAAAATTACTAAATACTGAAAAATCTTTTGCGATTGAAACAACTTTATCTGGAAAGAACCATATAAAAACAATTGAAAGTGCTAAAAAAATTGGATATCAAGTCGTTTTAATATATTCTTATTTGGATAGCCCAATATTGTGTGAAAACAGAATTAAAATAAGAGTATTAAATGGAGGTCATAATATTCCGAAAGAAGATATTATAAGACGTTTTTACCGTAGTAAAAAAAATTTTTGGAATATCTATAAAAACCTAGTAGATGAATGGAATTTATTTTATAATGGAAATTCTGAATATATTTTAGTTGCACAATATTCTAATAACGATGTTGAAATATTTAACGAAAATTTGTATAATGAATTTATAAAGGATTTAAAGTAATGTCAAAATTATCTGAAAAATTATTAAAATTGGGAAACAGAGCAATAAAAAAAGCACAGGAAAACAATCGCAAAAAGGGAATACCTAATGTGTATTGTATAAATGGCAAGATAATTTTCGAATTACCTAATGGAGAATTAACCACTCAATATAATTTTTCGTAAATATACAATAAGCAAATATAGGTTGGAGAAAAGCAACAATCTATAATAAAATAAGTTTTAATAATTCAACTTTGCGATTTTTAACCCCATAATCTCTTCAAGTTGAACATTATTCAATGTATCTGCAATCAATGTGTCTGGAGTTAGCGATTCAAAATTTTCATAATGAGGTAAAACACCTAATACGTTTATCCCTGTATATTCTTTTACCATTTGAGGATAATATTTCTCTTCTGGGTTTTCAGACTCTTTGTCATAATTATTAACTATAAACCCTAAAAATTTAACTTTTGAAGACAAAATAAAATTCACCCCAGCAATTACATCACCTATTTTATCTTGTTTTGGATTTATTACCAAAATAAGTGGAATGCCTAGAGATTTAACTATATTTATTTCTGTCATTTTTTCTGCGACGGGAGATGAAATACTATTCGCCCCTTCAACTAGACGACATTCAGTCATCTGCATACAAGATTGAAAATCATTATAAATATCATTCAAATCAATTTTTGTATTATTTGCCTCATAAGCAGATACTAAAGGACAATTTTCACTCAAAAAAACATAACTTGAGTACGTATTTATATTAGAATCAATTCGCTTAATCAACGCTAAATCTTGAGATTGCAAAAAACCATTCAAAGACTTTGCCCCTGTTTGAATGGGTTTGTAAACTCCAGTAGAATAATTTAGGCTTTGCATTGTTCCTGCCAAACCTGCGATTACTAGGGTTTTTCCTGATTGTCTTGAAAGTCCAGATATAAATACACTTAGCATAGCTTCATTTTATCACGAGGCATTATTTATTGCAAAATAAACCTCTTTAAGTCGTTTTTTCGTAATATGCGTGTACAACTGAGTTGTCGAAACATCACTATGCCCCAAAAGCTCTTGTACAACTCTTAAATCCGCACCATTTTCTAACAAATGAGTGGCAAAACTATGACGCAATGTGTGGGGAGAAATATGCTTGTGTATAAGTTCACCTTGTTTTCTAATAAAATTATACACATCCTGTCTTGTTATATTTGTTCCATCATCTTTGAGAAATAAATTCTTAGTATCCTTCAATTTATTACTCAAAATTATCATATCACGCTGTTTTAGATACATTTTCAAAGCGTGTTGTGCTTTTTTACCAAACGGAACAATTCTCTCTTTTGAACCTTTTCCATAACACTGAATATACTTTGAATTTATATCAATATTATTCAATTTTAGATTTACAAGCTCAGAAACTCTCAATCCACAATCATACAACAGTTCAACAATTAACGCTTCACGTTTATCAAGGTTAGAATTTAAAATGGAAGAAACTTCCTCAACAGTCATTACCTTTGGTAATCTTTTTGGGAGTTTTGGTTGTTCTAAAGTTTGAGCTGGATTTGAGGATAAAAATCCATTAGCACACAACCATTTGAAAAACCCTCTGAAAGATGCAATTTTACGAACCACACTGCGTGGAGTAAATTTATCCTCTCGGAGCTTTAAAATATACGCATTTATCTGATTTCTTGTAATTTCTGAAACCTCATTTATACCATATTTTTTTTCTAAGAAATCAAAAAAAGCAGACAAGTCCCTTCGATAGGCATCCACTGTATTTTGAGATAAGCCCTTTTCTATTTCAATAAATTCAAGATATTCAGATAAATATTGTATATCCATATTTCTTATTTAATCGCATTTGCAAGCTTGAATAAATAATCATCACCCATTCCACGTTTAATTCCTTCTGGAATAAAGTTTTCTTTAAATTTTTCAACCGCATATCTATCTGTCATTCCAGAAATATAATCCGTTACTATACGAACAATTTTTTCCTGTGGACACATAGGCTTTAACATTTCCACATAGAGATAGAAAAGTTCTTGTATAACTCTACGAGCTTTCTTCTCCTCTTGCTTGGCTGGAGAATCAATATAAACATTCTGGAACATCCAATCTCTCAATTTCGTTGTATAACCCCAAGCTTCTTCACTCATAGCAATATTTGATTTTCCAAGAGAATTATTTACTACTTCATGAATCATTTTATTTAATCTTTTACTTTGATTTGATGAGAAATATTGAATACAATCCTTTGGCAAATCATCTTCTGAAATAACACCTGCTCTTATAGAATCTTCAATATCGTGGTTTATGTATGCAATTTTATCTGCCAATTGAACAACTTGTCCCTCTGGAGTTTTGGGAGTATAACCCCAAGTATGAGTAAAGATGCCGTCGATTGTTTCCTTACACAAATTTAAGTTTTCCAAAACTTCTACAACTCTTACACTCTGAATATTATGATGGAAACCACCATCAACAAGTTCATTCAAAACACTCTCACCACAATGCCCAAAAGGAGTATGTCCCAAATCATGACCCAACGAAATTGCCTCTACTAAATCTTCATTCAAATCCAAAGCCCTTGCAATCGTTCTACCAATTTGAGAAACCTCAAGAGTGTGAGTTAATCTTGTCCTAAAATGGTCATCAAATGGAGATAGAAATACTTGTGTTTTATGCTTCAAACGTCTG
>ENA-OOXC01000750-OOXC01000750.1-human-gut-metagenome-genome-assembly--contig:-NODE-750-length-22502-cov-6.666860_pt1 | contig 22502 bp, 16 predicted proteins | sample MGYA00241578_ERZ501325 | MGnify/ENA primary metagenome ERZ501325 (study PRJEB25962, sample SAMEA2042737) | human gut metagenome | biome: human gut; feature: human-associated habitat; material: faeces...
TCGTAACAAGGTAGCCGTATCGGAAGGTGCGGCTGGATCACCTCCTTTCTAAGGAGACATACCTGAAAGAAATTTCAGAGATATGTTGGTCGAACATCGCTTGAATATTCGAAGTACTGCTCAGTTTTGAGAGAATCATACTCTCAAATGAATGGGCCTATAGCTCAGCTGGTTAGAGCGCACGCCTGATAAGCGTGAGGTCACTAGTTCAAGTCTAGTTAGGCCCACCACATTTTCTCTTACTCAGAGATCACATCAAACAGACAAAGAGAAAACAAAAAAGAATAGGAACCCATCAAAGAAGGAAAGCATTCCAAAGAATCAACACCTTCAAAGCATGGAACCCACTATGGGGGTGTAGCTCAGCTGGGAGAGCATCTGCCTTGCAAGCAGAGGGTCAGGAGTTCGATTCTCCTCATCTCCACCATCCTGATACCCAATCAGGAAAACATCTCAATACGAGATGCCTGCTCTTTGAAAACTGTATAGAAGAAAAGATACGAAAGAAAATTTCATTAACAATGAATTTTCCGACGTACCGAAGGAAACTCAAAAGATCAAGAGAAATCTTGAAAAGCCAAGAAGGTCAAGGTGTGAATCTTACACAAGCTAAGATAGTAAGAGCATACGGTGGATGCCTTGGCGATATCTGCCGATGAAGGACGCGACAAGCTGCGAAAAGCTGCGGAGAGGTGCAAATGACCATTGACCCGCAGATCTCCGAATGGAGCAATCCGGCAGGGTTTATCCCCTGTCACCCATATCTTCGAATATGGGAGGGAACCGGGCGAACTGAAACATCTAAGTAGCCCGAGGAAGAGTAATCAAACGAGATACCCCAAGTAGCGGCGAGCGAACGGGGCCTAAGCCCAAACCGGAGAAGGAAACTTTTCCGGGGTTGAGGACTGCCATACGAACTAGCCCATTAGCCGAAATTCCTGGGAAGGAATGCCGAAGAATGTGAAAGCCATGTAAGCGAAAATGGAAAAGGGACAGGCAGCACCAGAGTACCGCGGGACACGAGAAACTCCGTGGGAAGCCGGGGGGACCACCCTCCAAGGCAAAACACAGATATCGACCGATAGCGCATAGTACCATGAGGGAAAGGTGAAAAGCACCCCGGGAGGGGAATGAAAGAGAACCTGAAACCGTATGTTTACAAGCAGTCGAAGACCGCTTAATAATAAGGTCAACGGCGTGCCTATTGAAGAATGAACCGGCGAGTTATGAGGTCCAGCAAGGTTAAGCAGGAAATGCGGAGCCGAAGCGAAAGCGAGTCTTAATAGGGCGACAAGTTGGATTGCATAGACCCGAAACCACAGTGATCTACCCATGTCCAGGCTGAAGCACAGGTAAAAATGTGTGGAGGGCCGAACCTATATCCGTTGAAAAGGGTTAGGATGAGGTGTGGGTAGGGGTGAAATTCCAATCGAACGTGGAGATAGCTGGTTCTCCCCGAAATAGCTTTAGGGCTAGCCTCGAGGTAGAGATTGCAGGCGGTAGAGCACTGATCAGGAGAGGGGCCTACCCGGCTACCAAACCCAGTCAAACTACGAATGGCTGCAATTATACTCGGGAGTCAGACTACGACTTATAAGGGCCGTGGTCAAAAGGGAAACAGCCCAGATCATCAGCTAAGGTCCCAAATGCCGTGCTAAGTGGCGAAGGATGTGGCGTTTCATAAACAACCAGGATGTTGGCTCAGAAGCAGCCACCATTTAAAGAGTGCGTAATAGCTCACTGGTCGAGAGACGCTGCGCCGAAAATGTCCGGGGCTCAAGCACGGAACCGAAGCTATGGCATGATAGCAATATCATGGGTAGGGGAGCGTTCTTAACAGGAAGAAGCATGACCGAAAGGACATGTGGACCGTTAAGAAGTGAGAATGCCGGTATGAGTATCGAAAAGAAAGGTGAGAATCCTTTCCACCGAAAGCCCGAGGGTTCCTGAGCAACGATCGTCGTCTCAGGGTAAGTCGGGACCTAAGCCGAGGCGGAGACGCATAGGCGATGGACAACAGGTTGAAATTCCTGTACCGGATACAATCGTTTGAGCGATGGAGCGACGCAGAAAGGCATATGATCGCGCGACTGGAAGAGCGCGTCCAAGTGCGTATGTTGAATCGGAGGCAAATCCCTGATTCTGAAAGCAGAGACACGATGGGGAGTTATACGAAAGTATGACGAACTTATAGATCCTACACTGCCAAGAAAAACTTCTAGTGAGAAAGTATCCGCCCGTACCGTAAACCGACACAGGTAGGCGGGGAGAGAATCCTAAGGTGCGCGGGAAAACCCTCGTTAAGGAACTCGGCAAATTGCATCCGTAACTTAGGGAGAAGGATGACCTTAAGTAAGCGAAAGGGAGAAACCCCTGGAACAGAACAAGGTGGCAGAAAAGAGGCCCAAGCAACTGTTTACCAAAAACACAGGTGCCTGCGAAAGCGAAAGCTGAAGTATAGGTGCTGACGCCTGCCCGGTGCTGGAAGGTTAAGGAGAGATGTCAGAGCAATCGAAGCATTGAACTGAAGCCCCAGTGAACGGCGGCCGTAACTATAACGGTCCTAAGGTAGCGAAATTCCTTGTCGGGTAAGTTCCGACCCGCACGAAAGGTGTAACGATTTGGGCACTGTCTCAACGAGGGACCCGGTGAAATTGAAATACCTGTGAAGATGCAGGTTACCCGCGACTGGACAGAAAGACCCCATGGAGCTTCACTGCAGCTTGAGATTGAATCTCGGTGATGCATGCACAGGATAGGTGGGAGACTTTGAAGTATGGGCTTTGGCTTATACCGAGTCGATGTTGGGATACCACCCTTGTATTGCTGAGATTCTAACACGGAGGCTAACAACCTCGTGGACCATCTCAGGTAGGCGGTTTGACTGGGGCGGTCGCCTCCGAAAGAGTAACGGAGGCGCCCAAAGGTTCCCTCAGGTCGGACAGAAACCGACCGAAGAGTGCAAAGGCAGAAGGGAGCTTGACTGCGAGACAGACAAGTCGAGCAGAGACGAAAGTCGGGCTTAGTGATCCGGTGGTACTGTGTGGAAAGGCCATCGCTCAACGGATAAAAGCTACCCTGGGGATAACAGGCTAATCTCTCCCAAGAGTTCATATCGACGGGGAGGTTTGGCACCTCGATGTCGGCTCATCACATCCTGGAGCTGGAGTAGGTTCCAAGGGTTGGGCTGTTCGCCCATTAAAGTGGTACGCGAGCTGGGTTCAAAACGTCGTGAGACAGTTTGGTTCATATCCATCGCGGGCGCAAGAAGTTTGAGGGAGGCTGCTCCTAGTACGAGAGGACCGGAGTGGACGGATCAACGGTGTACCAGTTGTCACGCCAGTGGCACGGCTGGAAAGCCGCATCCGGAAAGGATAAACGCTGAAAGCATCTAAGCGTGAAGCCCGTCCCGAGATGAGACTTCTCATCAGCAATGAGTAAGACCCCTTAAAGACGATGAGGTTGATAGGCTGTGAGTGGAAGGCCCGTAAGGGTTGGAGCGACGCAGTACTAATAGGTCGAGGTCTTAACTTGAATTTCACAAGCGCGACCAAGTGGCAAGAGCCCTTCGGAAAACTTTTCTTCTATATAGTTTTGAGAGAACAGACACTCTCAACGATTCAGTGGCGATAGCTGTGAGGATACACCCGTACCCATGCCGAACACGGTAGTTAAGCTCACAAACGCCGAAAGTACTTGGCTGGAAGCGGCCCGGGAGGATAGGAAGCTGCTGATTAACTAAAAGAACCAATCATGTAAATGGTTGGTCCTTTTTACTTTGTCTTACATTCTTGGTTGGCTGGAATCGCCGGGAGGAACAAGCTGCTGATTAACACGAAAGCACATCTGCAAAGATGTGCTTTTTGCTTTGCTTTCATTTGGTTCAGGGTTCAGGGTTCAAGGTTCATGGTTGAGGAGGCGGCTTCACCGCTTTTTTTATTGGGGCGATGCTCGAAAGTGCTATTTTAGTCATGGGTTACCAGTCATAACAACGATATGAGTAGCCCCTTACTATGAAAACATCTCGTGATTGAAAAATGGCGCAAAAAGCTCCCCTCTATAACTTCCCATTAAAAACTTATGAGCGCTATGTAGCTGCCTGAATCGAAATCGAAAGTGTGGCTTCCTTCAAATTCACTCCCAGCTTTGTCAGTTTTTTCAAGTAGTATTTTTTCTTCTTTTCTTTATTGAACTGGTTGTAATAATCTTCTCCAAGGTCTTTAAACCTTTCACCGGACTTGAGAATATGATAGATTGCAATAAGCATGGAATGGGCTACAGCCACACTAGCCCGGTTGGCACCTCGCCTCGCCGCTATCTTTTGATACCGGGCTTTAAAGAATGAGTCCTTTTTGCGAGCAGCCACCTTCGCACTTTGTATCAGCGTACTCTTAAGTGTTGGATTTCCCTTCGTTGTTCTGCCGCTGCTTCTCTTGCCTGCGCTCTCATTATTTCCCGGTGCCAGTCCTGCCCAGCGAGCAAAATGCTTCGCAGTGGGAAACCTCGACATATCTAATCCGGTTTCAATGAGGATTGTTTCAGCGGTGCGGCGCGCAATACCTGGAATTTCATCCAGCTTGTCAAGAGCATCTTCATACTTTTTCATCTGCTTTCGGCAAAAGTCGTCCAAATCAGCGATACGTCTGCTCATATCGTCGATGTGATCCAATACTTTGATCAGAAGCTCTTTCTGGAGTTCAGACAGCAGGCCATCCAGAGCAGTTTCCAGTTCTTTCGATTTACCGGCTAGGCTTGTATGAACCAGTCCGGAAATTACATCTTCCGTCATAGGTTCATCGCTGCGAAGCAGTCGATCCAGCAATCTTCTGGAACTATAACCAGTGACTTCTGAAACCACGCTGGTCAACTTGATGTTGCCACCTTCGAGCATTTTCTGAAGACGGTTAATTTCACGGGCACGCTCCTCTACGAGACTTTTTCTATACCTGGATAGTTCACGCAGCTCTCTCTGTTCACGGTCTGGGATAAAGCTGGGACGGAGCAGCCCATACTGAAGTAATTCAGCAATCCATTCTGCATCATTTACATCTGTTTTGCGACCAGGAACATTCTTCATGTGTCTTGCATTAACAACAATAATTTTCATGTCAGTGCCAGATAGCTCCAGAATGTTAAAGATTGGCTTCCAGTAAGAGCCTGTACTTTCCATCGCAACACTCTGGCAGTCGTTCTCCACAAGCCACATAGTCAGCTTACGAAGCTCCGCACTTGTGGTACCAAAAGACATATGGGTCTTCTTCTTGCCACTACGAAAGCAGGCCTCAATAGTCTTTTTGTGAATATCCAACCCACAGCAACGTTCGTACATTGTATCCATGATATACCTCCGGGTAAAAAGTACGACGGGTCTCCCATAGTAAGCTTACTTTACTATACATCCTTTATGGGGCATATGCCCTGGATAAAATGTGGTTCAATAAAGGAGACCAGAACAGTTTAGAGAGCGGGCTTAAGAGCCCAAAGGGGCACGAACTATGTCGTCGTCTCCACCCTAATGATAGCAGAAATCCGTTTTCGTTTACAGTGGTGCCGCAAGGCATGATGGTTTAGAGAAGGGGCGCGCCTTAGGCGCAGAATGGATCCCCGAAGCGGTACAAAGGCAAATGTTGGACCTCACAAAAACGCACAGCCCCGTGAAGGAGAAGGAGCGCGCCATAGGCGCAGGCCAGAGTACCCCCAGGAAACTCAACTCGACGAAAGGGTAAGCATGACATATGCACTAAGCCCCTCCCATATCCCCTACTGCCTCTCCATCCATTTTCTCAAAACAAAAGCCACTGCCACCCCTAATATCACCCCGCATGTATCGATCACGACATCCGTCATCTGACCACTACGTCCAAACGAAAAAAGCTGTAGCGTCTCATCAATGCAGGCAATGAGGCCCCCCAGTGCCACCACATCCCTCGCCCGCCCACGCCTATTCAGTGCGCTGAGGTCCAGCGAGAGAAAAAATCCAAGAGCCATGTACTCCGTCACATGCGCTGCCTTCCGGATCTCATACATCGTGACATGAGAAATCCCAGGAATCACCGAAAACGTCGATTGCACCAAATCCAATACCCACCGGCTCTCCACCGATGAATGCGTTGCATCCTGAAGCGAATTTCCCCAAATGAAAGCGATGAGAACAGCCGTCATGAGCCAAAACACATATTTTTTCATACAGGCCGTCTACTTCCTGACTCTTTAAACATCAACAGATCCAGCTTATAGAAATTCGTTTTTCCTTTTTTCTCCACTATCAAATGATTGACCGGCATAGAATCCAAACGCTTTCGAATCGTATTACGTGCCTTCCCCACCATATCAGCCAATTCAGTAATCGTGACCCCTCGGCCATAGAAAAAAGCAGCCTGCAACAAGCGGCGGGTGTCCTTGCCAATAACGATGCGTGCAGGCTCGTTGTTGCCGTTGCGCTCACGCAAAGCGTTATAGTACCAGCCCAGAAAACGACCAACCTTGTAGGCGTGGTCAGCGGTCAGCGTGATCTCAGCTTCACCACGGAAGCCATCAGTTCCAAAATACTTTCCCGTTATAGTTTTTCCTCATCCAAAGAGTGAATTGACAAATATATGCTTTAGCCGAGAGAGAATCTCGTTGCCTGTCATCCGCCACGTAGAGGCAGCATATTAGGATGGCGTAGCCATGCTTTGAGCATGGCTGCATTGTCTTATCTTATCAATTTATTCGTTTTGATACGTTTCCAGCTCTGATTGATACTTTTTGGCATCCTTCAAAAAGCTCGCCGCAATCATCACGATGACTGCGCCAATGGGGAATGCTGCCACGATGCTGACCGACTGCAAGTTGTTCATGGAACTTTCCGCAAACAGCAATGCAATGGGCAACAGAATCAGCAGGATGCACCACATCAACTGGATGCCCTTATTGGGCTGTTCATCATCCTTGAGGGTGTGGTAGCTGTAGCAGGATGCCGTCAGTGCGATAGAATCAAAGGATGTTGCGTAGAAGGTGATCATCGTAATCAGAACAGCCACCATAACGACCGGTGCGCCGGGCATAGTCTTGATCATATATACGATCATACCGTACATATCGCCGTTTTCCAGATACTTGGCGATAAAATCCGCCTTGCCAGTCATCTGCAGTCCCATGGAGTAGTTACCCAGCACAATGAAGCTGGTCAGTGTAGAGCCCACGCCAAACACATAGCCACCCAGAATCGTCTGACGTACCGTTCTGCCACGGGAAATGCTGCCAATAAAGAACGGTGCTGCCACACACCAAACCATCCAGTAGGACCAGTAATAAATAGTCCAGTTTTGGGGGAAGTTGGAGGTACGCAGCGGGTCGGTAAAGGTGGAAAGGTCGATGAAATTCTGCATCATCCGTCCCAGCGAGGAGAAACCAGTTTCGATAATATACCGGGTCTCGCCGCCAAACAGGAGGACAAAGGCAAGCAACCCAAAGAAAAGATAGATGCAGACATTGGCCAATTTACTGATACCCTTGAAGCCATGCAGCAAAGAGTAAGTATACACGGCGCAAGTGATCAACAGGATGATAATATTGATGACTGTGTGGCTGACAGCAACATGGAATAGCTCTCCAATAATGGTCGTCATCAGCGGTGTTGCCACGCTGAAAGTAGTCGCCGTACCCGCCAGCAAAGCGAACACCGCCAGCAGGTCAATGATGCGACCTGCCCAGCCATCGGTGTGCTTGCCCAGAATCGGGCGGCAGGCTTCCGAGTATTTCTGCCGGGTTCTTTTTCTTACGTGCAGCATAAAGCCGAATGCTACCGCCAGCACCAGATAGAAGCCCCACGGGATAAAGCTCCAATGGAACAAGGGATATACCCCTGCCCAGTCCTGGATGCTGCCCATCTCTGCCAGATGGGGGTCGGTTGCATACAGCAGCCATTCCGAAAAAGAGTAAAACAGGATATCCGCAGCAAGACCGCAAGTAAACATCATGGAGCCCCATGCAAAGAAGGAATACAGAGGCTTTTCGTTGGGTTCACCCAGAACAATGTCCCCGTACTTCGAACACGCAATGTACAGTGACAGGATGAAAATACCCAGTCCAATCACCAGATAATAGGTGCCAAAGGTATCTCCGAAAAAGAACCGGATCTGGCTCAGCACGGCATTGGACTGTTCCGGTGCAAAGAAGAACAGAATGCACAGGGCAATGATAATAGTCAGTGGGAGCAGCGTTATCATCCAATCAATTTTTCCACGCTCTCTATTTTTGTTCATTTATGCTTCCCCCTCGTATTTTTTGTAGCTGGAATCCAGAGCAACCAGTTCACTGAAGTTGTCCACCTCAATGACATCGCCCTGATTCATCGGGCGAATTCCCAGTCGATATTCTTCCGGATAGCAGAACAGTGCCACATCATCCCAGTAAATCTGACGATTCTGCTTCTGCTCAAACTCGATTTCCAGATGGTGCTTCAGTCTTTTTCCGTCCTCTGCTGTCCAGCGAGAAATGCTATATAACTGCCATCCGCCCTTGCCGCCTGTACGGCTGCAGGAGATCACGATGCCACCTTTTACGGTTTGCAGCCACTCGTCCGTTTCCTCGTCCGTCCATACGCTGTTGTAGCCGGAACGCTCAAACTCCGGAGCCAGAATATCCGGGTTATAGATAATTTGATCACCATCCAGAATGATCGCATTTTCGATGTGATCTCTTGCTACATACAGGGATGAGATATTGTTGCAGGTATCATAGTAGGGGTTTTCAATCAGTCGAACGCCGGGATATTCTGTCGCCAGTGGAACGAACTGCTCTTTCAGATAACCCACCACGATGTATATCTCCGAAATGCCATTTTTGTGCAGCCCCTCAATTACCGTATCAATCATCCGCACGCCATTTACTTTGACCAGCGGCTTCGGCGTTGTCAGCGTGACCGGGTGCATCCGGTTTCCCAGCCCTGCCGCCATAATAATAGCTCTTTCTGCTTTAGGCATTTTCCTGTGCCCCGCTTTCCCCTAATTTCCTCAGTTCATCCTGAACGATGCGATAGTAGTCCTTAGCATAGCGATACTGCCGCAGAGAATATTCGCCAAATTCCACGCCCAGATTCCGCTTATACTCACACCAGTTGCTCCACAGCAGACCACAGGCCGCGATGTAGCAGTAAATCTTAATCCGTGTCGCATCATCGCAACCGTCTGTGAAATATGCTGCAATCAAGCGATCCACCTGACGCTTATTGTAAAGTGAGTAAATACAGAACATTGCGATATCCACATGGGGATCCTGCATACCTGCATACTCCCAGTCAATCAGACGAATTTCCTCTTTTCCATCCTTCTGGACAAACAGGAAGTTATCCGGTACTGCGTCAATATGCGTCAAAATCTTTTCGCCTGCGTGTGCATCAATATAAGGCTTCAAAGACCAGACATTCGCCTTAGTTTTCTCATAATCCTTGTAAACAGAAGGAGTACCATCCCACAGCGTTTCGTAGAACTCCATCTGCCCGAAAATATCAAATTCATGCGCCACCTTCAGCTTCAACGCATGGAAGTCACGCAAACGGTTCATGCACTTCTTGACATCCTCATAGTCGGTAGAGTCACATACCCGGGCGCCCTCCAAAAATTCTGTGATCTTATAGCCGTTCTCCGGGTTAATATAGGCGATATCGTCACAGATGTTTTTATCAGCGATGGCATGATACACTGCCGCTTCCTGACGGCGATTGATAAGCTGGTCTGTACCCTCTCCCGGAATGCGCATAATGTACTTTTTGTCCTTACAGGTAAACAGAAACGAACGGTTGGTCATTCCCTTTTTCAGGACTGTAATATCCGTGACTTCCTCCGGTTTTGCGCACAATGCCTTGCAGATTAAACGAATCGCATCCGTTTTCAGTTGGTTAGAATCGCTGTCGATCTCACGAAGCTGCTCATAGGTGTTGATCTCCACAACATCTGCCGAATGCACTACCCGGGCTGTGACGATCATGCGATCCTTATTATAGAGTGCTTCTTCCCAAAACGAACCATCATACTGTGGGTTTTTGCAGAGTTCCTCGATGCGTGCAGAAACCGTATCGGAGTCCTCTTTTGTAAGGTAGCTGATACCGATCATCGCATTACCACCGACATTTTCCGGCACAGTTACCAGCTCCATCTTGCGGTTCACACGGACATTACTTTCGTTTTCTACAAGATCGCTGACCATATACCATGAGTACAGCTCATGACGGTGAAACGGATTGCGGTCACACCAGATGTCGCAAGGGACGATGTACGCATTCTCCAGATACTCTTTTACCAATCTGAGAGAATGCAGATTGTTCTTTGCGGCATAGTCCGGGTTAACCACCAGTTCTACACCATACTCATCCATCAGGTATTCATATTCTTCCTTCATGAAACCCACAACAACATAGATTTCCTGAATTCCCACTTCATGAAGCTGCTTGATGATTCGCTCAATCAAAGGCTCCCCGTTGACTTCCAGAAGACCCTTGGGCATTTCTGTATTGATGGGAACCATTCGCATACCAAAGCCGGCTGCCAGAATAATTGCACGTTTTGGAGTTTTATTCTTGTATTCCGCAACAGCCTTTGCTGTGGGGCAAATTGCTTCGTTCAGATACCCTGCCTTAATGAGTTCCTTTAGGGAACGGTTTACTACTCCCAATGAATGACCCGAAACCTCTGCTAAAACACGCTGATTGATAAACGGCTCAAGTAGCAGAGCGTTCAGAATATCGCTTTCTTGTTTATTCATGTACACTCCTCCATCGCTTTTTGTGAACATCGTGATGAAGCAAAAACTTTTAAGGACGTTTATGATCAAGCTACCCTCAAAAGTTTCTGCACATTGCCTTATGTATCAAATTTAATCCCTGCGGAACAGGTCACGGGTATAGACCTTATCCTGCACATCGTCCAAACAGCTATCATAACGATTGGCAATGATCGCCTGACTACGCTTCTTGAACTCTCCAAGGTCATTCACGACCTCACTCCCAAAGAATGTTGTACCATTCTCCAGAGTCGGCTCATAAATAATGACTGTCGCCCCCTTGGCCTTGATGCGTTTCATGACACCCTGGATAGAGGACTGGCGAAAATTATCCGAATTCGACTTCATCGTCAGACGATACACGCCGATCGTCATCGACTCTTCCCTACGCGGATCATACTCACTGTTGTCGTGGTAGTAACCCGCGATTTCCAACACCTTATCAGCGATATAATCCTTTCTCGTCCGATTCGACTTCACGATCGCCTCGATCAGATTCTCCGGCACGTTCTCATAATTTGCCAGAAGCTGCTTTGTATCTTTGGGGAGACAATAGCCGCCATAACCGAAAGACGGATTGTTATAGAATTCACCGATCCGTGGATCCAGACAGATGCCATCGATAATCTCCGCCGTACTAAGGCCTTTCGTCTCCGCATAGGTATCCAGCTCATTGAAATACGATACCCGCATTGCCAGATACGTATTTGCGAAAAGCTTCACCGCTTCCGCCTCCGTAAATCCCATGAACCGTGTCGGGATGTCCTGCTTGATCGCTCCTTCCTGGAGAAGTCCAGCGAAGGTATGCGCTGCCTTCACCAGCTTCTCATCTGTCGGATCAGTACCGACAATGATGCGGCTCGGATAAAGGTTATCATAGAGCGCCTTGCTTTCACGCAGAAATTCCGGGCTAAAGATGATATTCTTCGTACCAAACTTCTCACGGACGCTCTTCGTATAGCCGACGGGAATCGTCGACTTAATGACCATGATGGCATCCGGATTGTACTGCATCACTAGCTGAATGACCGCTTCGACAGAGCTGGTGTCAAAGAAATTCTTTCTCGAATCATAATTGGTCGGCGTCGCAATAATGACGAAGTCCGCGTCCTTGTACGCCGCCTCCGCATCCATCGTCGCCGTCAGATCCAGAGCCTTCTCTGCCAAGTACTTCTCGATATAGTCATCCTGAATCGGCGACTTTCTGTGATTCACCATGTCCACCTTTTCTGGGATGATATCCACTGCCATCACATGATTGTGCTGCGCTAGAAGCGTCGCCAAAGACAGACCCACATAGCCGGTACCTGCAACTGCAATTTTCATACTATGATTCTCCTCTCACTTTTCCTTCGTGACACATTTTCATCATCAGATAACTCATAATAATTTTTCCCTAGGTTACCTAGAATAGGATGATGCGACAGCTTTCTTTGTTCAACTCCCCAGCGCTGATCTTATTAAATCATAAATACGTTGACTTGCTAATTTGCCAAATTTCCCATAATAATCTAAATGATTTTTAAATGCATTTTCCCTATCATTCAATTTGACATCATTGCCGTCTACAACCACATTCTCTATAAATGCTCGAATACTATTAAAATCCGAACCATCTGCTGTATATAATCCATCAATAATATCCTTACCAACTTGGTTAAAGTTATCTGTATTTCTAGTTAGGAACAACTCCGGTTTATGAGTATACATATACTCAGAGGTAAAAGACACACTATCTAAAATCATTGCATCAGAGGTTTTAAAAATATCTTGATAATATGCACCTGTTTCTACCTTAGCATTAGGCAAATCATTCCACGCTTTTAAATAATCAGAAAACGCTTTCTCGTCCTCAAAAACACCAGTTTTTACCGCACTGTCTAACAAATTTGGATGTGGCTTAACCACCCAAGCTGTCGTATCTGGATGTGACTTAGCATACTCAAAAAAGAATTTCCAATTTTTATGAAAAGTTGCATATAAAACGCCATCATTAATTGACCAGTGCGGTGCCCATATGAATTTTTTAGCATTAGGATTTGCAGCTTTCCATTGATATTTAGGTTTGTCTGCCATGTAAAAAGTATCCATCCGCGGGTAACCAGTATAAATTTCTCCTGCTCCTTTTCTATAGGTTTTTTCTTGAATATCCCGTAAATGCGATTCCGTATCAACAAATTCCTTCCATATAAATTTGCGCATTAATATATCTGTTGCCGTTCCTCCATTAGAGATTTCAATTCCATAATCTACATAACAAATCAACTTTGTCACAGATAAATTTTCAAGAGAAAGGCCAGAATTTAGTACATTAAAATAAGGTGTCAAAAAAAATAATATGTCTGCATCCGCAACATAAGAATCGCCTGAATTAATAACGCGTATATTAAGCCCTGCTTCTTTTAGCTTATTAGCCCCCTCTTGAAAAGCTTTTTCCGCTGTATCTGATATCATATCACTGCGTTTTGACAAAACTACTTCCACATCAAATAAAGGATCATTTCGAAGCAGTTGATATAAATAATCACCACACCACATAGATGAATCATATAAAATAAATGAAATTTTTACTTGTTCGGCTTTTTTTAAACTATTTAGATTCGAACTAATGATATTTTCCATAAAACGATTATAGTCCTGTGAATTCAACGCATAATGCAAGTAAAACATGTCTTTGTAATTTAACTTCTCTATATTAGCAGGAGACTCTATAACGCATTTACTATCCAATGTATGAAACAGCTTCCATAAATAATACATACCAATCGGAATCATAAGATGCTCCTTAGCCATTTTCAACTTAGCATAAGTGAACTTTGCTCCAGGTATATCTGTTTTTATTATTGTTCTTAATTTGCCCATTACAATTTTATCTCCTTCTACGTTACAAGCGTCCGCTTTTCCACACATTTTTAGAGAGTTTAACAAGATATTGAAACTCTGGCTTTCGGTAATATCGAAAGCCTAATAAGGCTATAATTATTATAAGAGTTAAGCAGGTTTTAATAAGTAAATTGATGAAAGTTACTTGTGCTGAAATGACTGTATTGACATAAACTAAAGCACTTCCTATTGCAGTAATATAAAATAAATCAAATATATATTGTGCATAGTACCTGAAGACAGACTTATGAAATCCATAATGATAAATTAACCAACTGTCAAACCACCAAAAAGTTAAATAACTACTTATCAATGTGCCTAAAGTAATTCCTATTACACCATATTCAGGTGCTAAATACATTGAAATCGATGCATTTAAAATGGCACCTATCAATGGACGATATTTACCTTTATCAAACAAGCCATATGCATTTCGAAACTGCAAAATGACGCACCCTAATAAATCTGAGAAAAAAGTAAAAATCAAAAAATAGTGTGTATAAGCATCAAAAAGATAGGAACTACCAATCCAGATTGAAATAAAGTCTCCCAAACAAACAGCAACCGTAACCCCAACGATTCCTGCTAAAATGAAATTAACTAAATTCAGACAGCGGAATATAAATTCATTCTTATCTGGCGAATCTTTTATATAAAGATTTCCAAGACTTGCAGTAAAAGCGCTAAAAAAAGCAGTAACTAAACTAGTAAATGCCGAAAAGATTAAATAATAATTGCTATATTTCCCAACTGTTACGATATTAAGATAATATGAAATTAGCATCGTATCTAAAACAACATTAATCTTATATCCTCCATTGTAAATGACGATTGCTTTAACATTTTTCTTGATAGAAGAAATAATTTCATTAGGAACCCTTGGAATATGCGGGGAAAGCAAATAAGGATACATATGATCCGTGCAAACTTTCAAATAGCAATTCCCCAAAGACTTGCACAAGATACTCATACATATAAATGCTAAAAAATCATGAGTCATAAATAAAATAACAACTTGCGTAACCGCAGTAGATACTTGGATACCTAAATTTATCAAATTAAAAATATATTGTTTCTGATCAGCCTGTAAAATGGCATTCCGGTAACTAAAAAACCAATATGTCAAAAGAGTATCTAATACATACAAACAATAAGCATACCAAAACCCAGAAAATTCATTAAGATTTTTTACTAAATATGGCATAAATGGTACTAAAATAATTGATATCCCCAAAACAACTAGCCCAATATACCAGTAAAGCCGTTTATATAAATTCATAATAGCAGCAACATGTCTTTCATCTGCATCAGCTAATACTTTATACAAAGAATAGACCACGGCTACGCCCAAACCTAATTCTGTTATACTAAGAAATCCAACAATATTTTGTAAAAAACCTTGTAAACCAATATATTCTGCGCCTAAACAATAAATCAATGCCGTTTGTGTTAAAAAGCGACTGCCCATTCTAGCAATCGTTCCACCAACTGCTGTAATTGCATTTCTTAATGAATTCCCAGTACGAGACATTAGCATTCCTCTCTAAAAAGTTATTTAACTATTATTTTAGCGGGTATCCCAACGCAAGTAACATTATCAGGCATATCTGTTGTTACCACTGCATTAGCCCCAACTTTAACATTATTACCAAGTTTAACCCCCCCCTAAAATTTTAGATCCGGCACCAAATAAGCAATTATCTCCACATATCGGTGCTACAGGAACACCATTAATTGAAGTCCCCCCAAATGTAACCTGATGTAAGATCGTACAATTTTTTCCAAACCTAGCTTTCTCATGAATTACAATGCCATTTAATCCATGCGGCAACCTGGGAGGCCCATCAAAATGTGCGCCATACCCTAGTCCTGTACCAATAAATGCACAATGATACTCATCCATAATTTTCAATAGGATAAGAAAAACGTATCTAAAAAATTTAGGATATTTAGAATTTGGATCCACTACTATTTCTCTCATTTTCCAATACAAACTATGATTATATACTTTAATCAAACTCATCCCAAAAGAATCAATACATCTGATTCCTATTACTTTCATAAAAGCCTCCCATAACAAACCAGCACTAAGCAAAAGAATACGGGAATAATTGTAACCATTCTGGTCTAACAATAAAAGTAACGACTTGATAAATAGCTAAGCCAACAACTAAAACAATAACTCCGATTTTTCTAAAACGAGGAAGGTATTTATACGTATTCACCAGGCAAATAATTTCAAATGGTAAGAAAAACCTTTCAATTCGATTGAATGGATTAAAAATCAATCCCAAGAAAGAAATTCCTACCAGCAAAAGAAACAAAAACTGCACTTCCAACTGGTTTTTCCAGTAAATCGGCACTTTCCAAGTCAATAATAAATAAAATAACAATGAAAAAATAAAATCAATAATACTAGCAATACGAACAGAACCTTCTGCATACTCTGAGTCGAAATAATAATGACTATACACATCAGGGATATACGTCATTATCTGATTTAAAAATAGTGCTATAGCAATAAAAGAAATTGTCAAAATAAACTTATTTCTCATTACTCTTTCCAATAACTTAGAATGTAACAAGAGCATAATTCCACAAGCCAAGGAAGAATAATGAAACATCCCCGCTAAAAAAAGCCAAAATAGTGATCGAATTTTTTGTTCTCTCAATACATTAACGGCAAATATACAGATAAAAGAAATAGCCAAAGAAGCTCTTATTGCACTCATATTCCAGTAATAAGCCCCTGTAATAAACCATAATAAGCACCAACTATATTTATTAGTACAAGTAGCTCGATAGAAATATATTGTACATATCATATTAATTGCAGCGCAGACAGAAAGTAGACTAGTATAATTATCAGACAATTTACTAATAGCAAAATTAAGTAACGTATATCCGGGTTCATATCGATATTTGATAATAAAGTCCCACGGATCATCCGCCCAGCTGAATCTTTGGAAATAATTTACATACTTGATAGTATCATTTCCTACCGTTTCATTTCTAAAAGCTATAAGCAGAAATGCAAGCAAAAAAAATAGGAGTCCCGCTAAAAAGGTTAGTTCATCATGTTTATTCTTATCAACAGAAAGGAAGAACAAAACCAATACTGCCGCCAATAAACAAAAATGGAATTCCATAACTATCTCCCTATCAAAAAATGATATTCTTTTTCTAATTTTTGACATTCTTGATGTATATCAAAAATTGAGTTCTGCATTTTAAAAAGAGTGCTCTTTCTCTCAAATTTTCTTGCTGCCATTATTTTTCCTGCCCAGGAAGACGCTGTATCATGAATATCCCAAAAAGAACAATTTACAATATTAACCAGCGATGGTACTACATTTGAACAAAATACGGGTAAGCCAGCAGCTTCTGCCTCCACGCATACCATTCCAAGACCTTCAAACCTTGATGGTAATACAAAAACATCCATCATTTGATAAAAATCAGATACATTACTTACCTCACCTGCAAAAATTACCCGATCACTAAGTCCCATTTCTTTTGTCTTTTGAATAACCTTCGGCTGCAAGCTTCCATTTCCCACAAGGAGGAGAACAGAATTTGGACACCTATTGAGTACTTCTTGAAAAACCCTTAGTAAGTATAGATGATTCTTCTCTAATTCAAAGCGTCCTACATGCCCAATAACAAAAGCTCCATCAGGAATTTTAAAATATTCCCTCATAACCTTTCGAATATTTACATCATAATCAAACTTCTTCAGATCAATCGCATTATTCATGATAAAAGAAGGTTTATTTTTAAAGAAATTTTCTTTTCTTTGAAATGCAAACTCAAATGCCGGCCTTGAACAAGCAAAATAAGCGTCTGCAAAACCATAGGAACTAATTGTCAATAGATAATTTCGTAGCGATGCAGTTGGGCGATTTCCCCATTGTGTTGCATGTTCATGCATTATTAATTTAGCCTTTGTATACTTATAAGTAAAATATTTAACAAAAGATGTTAAATAGATTTGACTATTATGCACAATATCATACTGCATTCCATATTTTTTAAAAAACTTATTCCAACTTTGAAATGATTGCCTATTAAAGCCTGGTCTTTTTACTAAGTATACATGCCCTCCATAGCTTTTAATTTCAGCTGCAAGTGTAGTGTCTACATTATTAAAACATAAAAAGTCAAATTGTATCTGATCTTTATCTATATTTCTATAATAATTCATTAAAGCGTTGAATACCCCACTACCATCAATAATGCTAGATAATATATGAAGTACATATATCCGATTAGATTGCACAATATTTTTTTCCCCCCTACAATTATCCTACCTTACAATTTTAACCATTCCCCGATTTTGTATTCCCATTCCATGGGGTAAAATGTAGCGAAACCACCATTCGGATAAAAGGTTAACTCAGAAAAATAAGTCTCCCCACGAATAGAATATAAATCAACTCGAACAAAAGAAAAATCCTTCGCCAAAGCTTTGGCTACTTCTATCATTTCTGTTAAATTGCTTGGGCATGGCGGAAGTTCTCTAAACTGTGCATAATCATGTCTCTGAAATGGGGTCTTCTCCCATTTTAAAGATACATAATTCATACATACCTGATCATGTGATTTTGCAAACCCCTGTGAAATATACAAAAATTTAGGAATTCCATTAAAGCAATAGAACTTGTAATCCTTTATATCGCTATCAAGAAGTTCTTCACAAATAATCTTAGGCTTTATATTTTTATATACCCATTCCCCGGTTACGTAGTAATAATTATCTCGTAGCCATTTTTTCATACATTTTATAGCTTCATCCTTATTAAAATTTTTTTTATCCTTTACAATAATGACTTGTCCACTTGCATGGTTTGATTTCAAAACAAACTGAGAAGGTAATGTATCAAATGGAATATTTTCTGGGTTCTCCCAAACTCCAAATATTTTAGTTAATTTGCAAGGACAATGAACATCAACTTTTTGCTTTATATAATTTCTAACTTCATACTTATCAGCGCACTTGGTCATCAAAGGATCATGCTGATGCACCTTAATCCATTGGATTTTTTCGTTAAATCCCCTAGGATTTTGCAAATTTAACTCATATCCACATGCATCTTTAAATTTCTTTTTCAACGTCCATTCATATGCATGAATAATCCCAATCTTCTTAATTTCTTTATATAGCCAAAAAAGTGCCTGGTTTTCTTTCGCAATCATTTTTATTGATTCAAGTTTACTCATTTCAATCACCAGTTAGTCCCTTTCGAACAAATCTCTTGTATATACTTTCCTCTTAACATCATCTAACGAATGATCATACCGATTGGCTATAATTCCATGACTCATTTGTTTAAATTTGTGTAAATCATTCACAACCAAGCTACCGGAGAATATTATTCCATCTGGCAACGTAGGTTCATAAATAATCAATTCAGCACCTGTATCTTTGATTCGTTTCATAACCCCTTGAATGCTACTCTGCCGGAAATTATCTGAATGAGATTTCATTGTCAGACGATATACCCCAATTCTTATCTGTTGTCTTTGGTTGGAACCCGTATTGGCTATTTCTAATACTTTATTGGCAATATAATCTTTTCTGGTTTGATTCGATTTCACAATCGCTTCAATCAGATTTTCTGGTACATTCGCATAATTGGCTAAAAGTTGTTTAGTGTCTTTAGGTAAACAATAGCCGCCATAACCAAAAGAAGGATTATTATAGAAATCACCAATTCGTGGATCCAAGCAAATCCCATCAATAATGTCTGCTGTACTAAGGCCTTTCGTCTCTGCATAGGTATCGAGCTCATTAAAATACGATACACGCATTGCCAGATAAGTATTCGCAAAAAGCTTTACTGCTTCTGCTTCTGTAAAGCCCATAAACCGCGTAGGGATATCCTGCTTGATAGCTCCTTCCTGAAGAAGCTTCGCAAATGTGTGCGCCGCTTTCATCAATTTCTCATCCGCCGGATCTGTCCCAACGATAATGCGGCTTGGGTACAGGTTATCATAGAGTGCCTTGCTTTCACGCAAAAATTCTGGACTGAAGATGATGTTCTTCGTACCAAACTTTTCTCGCACGCTCTTTGTATATCCGACAGGGATTGTCGACTTGATGACAATGATGGCATTCGGATTATACCTCATCACCAGCTTGATGACTGCTTCGACAGAGTGGGTATCAAAGAAGTTCTTTTCTGAATCATAATTGGTTGGAGTAGCAATGATAACGAAGTCCGCGTCTTTATACGCAGTCCCTGCATCTACAGTCGCTGTCAAGTCCAAATCTTTTTCTGCCAAATACTTTTCAATGTATTCATCCTGAATGGGTGACTTTCTGTGGTTCACCATGTCAACTTTCTCAGGAATAATATCCACCGCCATCACATGATTGTGCTGTGAAAGAAGCGTAGCTAATGATAACCCTACATATCCTGTTCCTGCAACTGCAATATTCATTCTATATCTCCTAAGAATTCTTAATACTTTCGCTTATCAAGCCCGATTTTTGTTCCTTTAACAAACGCCCAACATCCTAGATCATACAAACTCTGAATTAAATTATGCTTCTCTATATCATGATATAACTGCCAGTGATATTTACTCTGTTTCAACTTGTTACTGCTAACAGAATCTTTTCGCCCTGTTCTATAAGTGCCAAGAACCTCCTGCAATCCCGCACAATAAGGTGTCTTTTTCAAAATTTGAAGCCACAGGGCAAAATCATTTCGTTTTTTTATCATAGGAACGGCAAATTTCCCTAAAGATTCTTGGTCATACATTACAGTCAGATTACCTATAGGATTCGACAAACGAATGCACTTTGCATAGGTGATTTGTTTAGGGGGAAATAACGCATAGTGCAAACTTTCTCCGGCATCATTCATGCATGAATAAGCCGTACAAGAAAATTCGACACTATTCTCCTGCATAAATGCGATCTGCTTTTCAAGTTTGTCAGGAAACCATAAGTCATCACTATCAAGAAAGGCGATGTATTTACCACCAGATTGTTTTATTGCTTCTGTACGCGCTACAGCTGGTCCTCCATTCTGGGGCAGCTTATAGTAATGTATCTGCTGATACTTATTCAAATATGGCTGTAAAATTTTTGCTGTATCATCCGTACTGCAGTCATCAACAATTCGCAACTCCCAATCGGATACAGTCTGCGACAGCACGGACTCTATGGATTGAGCAATATATTTCCCACAATTATATGTAGGCATAACTACACTCACTAGCAAGATACTTTCCTCCTAATCATACTATTTCTTCGCTGTTACCTGCCCTTCCGCTACTCCCTCCGTGCTCTCCTTCATAAAGAGGATCTTCGCGGTCGCGAACATGATCTTGAAGTCTTCGAAGAGGCTGGGCTCGGAGATATACATCAGATCCATCAGGAGCTTGTCGTAGGGCGTCGTATTGTACTGGCCATAGACCTGGGCATAGCCGGTGAGTCCGCACTTGGCCTGGAGGCGGAGGTTCCACTCAGGGAATTCTTTTTCGTACTGTGCGGAAATCTCGGGGCGCTCGGGGCGGGGGCCTACGATGGACATGTCGCCTTTCAGGATGTTCAGGAGCTGCGGGAGTTCATCGAGGCGGACGGCGCGGATGAAGCGGCCGATGGGGGTGATGCGGGGATCGTTCTCGCCGGTGGAGAGTCTCGCTACGCCGTCTTTTTCGGCATCCATGCGCATACTGCGGAATTTGTAGACAGGGAATACCTTCCCGTCTTTGGTGAGGCGGTTCTGCTTGTAGAAGGCGGTGCCACCGTCTCTTTTGATAAGGAGACCGATGATGAGCATGGGGATGGCGAAGACGATGAGGGCTGCAAGGGAGAGGATGATGTCGATGACGCGCTTCCCGAAGAGGTACTCAGGTGATGGAGAGTATCGACGGACGCGCAGGATCGGCAGGTGAAAAAGGTGGATCTTCTCGGCGCTGCTCATGATGACGTCGCCGACGCGAGGCAGGACGAAGGAGTCGATGCCGCGGGCGACGCAGTATTTCACGATGATATTTCTCTCATGGCTGTGGATGCCACAGAGGAAGATGGACTCGGCGTCCTGAAGCGCTTCGTCCAAGTTGCTAAGGCATTCTTCGGAGGTGAGGGTGCGGATGACTTCGAAATGGATGTCCATGCCGTAGCGCTTGATGAGAGGGTTCACCTCACGCCCTTCGCCCAAAATAATGACGGTCTTTTTCGGCGGGAATTTTCGGAAATACCAGTGGTGCGCGAAGGTGCACCAGCCAATGATGAGGGCAAACTGGACGAGGAAAGCGAGACCAAGAGGAATGGGATTGATGAGGTGACGGTTGATAAGGACAGTGATGACGTACATCATAGCATCGGCAAAGAAGACTGCCAGTGTCTGGCTGTAAACAAGGTCTGAGATGCGGCTGATAGAAATCCGGTAGCCATGGTAGAGATGCGAGATGAAGTAGTAGAGAATCGCAAAGAGTGCCACCATGATCTCGTTCCCCAGATCATAGAAAGGAGTAGATATCTCGTCTCCGTAGTAGGCGTACCAGCAGATCCCATATGTCATTGTCAGTAATAGCAAATCGATCGCATTCAGGATTTCGAGTTGCAGTTTATGGAATACCTTTTGATCCATGGGTTTTTGATACGCTCCTTTATTTTGTAAAAATGGTAGCTGTTTTTTGCTTTAATGGTTGTCGAGAGTTTGCTTTTTTGTCTTCGCGAAGGAGTCCCCCCCCCCCGCGAAGGACTGCCCTACATTGACTTTCTTTCCACTTCGGGGATCCATCCTCCGCCTTCGGCGCGGCCCTTCTCCAAGGACCTACTCGCTTCGGACTATCTCTCTTTCGCTTTCGCACCGCTTCGAGGATCCATCCTCCGCCTTCGG
>ENA-OOXC01000762-OOXC01000762.1-human-gut-metagenome-genome-assembly--contig:-NODE-762-length-22321-cov-4.922258_pt1 | contig 22321 bp, 18 predicted proteins | sample MGYA00241578_ERZ501325 | MGnify/ENA primary metagenome ERZ501325 (study PRJEB25962, sample SAMEA2042737) | human gut metagenome | biome: human gut; feature: human-associated habitat; material: faeces...
ACTTCTATAACGTTTATCGCGCTGAACACTGACGTGTCACAAACCATAAACGCTATGCCCATCGGGAGCGAAGTTACGGATTATTTCTGTATCGCCGTTGGCTTTTGCAAAGTTTTTTTGACGCAGAGGGGGAAGAGTCTGTCGGCTGGGGAGGATAATGGAGGACGTGTCATTTCTGTGCATTTTATTCATTTTTGCTTTTTCGCCGTTTCCCATTCGTCAAAACTGTGATTTGCCACACTTTTGACGAATGGGATTCTTTTCCTGACTTCGTCAATGCGTCACCCTGATCCACCCGATTGGATTACGTAACTCACTGATTTTCAACACACGCAATCTAATGGGGCAAAAAAGTGATGAAGTCAGGAAACATTTCAAATGTAACACACACGCGCCCATCCACACCACGTTCCCTCTTTGTCCGTATTTGTCAGCGAACGTGGAACGAGCCACAGACGCACACGGGAGCAGACACGAATGCACCAGGGAGCAGACACAGTCGCATCTGGGAGCAGAGACGAACGCCTCTGGGAGCAGACACGGTTGAATCTGGGACGACGTTCGCCGACTGACTTAGGGGGCGGATTGACGGGACTTTTCTACAATACAATAATGATTAAAGAGAACAGACCTAAGGGGAGCGTAAGCAAATTAAATAGGGCATTCTGAACACAATTTTCAGAATGCCCTTTCTATTAAAAGGAAGCGAATGGGAATCGTGATAACAAAAATGAGACTGAAAGGCGTAGATCTTTCTGCCCCAATTTATATTTGTGGACGGTCTAAATTATTTTGTATATGCTGAAAACATTTTTCTTTGATTTTCAGCGCGCTCTCGGGCGCAACTACTTATAACTACCACCGACTTAATGTCAGAGTATACCGACTTCCGTAGTAAAGGTCGTTGACATCAATACACAAATGGTTGGAGGTGAAGGAACGGATGGTGGCAAGGAAGTCTGTGCGCTCATCGCCATCGAAGTCTATTTGTATGACATCACGACTGACGTCCCAGCAACCTGTTTCATAGAAATTATTCGAACCGTAAGCCTCGAAGCGGCCATCGTAATTGAAGACAAGGCGGTCGGTTGGCTGATAAGGGCAGGGGCCATAGTCTAACGGAATTACGTAGTCTATGCGCCAGGTGCCGGACAGGTCTGAACGGGTCATCCAGTCGTCGTCTTCGCAGGAAGAGAGTGTACTAAGCGCGAAAAGCGCACAGAGGGTCAATAGTGTTTTTGTTATTATGGTTTTCATGTGGTTTGATTTTTTGTTTTGTTGAACGAGACCTGGGGTGTGTAGGGGGATGTGTTCTCTCGCAAGCGAGGAGGGGGAGGTGTTCTGTTTTTATTTCAGCGTCAGTTGCTGGAGGTCGTACATTGAGCCGTTGTAGCAGTTGATGTCGACGTATCCCTTGATGCCCTTGAGACGGCCTCTGTCGGTGTGTTGCCAGAATTTCCAGGGGCCGTCATAGCGCAGGGTGTCGACATAATAATGGGCTATCCAATAGGGATATTTGCTGAACTCGGGCGTTCCCAGATATTCTGTCTTGAATTTGTAGTAGGTGTATAAAATCGGTTTTGCGCCATATCGCCGTTCTATCAGTCTGAGCCAGACGAGGGCTGAGTCGCGCAGCTGGGAGGGCGTGAGTTTCCCAGTGGATTCGATGTCGAGGACGGGGGGTAGGTCTCCTTCTTCCAACGGTACGCGCCGCACGAAGTTGTCGGCTTGCTGCCGGGCGGAGACATTGGGCAGGAAGAAGTGGTAGGCGCCACGGACGAAGCCGTTGTCGCGGGCTTGTTTGAAATTGGAGTTGAAGCGGGTGTCGAGGTCATTGGCGCCTTCTGTGGCTTTGACGAACACGAAGCGCAGACGCTCGCCGTCGACTTCGGCTGCGGAAAGTGCGTCCCAATCGATCTTGCCTTGATGGTGGCTTATGTCGATTCCGCGTATGGAATAGCCCTCGGGGTATCTGGCGTCGCCAAAGATACCCTGCCAGGCTACGGTGTAGGGACGGATGAGGAGGGCATAAAGGGCTATGGAGCAGAGAGCGAAAAGCAATATGGCTCCCGTCCACATGGCGTGGGCGGATATTCTTTCGGTGATTTGCACAATCCCCAACGCTTTCAGGAGGCGCTTCGCGCATCCTTTTTTTCTTGTGCCTGTTCTCGCTTTTCTTCTTGCCATGTTTGTCTGGTTGCTGCCTTGGCAGCCTGAAATGTTTGGTTTGTTGGTGTTTTGTCGGCACCCAAATGGTGGCGATATGGTTTAGGTTGCGCTTGTGCCTGCAAGTGGCATTATTCTGACAACTGGCTCTTCGCGCGTGTGTATGTTTAAAAAAAGGTTGACGAGTGGTGAGAGGATGTGTTTAAACGGACGCTTGTTGTTTCAAGACGGATGCTTTTCAGCAAACTGTCTGAGCAACATACTATTTCAGTTCTCCTACTTATCTCTCGAAAACTCGTCAACCTTCCTATGGTGTGTGTGTTACCACTGGGAACCTCGCAGTACCTAGCGGTCGGCACAACACGGGGGGGGTATTATTTGCCTTGTTCCAGCTTCAAGGTCATGGTGCACTGGTCGCATACTTCTGTTGGGCCGAAGTACTGGATTGGACCAGGATATACGAAGCAGGTGTTTTCTGCCCATTCTTCGCGGTGTGCAGCAAATTCCTTGAAGGGGGCGCCGTCCAAACGAACCAATGCCTTGCGGATTACGGGCTTCATTTCGCCATTACGACGTTCCATGTTCATCATCATCGTGATGGGCACACCGCCGGCAACCCATTCTTCTGCAGGAGCCGTTGTGTTCTTGACGATGGCCATGTAGCCTGTCTTGCCATTGGCAACGAGCTGGGCTGCGCTTGTGCCAAGTGCGTAGCAATAGTCAGCATCGTAGTTGGAAGGAGCGGCGCAACGTCCTTCGTAGCCGAAGAAGTGGTGTTGTGCAGCAAACTTGCCGCAGAACTTGCCTGCTTTTTTCCAAGCGTTCAATTTCTTGGCAACCATTTCAGAAAGGAGTTTTTCTGTTTCGATGAGAGAAACCTGTACGTTTCCGTGCGGGTCGCGCTCCATGGTGAGTTGCTTGGCAACACCTTCTGGGAGGCTTTCGTAGATGGCGGCATTTTCAGAAGAGAGCTTGCCGAGAATCCAAGCACGCTGTTCGTCGGCTGCAACTTCTGCGGCCTCGGACTGTGCAAGCAAATCGTTGAGTTCAGCAATGAGTTTCTTCATTGCGGGGATGAACTCGATCAGACCTTCGGGAATGAGAACTGTTCCGAAGTTGTTGCCGTTGGCGGCACGCTTTGCAACGACGTTGGCAATGTACGTAACGATATCGTCGAGCGTCATGTTCTTTTCTTCAACCTCTTCGCTGACGATGCAGACGTTTGGCTGGCACTGCAATGCACACTCCAAGGCGATGTGGCTTGCTGAACGGCCCATCAATTTGATGAAGTGCCAATATTTGCGGGCTGAGTTGGCGTCGCGCTGGATGTTGCCGATGACTTCTGCGTATGTTTTGCAGGCTGTGTCGAAACCAAAGCTGGTTTCAATCTGGTCGTTCTTCAAGTCGCCGTCAATGGTTTTCGGGCAACCGATGACCTGAATGCCATAGTTCTTGGCAGCATAGTATTCAGCCAAAACGCAAGCGTTGGTGTTGGAGTCGTCGCCACCGATGATTACGACAGCCTTGATGCCGAGTTCACGAATGATTTCCAAACCAGATTCAAACTGATCTTCCAACTCGAGTTTGGTGCGGCCAGAACCAATCATATCGAAACCGCCAGTGTTGCGATATTCGTCGATGATGGCATCGGTCAGCTCGATGTATTTGTGGTCAACCAAGCCACCAGGACCCATAAGGAAACCATAGAGCTTATTTGACTTGTTTTGCTTCTTCAGTTCGTCATAAAGACCGCAGATTACGTTGTGACCACCAGGAGCCTGACCGCCTGAGAGGATGATTCCGATGTTCATCGGAGCATATTCTTTCTTGACGTCTGTTGGTACAAATTCCACCAAAGGCATACCATAAGTATTGGGGAAGAGGGCTTTGATTTCTTCTTGGTTGCCTACACTCTGAGTTGGCTCACCTTCTTTGATGCTGACGTTGCCACGAAGTCCGAGGGGGAGTTTTGGCTGATAGGCAGCACGTGCAATTTGTAATGCGCTTTTTTCCATAATGATTTATTTGTATTTAGGGTGATTATTCTTATTTGGAGGGCGCCCCCCGATAATCCGTTATATCGCTCCCGAGATTTCATCGAAATGTTTGCATTTTCCTGAAGTCTGCCAGGAGCGATGGAATTCTCCGCAAGTGCATGGGATTTCCGAGAGGGACATGCCCCGCCATGCTGGATATTTCCGAACACGGCTTTTTCGTTTTCCGTTTGGCTCCTTTAGTAATGGTAAAAAAATAACTTGACCAATTTTGTGGAGTAAGGATAAGGAGTTATTTCTTATGCCCTGTCTTTTTGCCGCTTTTGGAATTTGTCATCGGTCGCATAGCCCGCTATGCTCCCTCTTCCAAATTCCAAAACCAACAAAAATACAGGTCAAAATTGATCAACTTATTCTTTCACCATTACTAACGAAGCAAAGTTACGTTTTTCCGTTGAATATAACAATAGTATCGGGGCTTTTCTTGTTGGCACATATTGTGCTATGTCGTTTCGGTATAGCAAAAAGAACAGGAAGGGGTATGTTGCTTTCCTCTTCCTGTTCTTTCTTTTTTAATTTATCGCTATTTCACCAGTGTCGCAATGACGGCACCCAGTGTCGCAGTGATGGAGCCAAGGCTCATGATTTCGCTGAAGGTCATTCGCTTACGCTCTTTCTTCATCGGAACGATGATTTCACATCCGGGCAAAATGTCTTTTGCCGATTTTACCCTGGTGACCGTACCGTTCATCTGAATGGCAAACACGCGTTTTTTGCGTGCCTTTTCACCATATCCGCCGGCTTGGTCGATGTAGTAGTCGAGCGATGCTCCGTCTTTGTAAGTAACGGTGTTGGGATAGAGCACTTCGCCGTTGATGGAAACGGTGTTGTTTTGCTGCGGAATGATCAAATGGTCGCCGTCTTGCAGCACCACATCCCATTGTTCGCTGCCTGGATGGGCGATGGCACCAGCCAAGTCTATTCCGATATATCGCTCATCTCCCACTTGGAGTTTGCTTGTCAGGGAATCGTTTTTGAGGGCACCCGTCAGGATGGTCTGGTATCTTTTTTTCTCTTCTTCAGACATCTTTCTAATCAGTTTGGCACCACCGATATATGCCTGTTCGTTGATGCCACCCGCTGCATTGATGAGGTCGCTCAAGCGATAGTTTTTACGGGTCAGCACGTAGGTTCCGGCAAAGGCGACTTCCCCGTCAACGAGAACGTGCTCTTGTCCGACATAACCAGGCGATTTTCTGACGTAGATTTCATCATACGGTTCCAAAACGAACCCTGGTTCCCCCGTGACAACGAACCCGTCTTTCATTTCAAAGCTATAGGTCTTCGCCACAAACAAGGGAGCCTTGGTTGCTGAAGCATTACGAATGCGCCGCGACACTTCGATCTTGATGAGCGAAGCGGCATCCGTCAGTCCTCCGGCACGCAAAATCAAATCCTCAAGCGTGGTACCTTCGGCATAATCAAATTCCCCAGGATGCTGCACCTCACCTGCAATTTTCAGGAAGCGTTGCAACTTGCGCTCTCTGTTGCTTGGAATATAGATGACGTCTTCATTCTGGAGAGACACGTCGGGAGATGTGTGCTCCATGATTCCTTTTAAATCCAACGAAACAGCTTGCAACGACCGTTCTTTTGTCATGCGGTGCATGATGCCACGGGTGGTGACGGCGTCTTCTGTCATTCCGCCGGCACGCTCAATGAGCTGGCGAACTGTTGAAATATTCCCGTCGACCTGATACATTCCCGGACGGAAAACAGCGCCTTTTATCTCAACCATATTTGAATATCGATTGAGGGTGGAGTCAACGAAAACTGAGTCTTCATCCATAAGCTGAAAACTCGTGCGCTCAAATTCGTCGATGGTGTACACTGATTTCACGCCTCCAGCTTTTCTGACCAAACGGAGGTTTTTCGTATAGGCATCGCCAGCAAAACCACCAGCATATTTCAGAAGCGTCGCTACGCTCTCGTTCTTTTTCATTTCATAGAACATGGGGCGCTTGATCTTGCCTGTGATATTGACCAGACACTCATAAGGGTTGACGATGATGATGTCGCCAGAACTAAGTTTGATGTTGCCCGAGAGTTTCCCGTTTAAGATGTAGTCGTAGATGTCCACCGTTGAAATCTGACGTCCATTTCTGAAAACACGGATGTCGCGCAACGAACCAATCTCACTGACGCCGCCAGCCATATAGAGGGCATGGAAAACGGTGGAGAAGGCCGACAGAGTATAAGTCCCCGGCGTTTCAACGGCTCCCATAACGTTGACAGAAATTGTTTTCGTCTGCCCGACACTTAATTTGATGTTCGACCCGCTGTATCTGCTCCCGATGGTCGCCTTGAGTCGGCTATTTGCTTGCGCAACTGTCAGACCGCTCACCTGAATTGGCCCGAATCCATCAATGTCGATTTCGCCCTCAGGAGACACCGTTGACGAGATTGATTTCTGCGAAGCGCCCCAAATGTCGATGAAGACAGCATCGCCAGGGCCCAACTTATAGTCTGACGGCGTAGCTATATTCATCTCGGGTTCAAACGTGAGTTTCTTATTGTTGAATATGTCATGCCCGAAAATCACGCGCTTGATATTCTTTTTCTGCGGAATAGAATCCAACTGTTCCCACGCTTCATCCTCAAAATCAAAAAGTTCGCTGCTATTCTTTTTTCGAGATGCCTCTTCCATTGCCGACAGGCTCTCGTCCTTTTTGTCGCCGTTTGGTTTTCTCTGCCGAAGCGTCTCAGAGGAATCGTCAGAGCGAACGGGGGCTTTGGTTCCGAAAGTGTTGTCTTGCTTCTTGGCTTGTTCCTTTTCCAGATCTTTTTTGACACGTCTCAACTGGTCGACAGGAACGCCCTTCTCAACGAGTTTTGTTATAATCTGCTGGGGTGATGTGCCTTTGTTATGCTCACGGATGATATACTCTTTGACTTGCTTGTCGGTCATTGAACTGCCAGTCTGAGCTTGAGCGTATTGAAACGAAAGACACAAGGCCAGCAAGATTGCTGAAAGTATTCTAAGGCATTTCATGCTTCTTGATGTATTGTTATTTTTAGGTAATTACAAACTTATGCGGGACTTCACACCTGCTATTCCTCATTTTTTTAGTTGGAACTCCAGCGTGTCTTCAATCTTTACTAATTTGCGGTGCTGAACCTTCTTAATGACATTGCCGCCCACGGCTCTATAAGAAAAAATACTATCGTTAACTTGCTTGAATATAACCGTTTGTGAGTCGGAACCCGTATCATTACTTAAACGTATTCGAAGAGCATCACCCTGTTTTTCACAATTCGTAATCATCCAGATACCATAAACACCAGTTCCTGAAAGATAGCCATTTGTTTTTCCAAGAAACGACAGCCCAGGAACTTCTATGTTTTCACCATAGGCATCAAGGTAGAGCGTGATCTGCGCCATTTTACAAACGAAGGTTCCCTTGTATGGATTGGACGCAGGCTGAGCCGTAGCTACAAGCATGGCAAAAGCAAACGGCAGAAGCAGGACATTTCTTAATTTCATTTCTCGGTTTGTGTTAGGCAATCTGTTTATTGTGTTAGGCAATCTGTTTATATTGGGCGAGCCATTTCTGTATCACAAGAACAGCATGACCGCAGGAAGCTCCAACTATTCTTCGCTTTCAACGTCTCCAACGCGGAGAATCATCGTTGTTGCTCCGATGGTTATAATACTACCGTCTTGAATTATCACTTTAGCTTTATTGTCTAAGATGTTGTTCATCAAGAAAGTACCAGTATTTGACATTGCGTCGCTCAGAGTAAATACTGGTTGCTGCGTCTGCTTATTGATTCTAACATTGACGACACAATGCGTTGTATCAACACTCGGGTCTACGGTTTTGAATGCAGCATTAGCCTTTGTTCCCTTAACATGACGACCAACAACGTTATCTCCTTCATACAAGGGGATTTCCTGTTTGAGATGAAACACATTTTCTATCACCACCAAATGTCCCCACACGGGCTGCGCGTTTTCTTCTTCTTGTTCTTGCGGTGGAGTTTTTGTCAGACGCAGTTTAAACTGCTTGTGGCATGCCTTGCACTCAAAGACCAAGACGCGTCCCGGCTCATAAAGGTTCTCATCGAAAAGTATGGGTTCATCACATTTCGGACATCTGATTCTCTTCATGGTTTATACATTCGTTATGAATCGTGCTTTTACGTTGCCATCCAGCACGTAAAAACACGAAGGTCTTAAAAACACAATAGCAGGCCGTTTGACCAGCCTGCTGATGTAATCGAGTAAGAATAATAATTCAAATTCTAAAGTTCAAGCACCCACAACGCGCCTCTACTCTTCACTTCAATTCTTTTTTGATGCTCTCACTATTTAACATTCAACACCCACGACTCCTTGAATTCTGGGTGTTTGCTACGAAGCTGCCGTAGCGCATTAACGGCATCAGCTTCCGTTTGATAGCGTCCACAAACAACACGGGTCATCTTGCGTTTCACAAGTACTTCTGCATCAAGCAGTCCCCTGCCCTTCATGCTTTCCGCAAATTCTTTGGCGTTAGACAGAGGGATATCGCTTATCAAGACTATTGTAAACGGAGCATCAACCATTTCGGAAGTTTTTCCCACCGCATTTTGATCAGGAGCAACACTCGTTTTATTGCCTACACCATTGCTTTCTGCACCACGCTCACCAGCCATATTGTCTGCTCTAGATGCGTTTTTCGCTGGCATATTATTCTGCATATCCGCCTTCACCTCGTCCTTTGCCTGAACGAATGTACAAGTATTCGGATCTTTTGCCGTTTCTGAAGACTCCCCCGCTATCGGCATAGCAAACCCATACGCTGAGGAAAGATTGGCCTGTTGTAAATTCGTAACCCCGACAGGAGTTGCCCAGAGGAAATAGAAAAAGACGGCCACTATGACTGCGGCAGCATAATTACACAATTCTCGGTTTATTCTGAATGTGTACGTGTTGTTTTTCTTCCTTCCCTCCTGTGCCGTTGCGCCGAAATCCGAACGAACGCCCTTATCGGCAGACGAATTAACGCGTTTCCTTATTGACAGAGAGCGCAATCCATAGAAATCCGGAGCAACGACGCCTGCCTCATTGGGCGTAAAAGAAAGCGTGCCAGAAAGCGTTGTCGAAAGGACACCTATGCCGTTTAGCGCATATTCTCCTTCTGCGGCCAACGCCTTTTTTATATCAGCTACAACATCGTCAATCAGATGCAATGCTTCTGCATAACTCACATCGTATGTCTGCATAAAAGACTGCACAAGCAGCCCGTCATTAAGGGTTAATTGTGCATTAAAACCAATATCACGATGCGGAGGCAAGAACAACTGTTCATCCTCAATCCTATATGCGGGAGCGTATTGTGTTACAAATCCACCAAGTTTTGGAACAATCACGCAATCATGTTCCAACAACAAAGCTTCAATATGTTTGGAGAGTTCAATCATACTGCAAAGATACTTCAATTTTATCGGATGCACAAAGTTTTGAGGACGATATTTGGCGCTGGAGATTGACTTTTTTGAATATACGACAGAAGAGGCACATGCCCTCGCCTATGTGTATTTCACATCGCAAAGACATTCTTATGAGAAAATTTATAATTGTGCCATTTCCAACTCGACTCACACCCTCTGAATGGCATAATAAAGATTTTGATGATACATTTTTCCCAAGCCAGTTTGGTTAATCAATTAAGTTGACGTAACTTTGCCCTCTGAATCATTTCATTTAAATGCAAAATGCAGTCGACAGAGCAAGAATTTAAAAGCGTATTAGACAAGTGCCGAACGTTATTTATAAAAAAAATGCACGACTACGGCACGGCCTGGTGCATCATGCGCCCGTCCTCTATAACAGACCAGATATTCATCAAAGCCAACAGGATTCGCACCCTGGAGACGACAGGGGAATCGCTGGTTGACGAGGGCATTGTCCCTGAATTGATTGCCATTGTGAACTACGCCATCATGGGGCAGGTTGTTTTAGAACGCCCTGTCAGTATATCAAATGCAGAAACAGACCTTCTCTCGTGTGATGAAGCCCTCAATCTCTATGATGAATATGCCACGAAGACCCTGGAACTGATGCTGCGCAAGAACCACGATTACAATGAGGCATGGCGCGGCATGCGTGTCACGTCATACACTGATTTCATCCTGATGAAATTATTGCGTACCAAACAGATTGAAGAGTTAAAGGGAAATACGCTTGTTTCTGAAGGCGTTGCAGCAAACTACATGGACATCATGAACTATGCCGTCTTTGGTTTAATTAAACTGGATATTGAACAAGAAAATTAAAAATATCATATCCTTTTGGATTGTCACGGTCTGCCGCCTTTGCTTTGCCGCCACGTTCATCGTGTCTGGCTTTGTGAAAGCCGCCGACCCGCTTGGCATGCTTTATAAAACCAACGCCTATTTCAGCCACTGGGGACATCCTTTCGAAGACAACTCCACCCTGCTTTCGGCTTTTGTCGTAGCTCTTTCCGCGCTGGAATTCATGCTTGGCATCTATATCCTGCTGGGCATCAGAAAACGCACGACGACAATTGTCGCCTTCGTCACCATGCTGTGCATGACTGCGCTGACCGCATATATTTATATATACAACCCGGTGGCCGACTGCGGCTGTTTCGGAACAGCCCTTACGCTGACAAACGGGCAAACTTTGGCGAAAAACATCGTTCTCCTGACATGTACCGCCATTCTGTACAAACGCGAACATTATCTATTGCGGCTAATCAGCGAACGCAACCAATGGATTGTCTCGCTGTACTCGGCCGCCTACATCATATTGCTCTCCATCTACTCATTCCACTATCTCCCTGTCGTTGATTTCACTGATTTCAAAGAGGGCACTAATTTGAGAAATGCCTATTACACGCCTGAGGAGGACACCCCGCCCGCACTGATCAATTTCAGCTGCATTACGGATAAGGATGAGCTGATGACCGACAGCATCCTGCAACAGCATTCAAGAGTTTATCTGCTCACCATTCCTAACATGAAGACGGCCGACAATGGATGCGCCGACAGGATAAACGACATATACGACATTTGCCGGGATTCGTGCTGGGGATTCTATGCTATCACGGCCTACAACACTGATTCTTCAGACATAAACAATTGGGTTGACTGCACGGGGGCAAGCTATCCTTTCCTCAAAGCCGACGAAGACATGATTAAAAGTATGGTGAGGTCAAACCCTGGTCTGCTTCTGATTAGCAACGGCGTGATTGACAAGAAATGGAGCAACAACAACTTGCCAAACATTGAAAGCGTCGGACAGCCTGAAGCAGCATCGTTCTGGACGGCACACCGTTATTCGCTGACCCTGCTGCTTTTATGGTTCGTCATTCCGCTAAGCATATGCATCATGTCTGACAGAATATGGATTGGTATCAAATACTACAAACACTATATTTTCAAGAAACATTTAAACATTCACAACAATGAGAAAGAAAATTGTAGCAGGTAACTGGAAAATGAACAAGAACCTGCAAGAAGGCGTTGCCTTGGCAAAAGAATTGAACGAGACTTTGACAGCAGACAAACCTAACTGCGACGTAGTAATCTGCACCCCATTCATCCACTTGGCCTCTGTTGCCAACATCATTGACCAGAACATCATCGGTCTTGGTGCCGAAAACTGCGCAGACAAGGTAAGCGGCGCTTACACAGGCGAAGTTTCTGCTGAAATGGTAAAGAGCACTGGTGCCAACTACGTTATCTTGGGCCACAGCGAACGCCGCGCATACTACCACGAAACTCCTGAGATTTTGAAGGAAAAGATCAACTTGGCTTTGGCCAACGGTTTGAAGGTGATTTTCTGCATCGGTGAAGTTCTGGAAGAAAGAGAATCAGGCAAGCAGAATGAAGTTGTCAAAGCTCAACTTGAGGGTTCACTCTTCGACCTTTCTCAGGAAGAATTCTCTAACATCATCTTGGCTTACGAACCAGTATGGGCCATTGGTACAGGTAAGACTGCCACTGCTGAACAGGCTGAAGAAATGCACGAGTTCATCCGCAACGTCATTGCTGAGAAGTTCGGCAACGAAGCTGCTGAGAACGTAAGCATCCTGTACGGCGGTAGCTGCAAGCCAAGCAATGCCAAGGAATTGTTTGCAAAGCCTAACGTTGACGGTGGCTTGATCGGTGGCGCTGCCTTGAAGGCTGCTGACTTCAAGGGCATCATTGATGCTTGGAAATAAGGAAATGCAGATTTCTTCTTCAAAAGAAGGAGTCAGCAAAACCAGATAAGAATAAACGCAGCTATTTTTAGTCTGCGTTTATTCTTTCATAATCAATTAGCAGGCAGAGGCAAGACTGCCCTATCGCGGCGTTACAGCATTTGCCGCACCGCCACATTCAGAAACACCCGCAGGTGCGGCATATAGACACTGGTTCACATGCCATAGGAATGTGCCAAGGCGAAAAGATTGAGTGTATCACAAAGAGCCCTTATCATATAAAATGACAAACCAAGTTTACGTGAGAACCATATTGACGTGCATCATGCTCATTGCCGGATGCACTGTTTCTGCACAGTCCAAATTCACAGAGCATGTGAAATCGCAACAAACGGGCGAAGGAAAAGTTGTCATCATTCAGACACCACAGATAGACGATGTCGTCAACAACACCCCGCAACCCGTAAAGAATAATCCTGCCACGCCGTCAAACGAGCAACGCGGACATGATTCCTCCAAAAAGCCAAGTGAATCAAACGGAAAAGACAAGCCTGCCCACAGCCACATTGGAGACAACAACCATAATCCTGCCGAAACCACCCCTGTTCCATCCGGCACACGCCACCGGTACAAGGGCCAAGGCTACCGTATACAAATCTACACGGGAAACAATTCACACAATGACAAGATGAAAGCATACGCAATAGGGGAAACCTGCCAAAAGAAATTCCCGATGCTTTCAGTTTACCCGCGCTTTATTAATCCACGATGGGTGTGCAGAGTCGGCGATTTCCGCACCCATGAGGATGCTCAAGAATATGCAAAAAAAATCCGCGCTTCCGGCATTTCCAGAGAAGTCAGAATCGTTCGTTGCGAAGTTCTCTTGGCACGCTGAGCAACCGACAACCCAACAACAACCAAAACAGATTAAAGCGTAATGATAACAACTGACAAGCTACAGGAAATCCAAAAGCATTATTCGGAGATAATTCGTCTACTTGGAGAAGATGTCAACCGAGAAGGGCTAATCAAGACCCCGGAACGCGTAGCCAAAGCCATGGCAACCCTGACAAGAGGCTACGACATGAACCCTGAGGCAATCATCAATTCTGCGAAATTCAAGGAAGACTACAACCAGATGGTCATTGTCAAAGACATCCAGTTTTATTCTTTATGCGAACACCACATGCTACCCTTCTACGGCAAAGCCCACGTAGCGTACATCCCTAACGGATACATCACAGGCTTGTCGAAAATCGCCCGTGTTGTAGACGTATTCTCCCATCGCCTCCAGGTGCAAGAGAGAATGACCACACAAATCAAGGAATGCATACAGAATGCACTCAATCCCTTGGGGGTGATGGTCGTTATCGAAGCAAAACACATGTGCATGCAAATGCGCGGCGTGGAGAAACAGAATTCAATAACAACCACCAGCGACATCTCTGGAGCTTTCAATCAAAGCAAGACGCGCGAAGAATTTCTTTCCCTTATTTCAAAAGGCCAGAGTTTTAACCTATAACTCCAACGCACGTCTTTGGCTCATTATGAAACGCCCCATAACGAAACACGAGCAATAGGTTTTGATGCAACGCTGCCAACCGCAGGAAACAGAGCCCGCGATTGTTTTCTATATAATAACAACTTAACTCTCTTAACAACAGCAATATTCAATGCACCGTTTTTCCCAACACCAGATACAAGACCATTTGAAAGACGAGGTTTTTCATCTCATATCAAAAGCAGCCGACCTAAAAGGATTTGAATGTTACGTTGTTGGTGGATATGTTCGCGACATTCTCTTGGGAAGACCAACGTGTGACATTGATGTGGTTGTGGTTGGCAATGGCATCGAAATGGCTGAAGCCTTTGCCCAACAGTTGCATGGTAAATGCCATCTGTCTGTATTCCGCAATTTCGGAACCGCTCAGGTGAAATGGCGCAACAATGAAGTGGAATTTGTCGGCGCAAGGCGCGAAAGCTACACCCACGATTCCCGCAAACCAATTGTTGAAAACGGCACGTTGGAAGATGACCAAAACCGCCGAGATTTCACGATAAACGCCATGGCAATCTGCCTTAACGGAAAACGCTTCGGAGAATTTGTAGACCCGTTTGGCGGCCTGGACGATTTAGAGAAAGGCATAATAAAAACCCCACTTGACCCCAACATAACGTTCAGCGACGACCCTCTGCGCATCATGCGTTGCGTCAGATTCGCCACACAACTGAATTTCCAAATTGAAGAAGAAACTTTCGAAGCTCTGTCAAAAAACGCAGAGCGACTGAAAATCATCAGCGCAGAACGCATCATCACGGAGTTGAACAAAATCGTCATGTCCCCCACCCCCTCTAAGGGCTTTGTCGACTTGCAACGTGCAAACATACTGAAGATTATTCTTCCAGAACTCTCCGACCTTGACATCGTTGAAAGTGTCAACGGCCGAAAACATAAAAACAATTTCTACCACACGCTTGAAGTGCTTGACAATGTGGCTAACAACGGAGCAGACCTCTGGCTGCGCTGGGCCGCAATTCTGCACGACATCGGAAAAACGCAGAGCAAACGCTGGGACCCATCCATCGGATGGACTTTCCACAATCACAACTACATCGGAGAAAAAATGATTCCTGGCATCTTCAGGCGTATGAAACTACCGATGGACGAGCGAATGAAGTTTGTCAAAAAACTCGTTGGACTTCACATGCGCCCCATTGCCATTGCAGATGACATCGTCACAGACAGCGCCGTGAGAAGACTCCTCTTTGACGCAGGCGACGACATCGACAGTCTGATGCAACTCTGCGAAGCCGACATAACGAGCAAAAATGAAATCCGCAAGAAAAACTTCCTGCAGAATTTCAAAATCGTACGAGAGAAGCTTGTTAAAATCGAGGAGAAAGACAGGATCCGAAACTTCCAGCCCCCAATCGACGGAATTGAAATCATGAAGATGTTCGGACTCCAGCCATGCCGCGAAATTGGGGACATCAAGGGCGCCTTGAAAGATGCCATTCTTGACGGCAAAATCCCCAACGAAAAAGAGCCAGCATTAAGATTCATCGAAGAAAAGGCGGCATCTATGGGACTGTCACCTATAAAACAATGATCTGCATCACGCTCAGACCAGTATTATCAAAAAACATTTCAAACACGAAGCATAAATCCAAGCAGGTAAATTCCGCCTTAGTACTTCCATGGTTCTGATGTCAGAAATTTCAGAACACTCCATATTTATTCCCGTCAACAACAGAGACAAACCAACTATGCGCAACGTCGAACTTTTATCACCAGCAAAAAATCTTGAGTGCGGAATAGAAGCCATCAAACATGGCGCTGATGCCGTCTACATCGGCGGGCCGAATTTCGGTGCCCGAGTGGCAGCGTCCAATTCCATAGAAGACATCGCATCGCTATGCCAATTCGCGCATATTTTTGGGGTACGCGTATATGTCACATTTAATACCATCCTCTACGACAACGAACTGAAAGAAGCCGAGAAGACAATATGGGATTTGTATGAGGCTGGAGTTGATGCCTTGATTGTGCAAGACATGGCCCTTCTCGAAATGAACCTTCCCCCCATCGTGCTCCACGCTTCGACGCAGATGAACAATAGGTCTGTTGAGAAAGTGCGCCTGCTTGAAGCATGCGGTTTCTCCCAAATCGTACTGGCCAGAGAACTACCTCTATCCGAAATCCGCCAAATCAGCGAAGCAGTGGAAACGCCACTGGAAGCCTTTATTCACGGTGCACTATGCGTGAGCTATAGCGGTGAATGTTATGCCTCAGAACACTGCTTCAACCGCTCTGCCAACCGCGGTGAGTGCGCACAATTCTGCCGCATGTCGTTCGACCTTCTGAATGCTGATGGCACAGTCCTAGCAAAAAACAAACATCTCCTGTCACTACGCGACATGAACCGAACCACCTCGGTCGAAGACATGATGCTCGCAGGAATATCTTCCTTTAAGATAGAAGGGAGACTCAAAGAGGTCGATTACGTGAAAAACGTAACGGCACACTATCGCAGAATCATTGACGAAATCATAGCCAAACATCCTGGACAATTCAAACGCTCCTCATACGGAACATCCTCTATTACATTTGAGCCCAACGTTTGCAAGAGTTTCAACCGCAAATTCACCAACTATTTCATTGACGGGAACCGCACCAAAGACCTTCAAAACATTGATAGCCCTAAATCGATGGGCGAGAAAATCGGCACCATAGCCGCCATTGACAAGCGCCGCCAATGCTTCACAATTAATTTACTACCGGGAATAGCGATAAACGCTGGAGACGGACTATGCTTCTTTGACGCAAACAACCAGTTGCGCGGTTGCAGAATCGAAAAGGCAAACGGAGCGATGGCCTGCGTTGAAAACATCAGTTTTCTCCAAAACGGCATGACGCTCTATCGTAATTTCGACAACAGTTTCAGCAAGACTCTCTCAAAGACAACGGCACAACGAATCATGGAAGCTGACGCTGTCTTCACTGAGACACCCAATGGTTTCAAACTGGAAATGACCGCCGAAAACCAATGCCGTGCAAGCGTTGAAATCACTCACGAGCATGAGAAGGCAAACAAACCGCAAAAGGAAAACATTCGCCGACAACTCGAAAAGATGGGAGGTACGCCCCTTCGGTTGCGACAACTGGCAATCAACATTGAAGAAGACTATTTTATCCCTTCATCCATACTTGCCAACATGAGGCGTAGCTGCGTTGATCTTCTGACAGAACAAATCCTCAGAAACCATCACCGAGATTCCAGACGCCCAATTGCCGACAAACAATTGATTGCTGACCTGTTGCCAACGACAATCGACTATAGATGGAACGTGTCAAACAAACTTGCCGCCAACTTCTACCGCAACAACGGCATCAGCGAAATACAACCGGCATTTGAGGTCAAACCGCCCTCACTCAAGCACGTAATGACTTGCAAATACTGCATACGTTATGCACTCAACGCCTGCAAGAAGGAACACAAGCCCAACCCCGCTTTATGGAAGGAGCCTCTCATTCTCAAAACGGCAAACGGAAACACATTCCAACTGGAGTTCAACTGCAAACAATGTGAAATGAATATTTATGCCCAATAGGAATGCTGAAAGAAATATGTAGGGAACACAAAACGAGAACTGTCCAGACGCTTATTCTGCATGTCATTCTCGTTCTATGTGTGCTTTCGTCCTGCAACTACGCACACGAAGAAGACAACTGGATGACGACAAACGCAGAAAAGGTCGACTCCATAGATTTCCAAAAGAAACACCACTATTGGAAGGGCTTCAATTTCATTGCGACCGACAGCCTGCGCATCGCCTCGCGCCCTCCTTTTGCGCCCCAACTGATTTTCACGGCCGACTCGACAATCCTCATCGGCAAAAACGACGCAATTATTATTGAAGACATAAAGAACGACACCACCTCTGCCACTCCGCGAATCTGGGTCAAGATTGCCGCGGCAAAATCAGTGGGAAAAGGAGCAAGCATATCTCCAGGCAACTTCATCGCGACAACAGGATGGGTTGAGGAAACAAAACTAAGGGAAAATGTCGTACCCGACACCCCCATATCGAAAATCATCCACGCACTTGGAAGCCATCTCTTCAAAACCATCCTGTTGTTTGCTGGAACGGGAGCCGTCATCTTAAGCATACGGGAAAGGAAACGATTTCGACGCATCCCCATGTGCAGTGCCTTCTACATTCCCTTCCTCTTCGTTCTGAACAACAGCATCGTCCTCCACAGGAGCATCTGGCATTTCATACCAGAAACATGGGTGGAATACTACTACGAGCCAAGCCTCAATCCGCTAAGTGCCACACAGCCGTTCATCATCAACCTCTTCATCCTCATGTTCTGGATTTTGGTCGTACTGGCGCTCGCCGCTGCCGATTCTCTGCGCCGCTATGCAGAAACTCCAGGACAGCTCCTCATTGTCATCTGCCGCATCATTGTTGAAAACACCATTGTTTTCGCCCTGCTTGCCGTCATGTGCCCCTTCGCAATACTTTACCCCGTTTCAGTAGCACTCAGCCTCTATCTGATTTTCAAAGCAAGAAACAACAACCGCTACCAATGCGGCAACTGCGGACAGCCACTACGCAAACTCGGGAAATGCCCCAACTGCGGAGCAAACAACGTGTAAGGTATGCCACCTTCCCTCCCCACGGGATTTGCCCCTTGCAGCTGCCCGTCAATCATTACAACAGGCTGATGCTGAAAAAATGATGGTTTTATTTCCTTAATCAAGGGGAAAATCGTATTTTTGCAACGCTAAGAAATGGGCGAAAAAAATGATGGCATAATTTGTGCCACATTTTCGAGCCATTCATGCACCGAAAAAGAGGAACGAGCAGACCGCGATACGCTCTTCAGAGCATTTTTCCGAAAGAAGAAAGGATCGAGCAAAAGCACCCGGCCCCCACCCCCACGTAAAACAAAAAACAAACATATCATGAGTAATCAAACAAGCAAAGAAGCAAAGGTAGCAGGACCTTTACAAAACCTGAAGAACAATCCGCTCCTCAAAAAAGGAACCATCGTAGCAGTCGCACTGATTGTGCTCGTTGGTGGATACTTCGCTTATAAGCAATTCGTTGTAAAACCAGCTGACGAGAAAGCACAGACACAGCTTACTGCTGGAATTGAGCTTCTCAACCAAGCACAACAATATGACGCCCAAAACGCACAAGTACAGGCCATGCCCGACTCAATGCTCATTCAGGCGCTCAAGTCCCAAGGAATGATTTCCGAAACCGCCACCAGCGACTCCGTTGCAACTCTCGTAAAGCAGTTCCGCAACGAACAGCAAGCACAAGTCAACGCCATCTATAACAAGGCGCTCAAGGGTGAAGGCAAATTCCCTGGATTCATCAAAATCTCGCAAGGCAGCGGAGACGCTGCAAACATGGCCAACTATTTGGCAGGCGTTGCCTATTACCACATGGCACAATATAAAGACGCCATCAAACACCTCGAAGCCTTCAGTCCTAAAAACGACAACGGTGTCAGCCCGATGGCTTTGTATGCTTTGGCAAACTGCTATGCCTGCGACAAGCAAATCGACAAAGCCATAGAGACATTCAAGAAAGCAGCCGACAAGGCGGCCAACGAAAGCCTCAGCCCTCTGTGTCTCATCGAAGCAGGCAAATTGCTTGAGAACACTGGCAAAAAGGCAGAAGCAAACGCCCTTTATGAGCAGGTCAAAAAAGAATATCCGCAGTTTGGCCTCAACCAGCAGGGAATGATGAGCTCAGAAATTGACAAATACATCGAAAGAACAAAATAAAGAATAAATAAAAAAGCAGGTTCTGTTGCGCGATAATTGCCACGCCGAACCTGCTTTTTTCACAATCCCCCCAAAAACAGAAACATGTCAACTCAGAACTTTAACCTCCTCAACGAAATAACAACAATTCCCGACACGACCAACATGCGCTTCGGAATCGTTGTAAGCCAGTGGAACAGCGACATCACTGAACGTCTGCTGCAAGGAGCCATTGAAACACTCGAAGAAAACGGCGTTGCAAGCAGCAACATCACCGTTAGCCATGTCCCTGGCAGCTTTGAATTGATTTACGGCACCGCACAAATGGCAAAATACGGCTACGTCGATGCAATCATCTCTATCGGATGTGTCATCCGCGGCGACACACCACATTTTGACTACATCTGCGAAGCAACCAGCCAAGGGCTCGCCCAGCTAAACGCAACTGGTTCAAAACCAGTAATTTTCGGTCTCATCACGGTCAACAACCACCAACAGGCGGAAGAAAGAGCAGGCGGCAAACTTGGCAACAAGGGAAAAGAATTTGCAATCACCGCAATAAAAATGGTCGATTATGCTTGGCAGTTACAAAAATAATGCGTAACTTTGCATTGTCTTAAAGAAAAAAGGGGCAAATACCAGAGTGGCCAAATGGGGCAGACTGTAAATCTGCTGGCTTACGCCTTCGGTGGTTCGAATCCATCTTTGCCCACAAAAGCGATGATAGAATAAAGTTCTTTCATCGCTTTTGTTTTTTATCCTCACCGACGCGAAAATCCCCGCTACGCCGAAGGAGAAATGAAGGCGCACACAGCTATGCGGCAGAGTTCCTTGCCCACATCAGGCAGACGCACCGAAGTATACAAGCACACCAGCGCCACCCAAATTTCCAAGCAAAAAACTTAGGACACCTCTAAACACATTACAAGAAAACATAACAACACAATGAAGGCACTTAAAGAACGCATCCTACGCGACGGGAAATGCTTCGAAGGAGGCATCCTCAAAGTCGACAACTTCATCAATCATCAGATGGACCCCATCCTGATGAAGTCAATGGCCGTTGAATTTGTCAGACGCTTTGCTTCAACAGACATCAACAAAATCATCACAGTGGAAGCAAGCGGCATCGCCCCCGCCATCATGGTGGGATACCTGCTGGAGCTCCCCGTTGTCTTTGCAAAGAAAAAAACGCCGAGCACAATGGAAAATATGCTCTCCACCTCTGTCTATTCCTTCACCAAGCAACGCTCCTACAGCGTATGTGTCAGCAGCGATTATTTGAAAAAGGGCGACAAGATTCTCTTCATCGACGACTTCCTGGCCAATGGCAACGCCGCCAAAGGTATCATCGATTTGGCCAAACAAGCAGAAGCTGAAATCGTTGGAATGGGATTCCTCATTGAAAAGGAATTTCAGCATGGCGGCGATGAACTCCGAAAACTCGGCATACACGTGGAATCGCTGGCCATCATTGAAAGTCTCGACAATTGCACCATCAAAATAAAAGAAGACTAAATGGGCAACACAAAAAACTCCACCGCCACCACGCCGAACGCCGCTTCTATGCCCGACACAACACCCCAAAACAGTTTGATTTACGGACTTGACGACCGGCCACCTCTTCGCGAAGCCCTTTTTGCCGCCTTGCAGCATCTGCTTGCCATTTTTGTGGCCATCATCACGCCTCCGCTCATCATTGCGGGAGCCCTGCAAGCCGACATTGAAACCACAAGCACACTGGTCTCCACCGCACTGATTGCTTCTGGTATTTCAACCTTCATCCAATGCCGCCGCATAGGTCCTGTCGGCTGCGGACTACTCTGCATCCAAGGCACAAGTTTCTCCTTCATCGGCCCCATCATCTCGGCCGGACTCTCAGGAGGCCTTGCAACAGTTTTCGGTGCTTGCATCGTCGGCAGCAGCGTTGAAATAGCCATCAGTCGCGTGTTGAAATACACCAAACACATCATCACGCCCCTCGTTTCAGGCATCGTCGTAACACTGATTGGAATGAGCCTCATAAAAGTGGGCATCACAGCCTGCGGAGGCGGCCAGGAAGCAATTGCCAACAACACCTTCGGATCCCTGCGCTTTGTTGGCCTTGCTGCCCTTGTCCTCGTCAGCATCATCATCTTCAATCGCAGTTCAAACAGATACCTGCGAATGAGTTCCATCGTGATTGGACTGGCCATCGGCTACATCGCCGCCTACCTCATGGGCATGGTCGATTTCTCCTCTGTCAGCGGACACAAGCTCCTCAACCTCCCCCACCCCTTTAAATACGGATTGAAATTCGACCCCGCGGCCATCATTGGCCTCGCGCTTATCTACATGATAACAGCCATCGAAGCCTACGGCGACATCACGGCCAATTCCATGATTTCGGGCGAACCGGTCGAGGGCGAAGTCTTCATCCGACGGGCGTCGGGCGGCATCTTTGCCGACGGTTTCAACTCCATGATTTCGGGCATGCTCTGTGCCTTCCCCAATTCGGTGTTTGCACAAAACAACGGCATGATACAGCTGACGGGCGTAGCCAGCCGCTACGTGGGCTACTACATAGCAGGCATGCTTGTTGTACTGGGACTGTTCCCCGCTGTAGGACTGGTATTCTCGCTGATGCCCGAACCGGTATTGGGAGGTGCTACGCTGCTGATGT
>ENA-OOXC01000765-OOXC01000765.1-human-gut-metagenome-genome-assembly--contig:-NODE-765-length-22310-cov-4.201033_pt1 | contig 22310 bp, 23 predicted proteins | sample MGYA00241578_ERZ501325 | MGnify/ENA primary metagenome ERZ501325 (study PRJEB25962, sample SAMEA2042737) | human gut metagenome | biome: human gut; feature: human-associated habitat; material: faeces...
AGCGGTGTCCAGAAAACTGGGTACATATCAAAACAGTAAGGCGGCTTCTTTCTAACTACTAAATCTTGAGGAGAACCGGCTTTTCACTACTAGCGTTTCTCTCTGTGTTTATTATACGTTTTATCTATTTTTATGTCAAATCTGAGTTAATTATAATTGGATTGGACAGACGGTAATTTAGGTGTAAAATCTGATGCTGTACGTCGTTTTGTAAAGGCTGCATGATAGAAAGGAAGATGATTGTAATGAAATTCAGGTATGGTTGTACCCACCGCTAGGCATTGGGAAAAGACGGAAAGACTGCTGCTGGACCTAGCGGAAGAACTGTAAACTGTGGAATTTAGAGAGTTACTGCAGAGATATAAATATTTATTTAAAAGAGGGTGTTTACATGTTTTCGTTCTTTAAGAAAAAAGAAAATATTCATGAACTTAACTTTAGAGCTAATTTTGCTAATTTCCGTAAAAAATATTCTAAAGAAATAAATGATTTTAGGTTATGTAGATATGGAAAAGAATTTGGAGAACTCGTTGATGAAGTAGAGAAAATGCTATTAAAAACAGTAAGAGATCCTAATGTTAAAGTTGCAGACGATATAATTTACTGGAATGCTATAATAAACCGAGTCTTGATTACTCTAATGGATAGAATCGTTACTGGTCACTTTGTTTATAGGGGAATGCCAGCTTATGAGACAGTATATTTTGTTGAGGTTTATAAAAAAATCGTCGAAATTGAGTATAAGGATGGGACGATAAATGCGGATGAAAGAAAAATAGCCTTAGATAATTTAAATAATGAATTAAAATATTGTGGTTGAAATTTTTAAGTAAAAAGCCATCGTAAATTGCAAGAACAAGTTGCACATTTTTCCTAATCAAATCGAAAGGAAGATGATAATAGTGAAAAGCGAGTACGTTAGTACCCCCCCGCTGGACAACACTTTTGAAAGGGTTCAGCGGTACTCTTCGCGGCAATCTTTGCCGCAGTGCTTAGCGGGCTTGTAGCATTGTCGGTTACAAGGCTCGGCAATGTAAGCTATAAGATGCTTGATTCTACTTCTATACGGAATCAGGCTATGCAATACGTTCTGAATAGCGCCGATACGGTCAGGGCTACGCGCTATGACGACCTGCAGCGCTCTCGCACAGGTCGGCTCTACAAGGTTCTATCGTTCTGTGACCGTCGAAAACGATACAAGCGCTATTGATAAGAATATTGAATTCCTATCCGAACTATATTCCATATTCATATGTAGCTTTTAATAAATCAACAGGTTCTGTAAGATCTTGGCGTATTCCATCTGATAGTGTTATACCTGTTGAATATTCTCGCGTAAGTAATAGTTTGGGAAGAAAAATGGTGATCCATGCTACAATTTCATATATTTGTATAGCAGTCAAATGAATTTAATAAAACCGCAGTATTAAAATGGCTTCTGCGGTTTTGTTATCTTGCTTTTTCATTTTAAATCACCTTTTGTATATGTGCTGTAAGCGACCTTATCAGGTCACTGATGACTTGTTTATGTTTAGTCGTTGTAGATACCGGAACTGATATGTCCGATAGTTTTTAGCCTTATTATATTAAGCTTTCTGCTGATGAATGCTATATCGGGACGAGCATCGTTTTCAAGATTGATTTTTGTTTTTACAATGATATAAAGCCAGTTTGTTTTATTTTTGTTCATATTTTGCAGGTAGTTTGTGCAGAGACTGGTATTGTGTGATGGAATATACTCTTTGTATTTTAGTCTGTCATATAACAGCCAGTATAGAGCTTCTTCTGCTTTTGTGTATATTCCGTTCAGGGAATTTGCCCGACAGAAAACTAATAGATTAAGGTCAGGTGCTCTTGCCACATAAAGGGGCCGTCTGTCTTTATATTTGCCGTCGGGTTTAATGATTTTCACGAAGAATGGGTAAACAAAAACATACATGGTTTTTCCTCCTTTTCCTATCATCAGCGTACTCTTATTATAATACAGTTTTTATGAAGAAAAACTGCTTTTTGTAGATATTGCTTTTTGTTCGCTTTTATACTTCGCCTTTTTTTCTTATAATTTATATGTAAGCTATATTTTATGTTGATTGGCATTCTAGCTGAATTAATTTACATTAATTCAGCACATGTTTTTAAGTGAAAAGAGGAAAAGAAAATGGCAGTACAGGTTGTGAATGAGCGGATAATACAGATGGTCAAGGGGGAACTAACAGGAAGAAGCTTCAGCTGGATGGAGATTCTGCAGAGACTTTGTAACGAGTACAAAGTGTGCTATCATAAAGCGACTGAAGAAGGTCGTAAAATTGTGCAGATAGGTTTTTCTATCGTATGGGCTGAACGGACTATAATTTCCAAGGATTTTTTCTTTGGACTGTACGCTGATATGGATCTTATCTATACCAGGATGCTTGATTACTTCAAGACTTCCGTAAAGGATTTTGGTAAAGCAGAAAAGGTCAGTTATTATGTCGTGAACGAAAAAGCAGGAAATTAGTTGTATAGTAAAAACCGGAGGTATTGTTATGGACGAAAAAATTGAACTTGTTGACTTGCTGTGTGCAGCTTGTATTGATATTAGTGAACCGGATCTACCTTGAGTTTTTAGCTTTAATTTTGATCTAATATGAAAAAAACGGTGAAACCAGCATTAGAGTGCCGGTTTCACCGTCTTTTTTGATTTTACGTGTGTGGTTTGTAGTTTATTCTTTGATGTATTCCTCGCAGATTTCAAGTTCAACCGTCTTGTAATAGTCATCGTCAAGAAAATCTGAAAAGAACTCTCTCAGCTCTGCGATAAATACTTCTTCAGTCAGTTCTGACAGCTTTTTGTTGTATGTTTCTGGCGGGAACTGCAGATTGCAGAAGAACATTATGTCGCCGTCATAGTCGGAAATGCCTTTGAAGCATCCGAACGGATAGCCGAATCTGTGACAGAACAATAATTCGAAAGTGTTGGCTGCTACTTTATCAAAATATGCGCTATATCTTCTGTCGAATGCATCGGAAAAGGATTTGCAGAAAGACTGATTATTGTTTGTTTCTTGTATAATAGGCTTGGCTAAATATGAAAATAAATACTTATCCATCCCGATATATACTATCTGGTGATAGAGGTCCATTCCGGATAGCATGGAAATATCCTTGTCGCATGACCCGTATTCCCGCTCAAGATAGCTTTTGATATAGTCGAGCGGAGGCAGTTCATAGTTTTTGTTGATAGTGTCGAAGCTTTTGATATAGATACCTTTTCCAGTATCGTTTACGTGATAATAGCCCATAATGGTTCTCCCTTCATGAATAATATTGCAAAGGCCTTTACGGTTACTATTATAATACTTTTCAACGTGCAAAAACTGGTTAGCCGTAGATGTTGCTTTTTGTTCGCTTTGTTTCTGAAGTTGTATTAATTTTAGGATTGAGTTTAGCTTTAAAATAAGTTATAATACAAGTAAAAGAAAAAATCTTTTTACCTTCGCTAAAGATGACGAGTGACGGTTCTGACTCGTCGGTAAAATAAAAACTGACCGAGCGAAGATGACGAGTGACGGTTTCGACTCGTCGGTAAAATAAAAATTGACCGAGCGAAGAAAATGTGCAGGGCTAACCGTAGGGTTGGTCCTGTTTTTTGTGTACCTATTCATGGTGCACAAAAATGCCCGCAGAAGTTTATAGTGACTTCTGCGGGTTTTGTTATTGTGATCTTAAGTTATTTTTTTAAGAACTTTTTGAAGTACTCGGATACTACTTTACCTTTGTAGTTGCTGGTAAATTCTAAAGGTGCAATTTTTTCAGTAGAAGTCGTTTTTGCGTGCTCAGTTACGGTATTGTCGCTGAGTCTTCTCGTTACGGTTTCTTTTATCTCCCATTGATTCGTATCATAGTTTAACGTAGAGATAAGTTTCTGGTATCGGTTTGCGCCCGGATACCACAAGTATATATTGGCATTTATCTTGTTGCTTTTGGCTTTTACACTCTTCGCATCATAAAAGACACCAAATTTTTCCGTTGAAGTTGCCCAGGTCAGGTTTAATCTTTTTGGTTCTATATAAGGCGTTCCGTCCTGGTTCGGCATATCTACAAAATATCCAAAGTCCTGCCACCATGTATAACCACGATAGAAAGGGTTGTACGGGGATTTTAGAAAGCCATAGTTCAAATACCAGGTCAATTGGTTGTTATAGGTTTTGGTTGTCCCATTTCCGTAATGGGTAATTTGTTTGACGCTTACAGCTTTGCATTTGCGAGGGTCTCTATCGAAGTAGAAGACCATGTTTTCGCAAGAAATGTTTTTACTTGTGTTTGAACGGTGACGTATTGTTGCATATACGATTTTGTTGGCTTTGTCCTGGCGGATGCTGTCTGCGTCATATTCATATTTGTAGCCGTATTCCGTATAGAATGTATGGAATTGTTTTGACAGTTCGGCTTCACTTAAATAATATTCGTCTGAGAACCTGCCAAGTTCAGTAGTTGTCTCTATCCAGTTTTCTGCATTGACAAAGTTAGATACTGACAGCATTAATGCTAAAGCAATACCTGAAATTTTTTTGTACATGATGTATGCCTCCTTATAAGCTCCAATAGAATTATATCACTAGTAAACAGGAAACGAAATCAGAATTTCTAGCAATAATTATTAGAATATTTGTTGCTAAAGCGAAAGTAAGAGTGCGACAGGACAGCTTATAGGAAGACCAAAGAAGAGGCTGCTAATATAAGACCTTCTAAGCTTTTAGGCTGCGAATGGTATCACGTTTGGGAAATTCCAGAGGTTTACTTTTTTACATATGAATACAACGACCATTTCAATGAATGGAAACTTATAGGTACTCAGATTGGTGATTATAAATGTTATTTAGACAATCATGAAGTGATTACTCCCCAAGATATTTGCCTTGTTGAGAACTCAAAATACTTATCCAAATGGGTTGAAGAGTATAAGACTATGCAAAACTAAAAACATAAAGGCAGTATGAAGTCTGCTATAAGAAAGGCTCATGTAAGCGTTGACTTACATGAGCCTTTTTATTAATTTTAGCACTATAGTATTACTTTTTGTCAGCTTCGGAAAATTCCTTGATCCAGGGTTCTATTTCTTCGATGCTCATCTTGGCGAAACGGGCAATTCTGTCGATATAATAGCCGGCTTTAAATAGCAAACATTGCTACTTCGTCAGCAGTCAAATCAATTAATTTCTTTTTATGTTTTTTTGCATATCTAGAGAGCTCTAATAGATTAACATTACAGGAAGGCGCATTAACATATGGGTTGGGAGTGTTATAGTAAGTTTCATTTAGTTTTTTATTTTGTAAAAATAATGGTTTGTTAGTTGCATTCATAGCTGTACACCTCCAATAATTCGTTGGCAGCTCTTCCATCAATAAAAAATTGATAAGAACGGCTCATGTAAGCGTTGTCTTACATGAGTCTTTTTAACATTATAGCATTATTTTTGGCCCGTTTCGGAAAATTCCTCTATCCAGGGTTCTATTTCTTCAACGTTCATCTTAGTGAGACGGGCAATTTTTTCGATATCGTAGCCAGCTTTAAAGAATTCGTAAACGGTTTCTTTCTGTTCTATTTCTGACATTATTTGTTCAATGTCACCTGCACAAGATGCCTCCGCCTCATCGAATTTTTTTACCCATTCTTCTGCTTTATCTATACTTATTTTGGAAAATCTGGCAATTTCTTCTGCATTGCAAACATCTTTGTAGAGTTCATATGCAATCATTGCTTTTGCGATTTTTAAGCCGATTCTGAAGCCTATTTTAAAGCCTCTTTCTTCAATGCCTTCAGCTAAGCTGTCACCCATGTCAAACACCTCCGTTTTTATTGTTTATCAAGGTTTCGATTGCTTTGTGTAATTCGATACTGATTTCTTGATTGGGGATTTCGATTTTCTTTTCGTCATTATTGTAGGTGAGATAGCCTAGATGGGCCAGCAGTGTAATCATATTGTTTTTGTCGTCAGAGTATTCCATATCTATACGCGAAAAATAGAGATCAGCTTCTACTTTTTGCTCTGTGAGCAGCTTGAGAATATCTTCATATAATTCATCAGAGGCAGTATTGATAAGGTCTTTGATTGTCCCATAAGTTCCGCTCTGGAGCCAGTAGCCGTTAGTATCGCCCTGCAGTATCAAGTTCGTTATATTGAAGGGATTATAGATGAGCAAGCCGTTCAACTTATAGCCGTCGTACCAGCGTTTCACATCGATAAAATCTTTGTTGTAGGTTTGGCAAAGTCCTTGGACTTCTTCTTCCGTGAATCCGAAACAGGAAGCGGTCTGATAGGGATTTATCATAGTGTATTCCATAAAGTTGTCCAAAACGGGAATCCTGCCGTGCTTTTTTATCGGTAAAATACCTGTGATATAAGCAAGTGCGATAAAGCGTCTTGCTCCTGCTCCTTTGAAGAGGCTGCGTAGAAATCTGATGTATTTCTCATGGATTTCTTTCTGTTCGGGCGCGGTACGGAACAAGGCATCCCATTCGTCGATAATGACGACGAACCTGTTTCCTGTAGCTTGATTGATGTTGTCCAGTGCTTCGGAGACGGTTTTTGTGTTTGAACGTACTGCTTTCGGGTAAGCTTTGCTCAGTTCCTTCAGAACGCTTTTTGTTATATATTCAATGGTGTTCTCAATGCTTTCGGCATTGTCGATGCATTCCTGGATATCGAAATAGATTACATCGTATTTGTTCAGATGTTTTTTGAAGCTCTTACATTCTGCAATGGCGAGTCCTGAAAAAAGCTTTGCGGATTCACATTCTTTGTTGTAATAAGCCAGAAGCATATCAGCTGCCATTGATTTTCCGAAACGGCGTGGACGGCTGCAGCAGATGAATTTCTGAGGCGTATTGATGAACTGGTTGGTGAAATCAATAAGCTCGGTTTTGTCAATATAGATTTGGGCATTTACCGCTTCTTTGAATGCAGTATTGCCGGGATTCAGAAAGATTCCCATAATTATCAAGTCCTTTCCGTTTTGCTTAGATATACTCTTATTATAATGCAGTTTGAATGCTAAGGGATGGCTTTCGGCGAATATTGCATTTTGTTCGCTTTTGTTGCTATGCTAAGATATATATTTTTTGTTTCGAGGCCTTGTTTATGTTTAGACTTTTAGATTACCAATTGATGACGATTTAAAACTCTAAATGTAAATAAGTGATTTTCGAAAACGTGGTCAGATAGATTTTTTATAAAATCATTGATTTTCACCTCTAACTTGTGCATAATAACAGTACGAGGTGAAAATCAATGATTCTAACTACTAGTATTTTGTTAGACAGGTACAAAGAATTTTGTGATCCTTATGGTAAAATTCGGCGCTTAATAAAAAACAAGGATTTATTTTTGTTGTCTAAGGGTTTGTATACTGATAGCTGGTTACCAGTATATTTGTATTTCCTGTATGCTTGCAACAAAAGGGGGATGAGTTGGTTACTGAATGATTTGTATTTTTTTGTAGTGAAAGTATTTAAGATAAGACTAATTGGTTACCGATATATTTGTCCGTTCACAGGTGGTGCTGGTTCACCGAAGGTAATGGCGGTTCAGGTGGTTCTTCTTATGTTCCTGCGCCAACTCAGGGAGGCTCTTCTGGAGTTTCACAGGAGAGGCAAAGAGGCCTGCATGGTAATTTTGGATATTAATTAGATGGGGGATTTTATAGTTTGCCCGCAGCTTGGCTGCGGGCATTTTTGTGTGCTGTTTGTATACGGTAGTAATGGAAAGAAAGATAGCTGCTGTTACCTTTTGAACGGATAGAATTAATTTGAGTTTGCTTTGAAAAAATGATTTTTGTATTGATTTTCACCTCTTAGTATCGTATAATGATACTAAGAGGTGAAAATATGATTCAAACTACAGCTATGCTTCTAGAAAAATATAATGAGTATTCTAATCCTAAGACAAAACTCGGCAGGATGGTTAAGAAAGGAAAATATATTAAGATTGCTAGAGGATTATATGAAACAGATAAAAATATTCCTGGTTATGTATTAGCAGGGAGTATTTATGGTCCTTCATATATTTCTTTTGATTTTGCTTTGGGTTATTATGGATTAATCCCAGAGAGAGTTAATATAATTACCAGTGCTACTTTTGATAAGAAAAAAAATAAAAGTTATAAAAACAGTTATGGTATTTTTACTTATCGTGATGTTCCTTCTGAAGTTTTTCCTTATGGAATAAGATTGGATAAATATAAGGATTATTTTTTTAGGATTGCTGAACCTGAAAAAGCAATCTGTGATAAGCTTTATACTATTTCTCCTGTAGTGAGTCAAAAAGATTTAGAAGATCTTTTAATCAAAGATTTACGTATAGAGGTATCAGAATTAGATAAATTAGATATACAAAAACTTGAATTTTTATCCGAAAAATATCATTCAACTAATGTTAGCAGATTTTATAGGTTTATGAGGAGGTTTAAAAAATGAGCCTAGTTATAGAAAAAATGTTATCTGGTTATCATATAGAAAATATTTATGATCAGAAAAATGCCATGAAGGAGATTATGCAGGAAATAGTTCTTTGTGGTTTATCACGAGCAGGTTTTTTTAAAAATGCTGCTTTTTATGGGGGTACAGCATTGAGAATTTTTTATGGATTAGACAGGTTTTCAGAAGACCTAGACTTTTCATTAAAAACTCCAAATTTGGATTTTGACCTTTCCCGTTATTTCCCTGCCTTAAAAAAAGAAGTTAATTCTTTTGGGCTTAATGTTGTAATTAATGAAAAGCAAAAAACTATAGAAAGTGATGTCCGTTCGGCTTTTTTAAAAGGAAATACGAAAGAGCATTTTTTATTGTTTTACTCAGGTTCGAGTAATATAAATACTATAGCTGCTAATGAAGTTATTAAGATAAAGTTTGAAGTAGATATAAACCCGCCTGCTTTTGCAAATTTTGAACACAAATATAGATTGCTGCCTGTCCCTTATGAAGTTAATATGTATGATTTGTCGTCATTGTTTGCGGGAAAAATTCATGCTGTAATTTGTCGTGGGTGGAAGAATCGTGTTAAAGGTAGAGATTTATATGATTATATTTTTTATCTTTCGCAAGCTGCTGTAGTCAATCAGAAACATTTGCGGGAACGTTTGATTCAATCTGGTTATATTACTTCTCATGAAGAATGTCAGTTGGCTGATATAAAAAATATGCTTAATGAAAAATTTGATATTATTGATTTTGAACAGGCTAAGCGTGATGTTGAGCCGTTTATTCGTGATATTTCTGTTCTGAATTTGTGGAGTGCGGATTTTTTTAAAAGTATTACCGAAGGATTGAAAGTTTAAAATATTTAATTTAGGTTCAATTTTAATTCTTAATATATTTTCCTAGCAGTTTGGCTGTGAGTTTTATGTCGCTTGTATATAGTAGTGACAAAAAGGAAGATTGGAGGAAGCTCCAGACAATTTTTTCTTGTTCAGAAATTTGCCTGGAGTAGTTCACGATGTCTTGAAGTAAGTATAAATATCTTTTGAGTGACAATAAGCGCTGCGGCTACATAAGCGGTCTTATGTTTTTCAATCAGCTTGGCTTGTTGACGCAGCTGCCGATGGCTTATGAAGTGGTTTCTAATAAGGCTACGAGAAACCGCCGTGAGACTATGCTTGGAAGTGCAAGGGTTGTTGTATGTAGTCCTAAGGTGACTGTGACTGAGGGGAACTATAAGATTCTGCAGTTTCTGGGCCTTATCAAAGATATCTATAGGTATTCTGAGGTCACTGGAGAGTCTTTGAAGAAAAAGCTTTATCGGTATATGCATAAGTCCGGGCTTACTGTCAGCGCAATGAAGCCCTATTCTCATTATTATCCCGATAAGCTGTACAAGAATCTTGTAGAAACTGAGGTTATCTTTTACGATTGTCGAATTTTAACTCTATAAAACGAATTAAAAATGAGTTAGAAACGAATTAGACTTAATTTATAAGGTTAATTCAACTAGATTCATTTAGCTAAAACGAGTTAGAATTAGAAGCTTTAAAATATTGCCAGTCATCTCAGTGTTGCAGATCATCAGCGAACAGAAAAATCCGACGGATAGTTCCGCCGGATTTTTTGTTATGCACATTATATATTTTACAACTTAAAGTCTACTTTTTGTTGTGCTTGCTTTGGCCGTTAAAACTTGTTCTGAGAGTATAACAAAAGTTTGTAAAAATATTTCGTTGTACAACAAAAGCAGCGGTTGCACTTTTGTTATATATAGTAGTATAATGAGGGCAGTAGTTATGAATAAACAAGAAAGGACGGGAGACTTATGGAGTCGAAATCTTTTGGCTATGCCAGAGTGTCTTCAAAGGACCAGAATGTCGACAGGCAGATTGAAAGCTTAAGCAAGTATATTGCTGATGAGCGTGATATTTTCGTCGACCAGATCTCCGGCAAAGACATGAACCGCCCTGCCCTTCAGAGCCTTCTCCATGTGGTACGTGACGGCGATACTGTTTATGTCCATAGTCTTGACCGTCTTGGCCGTAACAAAGAGGATATCAAGTCCCTCTTGGCTGATTTCAAGGTTAAAGGCGTTATCGTCAGAATCCTTGACCTGCCGACCAGTATGGTCGATTATGGTGAAGGTGGCAAAGCCATCATGGAGCTGATAAACAATATCCTTATCGAGGTGCTTGCTTATCAGGCGGAGGCAGAGCGCTTGAATATCCGCAAACGTCAGGAAGAAGGCATCGAAGTAGCGAAAAAGAACGGTGTAAAGTTTGGCCGCCCGCCTATCCCCTGGCCTGAGACCTGGGAGGCTGACTATGCTGACTGGAAAGCCGGCAACTGTACCGCTACCAGCCTTTTTGAGAAATATGGCTGGCCTGCCACTACTTTTTATCGTAAGGTTAAGGAGTACGAAAAAAGATAGCTTTATTTTGACGAAAGCTTTTGGTTTTTGTGTCTGAAGTGCCAGCTTGTGTCTATGTGAAATGTTATAATTCGATAAGACGGAAAGAACAGGTGATTTCTTATGTATGGTTTTTCTTCTGATTCTGTTAAATATCATCATTATCGTGCTCTGATTAAGCAGGTATGGAATAATGAGGTGCAGATTGATGTGGATGAGCTGTCCGATAAAATTTATAAGTCTTATTGTGATGGTGAGCTTACACCCCAGCAGTATGACAGCTTGTGCGATTTTCTCTGTGATTTATAGGGCTATGCGAAATAAGTGGTTGATTTTTGCTTAAAAAGCAGAGGTCAGCCACTTTTCTATTTCCGTTCTGGTTGAAAAACTGGAACGGATTTTTTGTTGGAATTTTAATCATATAAGGTAATAGGTTGAAAATCTGTACTGGTCAACCTTCTATTCGCAAATTTTGGTTGAAATTCTGTGTACTGGTCAACCCTCTATTCGAAATAAGTGGTTGAAAACCTTATGTGCTGGTAACCCATCTATTCGTAAAATCTGGTTGAAAATGCAATCTGCAAAAATCGTTTTACCTCAAAAATTGGTTGAAAAATTTGGTGATTTATAATATAATTAAGGAGTAGAACTGCGATTATCCGCAAAGTTTGGTTGAAAATAATCATAATGAAGAATTTTTTGAAAATTAAATATTGTTGTCACGATAATTGAACGACAAAGTTACGAACTTTCTTGTTGGGTTTTCAACAATAGTAATAGTTAGTAGATTTAGAGCCATAAGTAGATATGGCAGATTTTTGTATTTAGGAGATTTGAAAAATGGCTGAAAAATTTGATTATGTAGGCGAGATTTGGGATATAGCCGAATATGCCCGTGATACCTTCAAGCGTTCAGAGTATAACAGGATTGTCCTGCCTTTCGCTCTGTTCCGTAGGCTTGAATGTGCTCTGGAAGCTACCAGAGATGCTGTAATGAAGTCTTTGGAAGAACACGAAGCCGAATGGGGACGTGACAACGATAACTATTGTGATGCTTCTGGCAGGAGCTTCTATAACCTGAGCAATTTCCGTCTCAGCACTTTAGGTGCGAGCGATACCTATAATGCGTTTATGGATTATGTCAATGCGTTCAGCCCTAACGCCCGTGAAATTCTCAATAAGTTTGAGCTGGAAAATACTGCCAAAAGACTTCAGGAAGCAGGCATGCTCTATGAAATCTGCAAGAAATTCAGCAAGTTCGATTTAAGCCCTGAAGCTGTATCTGATCGTGAAATGTCTGATATCTATGAACATCTTATCGAGCGTTACGGTGAAGAAATCGCTGAAGGTGCGGAAGATTTTATGACTCCGAGGGATATTGTCCGTCTGGCTGTAGGCATGGTATTCGCTAATGATGATGAACTGCTGAATAGCGATACTGGTATCGTAAGAACGCTGAGCGATCCTACTGCAGGTACTTGCGGCTTTATAAGCGACGCATTAGACTTGCTTGATGAATGGCACAGCAAGAAAACTATGAAGGCTCCTGCCAAGATTGTTCCTTACGGCATTGAATGCGAACCTGAAAGCTGGGCTATGGGCAAAACCAATCTTCTGCTCCGTAACGTAGCTTCTTTAAGCGGTGATAAATACGATAGACGCAATGACCTGTCTGAGCATATCATGTTCGGTGACACTCTTGCTGACGATAAATTCCCTGACACTCTGTTTGATTATCAGCTTTCCAATCCGCCCTACGGCAAAAACTGGAAAAAGCAGAAAACTGCTGTAGAAGAAGAAGCTGCTTTAGGTTTCAAAGGTCGATTCGGAGCAGGCTTGCCCTCTATTGATGACGGTGCAATGCTCTTCCTGCAGCACGTAGTAGCTAAGATGAAACCTGCAAGCGAAGGCGGTGCCAAGGCAGGTATCGTACTCTCTGCTTCTCCCCTGTTCAACGGAGACCCTGGTTCTGGACCTTCTACCATTCGTAGATGGCTGTTCAGTAACGATGTTGTTGACTGCATTGTAAAGCTTGGCACTGGTCTGTTCTTCCGTACCACAATCAATACCTATCTGTGGATTCTGAATAACAATAAGCCCGCTGACAGAAAAGGCATGATTCAGCTTATTGATGCTTCTGACATGAAGACTGCTATGCGTAAGAACCGTGGTAAGAAAAACTACGAAATCAGCGAAGACCAGCAAAAATGGATTATCAAGACCTATGTTGATGGCCATGACCACGGTAAGAGCGTTATGGTTCCTGTGGAGGACTTTATGTACCGCAGGGTTGTTACCAAGCGTCCGCTTCGTATGCATACCGTTATCCCTGCTGACCTGAGCAATATCTCCGATTTGCCTTTCATCGAAAAGACTGATATGGAAAAAGTATGCGATATCCTGAAGAAGCATATCGGTGACAATCCCTATAAGCTGGCAGATACCTTGGCACCTATTATCAAGAAAGAGATTGCAGACGCTATCAATAAGCTACCTAAAAAGGAAAAATCTTTCTTTACACCGAAAAATATCGCTAAATGGATTCGTGATAATTTCGGTGTTGTAGACCCTGCTTATGAAGCCGTCGATACCAATGGTAATGTCATCCCCGAGGACGAGCTTCTTGCTTATGCAGAAACCAATGGTGATGATATTGTTACCGACAGCAATCTTAAAGACTACGAAGACATTGACTGGGATGTAGCCTTTGACGAATACATGAAGAAAGAGGTTCTGCCTTTCACTCCTGATGCTTGGATTGATAAGAATGGCACTGATGAAAAAGGTTCTATGCCTGACCATAAGGTAGGTACTGTAGGAACTAAGATTAACTTCAATAAGTACTTCTACAAGTATGAAGTTCCTAAAGAGCCTGAAGCCATCGCTAAAGAACTTATGGAAATGGAAGCTGGACTCAATGGTTTTATGAAGGAGTTCTTAAATGACTGAGATGAAAGATAGCGGTTTTGATTTTATTGGTCAAATTCCTGAAAATTGGACTATTCTTAGAATAAAACACGCTGCTTGGTTAAAGGGACGCATTGGTTGGGATGGCTTAAAGGCAGAAGAATTTACCGATAAGGGACCTTATTTGATTACAGGAACAGACTTTGATAATGGTGCAGTTAATTGGGAAACTTGCGTCCATATTTCGGATGAGCGTTTTGAAGAAGACCAGCTTCTACATATTAAGGAAGGTGACCTTCTTATAACTAAAGATGGTACTGTTGGTAAGGTTGCTATTGTAAAGGGTTGTCCCGAAAAGGTATCTTTAAATAGTGGTATTATGATTATTCGTAATTATACGAAGTACAAATATTTAGACAAATATATGTATTATACTTTAATGTCTAATGTATTTACGGATTGGTTTAATTATAATACTAAGCCTGGAACAACCATTTTACATTTATATCAACACGATTTTGATAATTTTAAGTTTTTACTCCCTCCTCTTGAAGAGCAGCAGCAAATCGTTACCTATCTTGATGCCCGTTGCTCCAAGATTGATAGTGCTATAGCCCAACGTAAAGCTATTATCGAGAAACTCAAGGATTATAAGTCTGCTGTTATTATTAAAACTGTAACCAAAGGTCTTAATCCAGATGCTGTTATGAAAGATAGCGGATTGAAATGGGTAGATACCATTCCAATTCATTGGAATGCTAAGCGTTTAAAATTTTTGGTAAATACTAGCAGTGGCTCTACACCTAATAGCAAAACTCGGGAATATTATGAAAACGGCAATTTGAATTGGATACAATCAGGTGATTTATATAATAAAACATTTATAGAAGCTGTTGCTAAAAAAATAACAGAATTGGCAATTAAAGAATGTAGATTAAAATTTTATATTGCTCCATTTCTTGTAGTAGCTATGTATGGTGCTTCAATCGGAAATATATCTATATCTTTAATAGATAGTTATACGAACCAAGCATGCTGTGTGCTTTTACCTAAAGTTGATGTTAATATTAAATTTTTATATTATGCAATTAGTGTAGCTAAAACGGATTTGCTTGCCGAGGCTATAGGCGGTAGCCAACCTAATATTAGTCAAGATAAAATTAACAATCTTAAAATTCCTTTGCCTCCAGTTAATGAGCAACAGGAAATTGCATATTATCTTGACTCTCAGTGTGCTAAAATTGATGAAGCCATTGCTAAGCAGGAACAAGCTGTTACTAAGCTGGAAGAATACCGTAAGTCGATTATCTATTATGCCGTTACAGGCAAGATTGACTGCAGGGATATATAAAGTGTTAAAGAATGCCTTGAAATGCGAATAAACCCCTATTTTAAGGCTAAAAACAATATGTTTTGAAGTGAGGTGTTATTTTCAATGAGCGTTAACTTTCATCTTGAAAGCCCGTTTGAAAAATACATCAGCAAAAAGATTGCAGGCATGTCTAAATCTGGCTGGGTAGTCAGTGAAGACGATACTGGGTTCAGTCCCGATACTGCTCTGTATATGCCTGACTTTGTTGATTATCTGAAGGCTACTGCACCTGAAAAAGTAGAAAAGATGCAGAAGCAGTTCGGCTCCAACTGGGAGTCTAATCTTGAGAAAAAGCTGGTTCACTCCTTAGAGGTTGACGGTACTGTCAATACTCTGCGTAACGGCTTCTCTATGGCAGGATACCAGACCATTGTATGCTCTGGACATTATCCTGATGATCCTCGTGTGAAATCCGTAAAAGCGTTCTATGACGCTAATATTCTGCGTGTTATGCATCAGGTGCATTATCAGACTGCTGGCAAGAAGTCTTTGGATTTGGTATTTTTCATCAACGGCATTCCTGTTGCTACTGCAGAGGTAAAGACTGAGTTTACTCAGACCGTTGAGGACGCAATCCTTGAATACCAAACCGAGCGTAAACCTATTGAGCCTGGAACCAACCGTAAAAACTATCTGCTGATGTTCGTGGTGCGGTAGTACATTTTGCCGTTTCCGAAAAGGAAATCTGGATGTGTACCAATCTTGAGCCTAAAGTGCCTAAATTCCTACCTTTCAACAAAGGCTGTGACGGTCACGCAGGTAATCCTGTAAGCGAGGATGAAAACGAATATCCGACTGGTTATTTCTGGAACGAACTGCTCCAGCGTGATAACTGGCTGCGTATCTTCCATAACTTCATCTTTGTAAAAGAAGAACGCAAAGAAGATATTACTGGTCGTATTCGTACTGTAACCACTCAGATCTTCCCCCGTTATCATCAATGGGACTGTGTTGTTAAGTGCATTGATGATGTTAAGGCTAATGGTGTTGGTCAAAGATACTTGGTTGAACATTCTGCTGGTTCTGGCAAGAGCGAAACACTCTCTTGGATTGCTCATGAGCTTATCCGTTTGAGAGATGAACAGGGCAATGCTAAGTTCAACAGCGTAATCGTAGTTACCGACCGCATTGGCTTGGATACCAATATCAAGAATACCATTACCCAACTCAAGAAAACTGTCGGGCTTATCGCCACTATCGGTGGCGACGGCAAGCGTAAGAAGACCAGTGCTTCTAAGTCTAAGGAACTGGCAGAAGCATTTCACGAGAAGCGTGAGATTATCGTAGTTACCTTGCAGACTTTCCCGTTTGCACTTGAAGCTATTGCTCAGGATAAAGACCTTGAAGGTGCTAATTTTGCCGTGCTTATCGACGAAGCCCACAATGCTCAGGAAGGTACATATTCCCGTAAGATGAAAGCTGCTCTGAAACTTGCTGCCAAAGCTAAGAAGAAGGAAGAAGTATTCGGGGTTGATGCTTCTGATGTTACTGATGAAGAACTCCTGAACGAATATTTCAAGATGGAACAAGCTGCAGGTACTATGCCTGAGAATGTATCTTTCTTCGCTTTCACTGCTACTCCTAAGGCTGAGACCAAGACTATTTTCGGTCGTCCTGGCAACCGTACTGATGCTAAGACTGGCGAGGCTATTCCCGAGTCTTTCCATGTCTATCCGATGCGTCAGGCTATCGAAGAAGGCTATATCATTGATGTACTGAGAGGCTATATGCCTTATAATACTGCCTACAGACTGAAGGAAGATGTATGTAAGGAAACTCTGGTTGATAAGAACAGAGCAATCCGTACCATTGCACAATGGGCTAATCTTCACCCGACTAATGTAATGAGCAAGGCTCAGTTCATTATTGAGCATTTTGTAAAGAATGTATCTTCTCTGCTTGATGGTCAGGCTAAAGCTATGATTGTTACTGCTTCTCGTCCTGCTGTTATCCGTTATAAATACGCAATCGAGGCTTATCTTCGTGCTCACCCTGAATATGACCGCTCCAAGATTGAAGCTCATCTTCAGTTCAAGGTACCTGGTGAACCGCTTGTTGCGTTCTCTGGTTCTATCTCTGGCGAAAAATGTATTATGCCTGAAGATGTGGAGATTACCGAGGCTGAATACCTGAAGGATAATCCGTTTGCTCATATCAGACGTGACTATGACTATACTGAAGACAATATGAATAATATCGGCTCCGAGACCATTGAACACGCCTTTGACAGGACTGAAAGCCGTCTGCTTATCGTTGCCAACAAGTTCCAGGTAGGCTTCAACCAGCCTAAGCTCTGTGCCTTGTACATCGATAAGAAAATTTCCAATGATATTGAGATTGTACAGACTTATTCCCGCCTTAACCGTATCTTCCCTGGCAAGGATACTGTCTACATCATGGACTTTGTAAATGATGAAAAGATTGTAGTAAATGCCTTCCAGAAGTACGATAAAGGAGCAGTTATGGAAAAGGCTCAAAACCTTGACATCATTTACGATATCAAGAAAGACCTTGATAATGCTTATGTCTATACTGCGGAAGAGTTTGAGGCATTCAAGAAAACTCTGTATAAGTGCATGACTATCATTGACGAAGGCAAGAAGGATAATTACCGTATCCAGCTTTATAATGTACTGAACAAGCCTGCTTCCCGTTGGATTGATAAGATGAAAGCATTGCAGACCTCTTTCAAGGTATGGGCAGAAGTACGTGAACAGTATCTCCACGATGAATCCGATGCTGGAAAGGAAATGCTGAAACGTGCAGAGGAAGAACTGAACACCATATCAGAGAATATGAACGAGCTGAATGATTTTAACAGGAAGCTCCGCAAATACATCTCTGCTTACAGCTACATCTCCCAGATTATTGATTTCGGTGAACCTGATCTTGAAGTATTCTTCAGCTTTGCTAAGCTTCTGTCCAAGCGTCTTAAAGGCTTATCCCCTGAAGACATTGATATGAAGAACCTTGTGCTTGCTGATTATAAGCTTCATGCAGTAGAACGCAAGATGCCTGAAGAAGCTGGCAGTAATGCTGTTCTGCGTCCTATGAGTGCAGGGGGCAAGACCGAAGGTATGAAACAGAAGTCTATCCGTGAGATTGTCAAGAAATTCAACGAAAATTGTCTTGCCAAAATGACTGAAGTATGGGGCTCCGACATCTCTCCTGAGACTGGAGCTAAGGCAGTAAACCTGTTCACCGAATACGTCAACGAGGATGATGTAAGTCGTATTCAGATTCAGAACACTTCCAACTCCAAGACTGCTATCATCGAAAGCGGTCGTATGGAAAACATCATCAAGGAAGCAGCTATCAGACTGAAAACAGATGATTTTGCTAAACTTGCCGATAAGATTCTTTCAGATCCTCAGTCCTGGAAACCTTTGGCAGAAATTATTTATGACCTTATTAAAGACAAGGAGCGTCTTGATATACTGGCTATAAAGGATATTGCCAAAAAGAAATAATTTCGTGATTTTTGAGGAGACAATGTTATGGAAGATGTCTTTGGCACATTATTCGGTATTGAGGGCTGTGAACTTCTGAACTGTAATGAAAAAGAAGAAAACGGCAAGAAATATTTCGAGCTTAATGTCCGTTACATCGGTTCCGAAGAAGAAATATGTTCTCAATGCGGAGAAAAAACCTACAAACACGGCTCAAGGACTATCAATGTTGTGGATACCCCGTTTGGCGGTAAGCCTGCCAGAATGGTTATACAGATACCACGAAGGCGTTGCAAGCACTGCAAATCTATATGGCAACCGACCATAAAAGGAATTGATGAAGACCACAAGATGACTGACAGAGCCTTTGCTACCATAACCCAGAAATCATTGGAGCAGCCTTTTGACAGGCTTACAACCGATTATATGCTTACAGGTAATACCATAAAGAATATCTTTATCGAATTCCTTGAAGCCAATAAAGCTAAGCTGAGATTTAAGACTCCTGCTTTTCTGGGTATTGACGAAATCAAGATTAAACATATCGGTGAGGTTACTGTTATCACTGACCTTGAGCATAGAACTTTATTTGATATGCTTCTTGGTCGTAACCAGCAGACGCTTACCGAGTATTTCATGAATATGCCTAACAGAGATAAGGTTCTGTGGGTATGTTCCGATATGTACCGCCCCTTTGAAAAGTCAATTGCGACTGCATTACCTAACGCACGTTGGACGATTGACCATTTCCATATAGTAATGAAAGCTAATGAGGCTGTAGACGCTGTAAGACGCAATGTACGGGATGATATGACCAGAAGGGAGAGGATTAACACCAAAAGAGGGTTAGCCTACACCTTGAAAAAGCGTCTTAGAGATTTAGATACGGAAGAAGCACAGAAAATTAAACTGTTGCGTAAGCACCCTAAATACGAGGTTCTTGCTACGGCATTTGACCTTAAGGAAGACTTCTTTGAAATCTTTGACAGAGGTAAGTATTCTAAAGATGCTGCTGAAGAAGCCTTTGAAACCTGGGCAAAATCTATTCCTGATGATGAGAGAATTGATAAGTTCAGAGAGCTTGTAAATACTGTTAAGCATTTCAAGGTTCAGATTTTCCAGAACTGGGATTGTCCAATATCTATTTCAAACGGGTATACGGAATGCTCTAACAGGCTTATCCGTGAAGAAAACATGAAAGGCAGAGGTTATTCCTTTGCAGTCCTGCGTGGTAGGTCGCTTTATCGTAAGACCAATCTTGACAATATAGCTAAAGCAGGAGATCTTTTGGGACCTAGCTTTGAGACCGAAGAACCGCTTATTGTTGAAGGAAATACGGAAGAACCAACCTACGACGAATTTGAGGACGGAGAAGATTACGAGCCTTTTCCACCTGAAGATTAAAATCAAAAGACACCTGAGGATTAAATTCCTTGGGTGTCTTTTTTATGCCTGTACAGTTTTCAACCAAAATTTGCGAATAAAGGGTTGACCAATACAATCTTTCTTCATTATATGCAGTTGTTTTTCAACCATATGTTGAGGTTGAAGCCTATACCGAGGATTCAGAGGTGCGGTTTTCAACCAGTAATTTCGGATACCCGTTTTTTATTGGCATTAGTGTTGTTAGGTATATCTATGGATAACACGGAGGCACGTTCTAGTGCTAGTATAACTGCTAACGAAGGCGTTTCTGGTTATGATGGCTGGGTTGTAGCGGATATGACTATTGAAAATGGTACAGTAACTCCCGATGCTTCATATTCTATGAATTTGTATAAAACTATGGGATTAGTGCCTGTCGCTTATTGTGCGTCTGGAGGTAATCATATAGGCTCGTATTATGTGTTTTTTGTTAATCCACATACCGGGTATCTAATGATTGACCGTACTGGACCTGCTTCTCATGGTATGGTATTTAGTAGTCCTAATCTGAAATCCTTTGGTAAAACCGGACATATTGTGAACGTAACGGATATGTCGCCGCAACAAGAACTTTATAGAAAAGCTATTCAGGTTGCAAAAGCTGAATTTGCTAGATATGAAGCAATGACGAAAAAGTAAATATAACATAAAAAAAGTTGGGGATACTTGAAATAAAGATTTATACCAGGACCGCTATGCGGTCCTGATTTTTTTCATACACAGTGGATTTGACGCTTACCGCATAGGTATGGATGCGGTAGCTATAGCAGAGTCGTAAATCTCGCTATGAGCACAACTGCTGCTTTTTATTTTGACACTGATTAGTGCTTGTGTTAAACTTTAGATAGCAAACAAGGTTCATAATGTAAAGGGAGGCGAGCTTATGTTAAATGAAATGATTTTTTTTGAAACTCGCGTTTTTAGATTGTTTTGCGAAAAAGAAAAAGTTTCACCCGTTGAAGCTAATAAATTATTTGATAAATACGGAATATGGAAATATATTGAAGAAACGTATGATATGTTGCATTTAAGCAGTGATGAATGCACTTATGAAGACATTGTGGAAATTTTAAAGGTTGAAGGTGTGCATTATGAAACTTGTTGATGGCATGATGTTGTATCATGGAAGTTATACTCCTGTACAAACTATAGATTTGACTAAGTGCGCAGCAGGTAAAGATTTTGGACGTGGTTTTTATCTTACAGCGGATAAATTACAGGTGAAAAATGTTATAAAAACATCTTTGCTAAAAGCTAAGGGATTAAAGCAGATTTCAGAGAATCAAAATTATGGATATGTAACATGCTATAAATATCATGCTTCTGCTGAGTATATACCCATATATGAATTTGAAGAAGCTAACAAGGAATGGTTGCGTTTTATTTCTATAAATAGAAGGCAGAGACTTGCTAAGCATTTAGCAGCTATGTTGCCTAAAGAAATTTTTAAGAGTGAAATAATAATTGGGAAAATAGCCAATGATACAACTAACCCAGTAATTACAGCGTATTTGAATGAATTATATGGTGCATATGAAGATGAAAGTGCAGCAAAGATGGCGATATCGCTACTTTTACCACATAGGTTAAAAGAACAATACTGCTTTTTGAGTCAAAGGGCAGTTGATTGTTTGGAAGTCATAGAGGTGAAAAAGTATGAGTATTGAGCTGAAAAAGTTTTGTGCTGATTTGATTTTGACTGATGCTATTATGGATATGGCAGCAGAAAAAGGCATAACTTGGCAAGAGGCTAGAAGCAGAATTATAAACTCCAGAGCCTATACGGATTTGTATGATTTTGAAACGGGGCTTTGGGCAAATGGACCGGATTATTTTAGAGATTATTATAGTAAAATAGCATGAATTTGCAGTATGAGTCGCTATGGCGGTTAAGTTACTGCTCCCGTCGTGATGCTATTTTGATACTATACGGTGTGCAAACTGTAAAAATCGGCATTAGTCCAAATTTGTGGGTTGGGCTGTTACATGAGTGTGGGTCGACCTAGTCCGTAGTTGTGGGTGGACCTATTACAATTACTGTTCACCAGTGTAGAGTGTGTAAGAGTTCTTGGGTAGTAACCATGAATTTTTACAGGTCCAGAACAGAACGGACAAATCTTAGAGGTAACCTTTAGTTTAAGATTAATAATGATTGAGCCGTCGGACTGCGCAATGGTTTGTAGTTCCTCAATCTTATCCTCTTGAATGTTAAGCATGTTTGTGATAAACTGACGCATAGATAAAAAATCCTCCTTCGTCTTAGTAATATGGGCAATTACTATTTTAACG
>ENA-OOXC01000781-OOXC01000781.1-human-gut-metagenome-genome-assembly--contig:-NODE-781-length-22081-cov-2.135158_pt1 | contig 22081 bp, 21 predicted proteins | sample MGYA00241578_ERZ501325 | MGnify/ENA primary metagenome ERZ501325 (study PRJEB25962, sample SAMEA2042737) | human gut metagenome | biome: human gut; feature: human-associated habitat; material: faeces...
AGCAAGCCAGAGAGAGAAAAGGAAATAGACGATATAACGGCAGAGTTAATAACGTACTTTAATCCTAAATCGTTTTCCGGTTCCGATAGTGTAGAGATAGAGCAAGATAAACAGTTTGAAAAGATGTGCTTAATGTTGTCGCAGCATTTACATACAGACCCGAAAAATATGTCAGTACTGGCATATTATAACGCTTTTGAATACATTAAGGAGATGGTCAAAGACTTAAAACGCCGAAGTAAGGCGAAATAATCGCGATAGGGGCGTTTTTATCTTTGTTGCGGGGTGATACTACCTTATTAATGAAAACACGTCTTATATTTAAAATTTGAGCAAAATTAAAATTATAGAATCATGGCAGATAACGACGCAATTAAATACTCCGATTTGGTAAGCCCTGACAATTCAATAACAGAGCTTATAAAACAACTCGATGAACTTTCGGATACATATACGAACGCATTAAAGAATATCCGGACGGAAGCAATACAGTTAACCAAAGAATTGGAAAAGGTATCCGGCGCGACAGAAGACGGACGAAAGAAAACGAAAAAGAGCGCGGACGATGCAGACCGGTTAGCAAGAGCACAAAAAGAACTTGCTTTCGCTGAAAGTGAAACGGCTAAAAAAATTGCGGAGCTTAATCTCGCAAAGACAGAAGCCAACCAAATAAACAAACTTGTTATAAAGCTGAATCAGTCCGCAGAAGGTAGTTATAATCGTTTGTCGGCGCAGTATTCATTGAATAAAATCTACCTTAACAATATGACCAAGGCCGAACGCGAGGAGGCCGAAGCAAAAGAGGGGCTTATAACAAAAACCCGTGAACTATATAAAGCTATGAATGAGTATCAGAAGTCCACCGGCAAAACCAATCTCAACGTTGGTAATTATACGGAGGCTTCCGACGCAATTATTTCGTATGCGGATAGGCTAAAAGAGGCTTTAGGGCTTAATAATGCTTTTGGGGAGAGTCTTTTAGCTTTAGGCCGTGGCGGCAATGAAAGTAAGGAGGTGTTTGCCGCAATGTCCGACGGCGCAAAGGCTTTAGGAAATACCCTAATGTCTTTAATGACAAATCCCGTATTTTTAGCAATAGCCGGAATCGCCGGAGCCGGTGTGGCGTTTAAGTTTTGGTACGATTATAACGCCGGATTAGTAGAGGCTACAAGATTAACCCAACAATTTACGGGAAAAAGCGGCGATGATTTAAAGGCGTTCCGAAATCAAGTGCAAGCAGTAGCCGACACTTTTAACGCTGATTTCAAAGAAACGCTTATTTCCGCAAATGCTTTAGCGAAACAATTCGGTATATCAGCAGAAGAAGCAATACAATTAATACAAGACGGTTTTATAGCGGGTGGGGATGCAAACGGCGAGTTTTTAAATACGTTGAAAGAATATCCTGCGTATTTTAAGGAGGCCGGAATATCCGCAAGTCAGTTTGTAGCTATTGTAGCCGAAACCAATAAGGCCGGTATTTTCTCTGATAAGGGAGTAGACGCCATAAAGGAGGGTAATTTGCGGTTACGCGAAATGACAACGGCAACCGCTGCCGCGCTTGATGGAATCGGCATTTCATCCACACAAGTACAAAAGGACTTGCAGACCGGCGCAAAGACAACGTTTCAGGTAATGCAGGAAGTTTCCGCAAAGTTGGCCGAATTGCCGGACAGCGCACAAAGTGTGGGAACGGCAATAGCGGATATTTTCGGCGGTCCCGGCGAGGATGCAGGGTTACAATACCTTCGGACATTAAAAGATATATCTACCGATTTAGATACGGTAAAAAGCAAGGCCGGCGAATTAGGGCGGTTGCAAGAAGAACAACTACAAAGCGAGATTGAACTACAAAACGCTTTAGCAGGTTTGTTTGATGCTACGGGTGGCAGCTTTGAGGGCTTTACAACCTCTATAAAGGTGTTCATTAATCAGGGCTTAACGGCCTTGATAAAAGGTGTCGTTTCTTTGATAAATTATTTCATTGAGCTATACAATGAAAGCAATCTATTTAGAGCGTTTGTAGTGGCTCTTCCGGAAGTCTTTAAGACGGTATTTAACACGATAGGGAATCTTTTCGGGGCTTTAATAGATATGATACAAGCCGCCGGAAAAATATTCAAATCTGCATTCTCATTAGATTGGGACGGGGTAAAGGAAGGCTTTACGGAGTTCGGGACAGCCTTTAGCGACCTAATCAATAAAGAGATAAAAGATGTTGCGGAAAGCCTTAATAATGGCATAAACCGGATGCAAAAGAAGATACCACCGTTAACCATTCCGGTTAATGTGGGTACGCCGGACACATCAACGAAAACGACGGCTTCGGTAACGACTAAAACGCCCTCGGTTAAAACTGGCGGTACTGATACGAATAAGCAAGCAAAGCAAGTGGAGGCGGCCTATAAAAGAAATTTAGAGGCTACAAGAAAATTACAAGATGCACAGCTACAATTAGAGGCCGACGAATGGGAAAAAAGGCGTAAGCAAACAGAATACCAATATAAACGCCAAATAGAAGATTTAACGCACCAATTAGAGACCGAAAAAAGTATCACAGAATCAGAAAAGGAAACTATAAATGCTACTATATTGGTGCTGGAGCAACGTTTAACGAATGATTTGCTAAAGATAGAGCAGCAGCGACAGTTGCAAGAATTGCAACTACAAAAGCAAAGTATTGAATTGCGCCTACAAGCCATTAAAGCGGGCACACAGGAAGAAAAGGCTTTAAGGTTGGAACTTTTAGAAAATGAACGCCAAACATCGCAACTTCAAAACCAACAGAAGCCTGCCGGACAGAGACAAGATACCGTCGCGATAAATGCCGGATTCGATACACAAAGAACGGCTCTAATTCAGGAATACGCCGACAAGCAGATACAAGCGGAACTGCGTATTTTTGACCAACGACAGGCACTTGCACAAAGCGAGTTTGATTTACTAAAGACAACGGAAGAAAAGAAAACACAATTCCGGCTGCAAGCTGAAAAAGACAGGCTAAATAAGATTTTAGAATTAAATCAGCAGGCATCGGTTAAAATGTCTGATGTTGAGGTACAAACGATAGAAAACCAAATAGAACGAATAAACCGGCAAATCGAGGAATCAAAAAAGAAAGATAAAACGCAGGATATATATAGTATTTTAGGGCTTAATCTGAATGATGACCAAAAGGAAGCCATAAATACTTCTGTGTCTTATGCCATAGAGGCGTTGAATACGTTGGCGCAGGCTAAAGTTGATGCGGCAAATAGGGCGGTAGAAGCGGCACAAAAGGAAGTAGAATCCGCGCAAACGGCATTAGAGGCCGAATTACAAGCAAGGGCAAACGGATACGCATCAAATGTAGCTTATGCACAAAAAGAATTAGAAGACGCCAAAAAGAACGAACAAAAAGCCTTGAAAGAGCAACAAAAGGCACAACGTCAGCAGCAAGCAATAGACACAGCACAGCAAATTAGCTCGCTTGTGACGGCAACCGCATTAATCTGGCGGCAGTTGGGTATATGGGGCGCGATTCCGGCTATTGCTGTAATGTGGGGAAGCTTTGCTGCATCTAAGATAAAGGCTGCACAAATGGCGAAAAATTCAGGTACTGAAACGTATGGCGAAGGAACTGTTGAACTTTTGCAAGGTGGTAGCCATCAATCCGGAAACGATATAGATTTAGGGCAAAAACCGGATGGCACACGACGCAGGGCAGAAGGCGGCGAATTTTTTGCCGTGATAAACAAACGAAATTCGCGCCGTTTCCGTCGATATATTCCGGACGTGATAAACTCTATGAATAACGGGACGTTTGCGCATAAGTATCTAAACGCATACAAAGGGGCAGACCTGATTTCTATTGGTGCCAGTTCCGGTGCGGATTTAAGCAAATTAGAAAGGGACGTAAACGCAATAAAGAAACAAGGCGAAAGGCGTACATACTTAGATAAAGACGGGAGAATTATAATTGAATATAAGAACTTAACAAGGAAATTAAGATGATAAACCCTATATATAAATTCTTGCTTTCGGTAGATTATCAAGAATACGGATATAACCCCGAATTAACCGAAATGGAGCCGTTATATGTTATTAAAGATAGCTCCATAAGCGCGGGCGGTAGCGTGATTACTGATATGTACAGCGATTTATACGTTTTTCCGGTGTCAGCCGGAATGCGTATAAACATTATAGGTTCTTATAACCGTTTTCGGCAAGGATATGCAATGTATTTTGATGTACATCTACAAAAGTTTATGAAAGGGGGCGGAACCGCCATTGAAGATGCAAACTTCAATTTAACGGTAGATGTACCGGACGGTTGTCAAATCATAGTCGTATCGCAAAGAAGGGACGGAAATAAGGCCGTTTTAAAAGCATCATTCAAATACACAAAGCCGGTATATAAAGACGATTTAAACTTAGAGTATGAGTTAGAGACTTCGCAGCAATTTTATAGGAAAAAGTTAAGCGGAAAGTTAACTTACACTTTTGACGATTATAAGTTTATAATGGCGTGTGATTTCTCTACGGTGTATTATGTCACTATCATTAAATCTAACGATTTGGGGTTAAGTTGGGAGAAATATTGGTCGGGAAAATTCATGCAAACCGACTGTACCATAAGTTTAGACGATATGACAGTAGAGGTTAAACCCGACGTATTCGATGAGTATAACGATATATTAGCCGGATTAGAGAAGGAATACGATTTAATTCCCTTAACGCCGGAAATCGAAAGCCTAACTATCACAAAACGCCCGATTATTCAAGTCTACCTTCCCGGCGATGATAAGATTTCATGTTTTATATCGGGGATGTCGTGGGAGCAGGACGTATTAACGGCGGTGGACAATAGAAGCGATTTAAAAACTAAGTATTGGTTTTATTTCACACAGCTATTAAAGGAAATAGATTTGTCCGCCGAAGGGGGTGCTTTAGAAGATTTAGGCCGTAATTATGTCGGGAATATGCAGATATTAGACCCTGACGACGCGACTCCGGTTTTTTATGAAGGTGATTTGTCTCACCCTTATTTGAATACTTATCGGTTGCACATACGATATAGCGAAATAGGACCGTTAACTAATAGGGTTGCAATAGCATTAGTCCGGACCACGGATAATATGAGGCTATATTATTTTGAGAAAGACATACACGGCAGTACGCCAATATTAGATACCTTAGAATTTACGCTTACGCCGGAAGAAGGTAGTGGAATGGTAGGCACATTAAAGGGCTATATGTATTCTTATAGTATATATGCCCGTTTAATATGCGATGTAGAAACAATATCAGGCAATACAACGCAGCCGATTCCTACGGATGATTTTGTAGGGAATAATAAAAATTATACTCATGCAATCGGGTATGATGTAGATATAGCTTATATCTCAAATCGTTATTCAGACACGCCAACGGAATACGGTAAAACGGGATGGGGGCAATATTTCGCGCCTCCAGTGCTTATTACATTAGCCAAAATGTACCCTTTAGGGCAAAGTAAATGGCTAAATACGTCCGTTTGGTTAAGTTCTTCGGTATGGGATAGTATTTTCGAGAAGTCCGGACGTAAAGAATATATAGTGCCCGACAATTTCCCACTATGGAGTGTTATATCCGTTTTGTTGGGTCAGATTGCGCCGGGCGTTACTCATTTGCCTACGAGTGAATACAGTGAATTTTTATACGGTACGACAAACCCGATAACAGGAACCTCGAATCAGACGTTATTAATAACGCCGAAATCTAACATAATAAACGGGATATATAATACACCGGCACAAAAGGCGCCTACTACGTTTCAGCAAATTATGTCTATGTTAGCAAATACGTATAAATTGTATTGGTTTATAGAGGACGATAAATTAAGAATAGAGCATATTTTATACTTTAAAAACGGTGGTAGTTACGTTTTATCGCCGGAGACGGTTTTAGATTTAACGCAAATCGCCAACAAGCGGAATTATAAACCGATTGCGTTCGGCCAATCTTCGTATAAGTTTGATAAGCCGGAAATGTCTTCACGGTATGAATTTTCTTGGATGGACGACTGCACTAAAGTTTTTAACGGGTATCCGATAGAGATATTAAGTAAGTATGTAGAAGCGGATAAGAAAGAAGATATAACGGTGTCTAATTTTACTTCCGATATAGATTATATGCTTTGCAATCCTGATAATATAAGTCAAGACGGCTTCGCAATATTTGCGGCTAACTTAGTAGACGGGCAATATAAAGTACCATTTGTTAGTTTAATGTTTGATAATGTGATTTCAGAGCTTCAAAACGGCTTTCTTGCTTTTGTGAATTTACAGCCTACATACTGGATATATGATTTACCAGCGCGTCGGGCGAGAATCAACGGAAGAGAAATCACGGTTAAGGGAATAGAACGAAAGAAAAAACAAAAAGTAGTATTTCCTATTGGGCAAGATGATATAAACCCGAACGGAATTATAAAAACATTTGTCGGAAATGGTCAGATTAGCAAATTATCTGTAAATTTGTCGAGTAGGTCAGCGGAAGCCGAATTAAAATTTAATACGGAGGAGATATGAACGAAAATAATAATTTGAGTGTATTGCCGTGGTACGACAATATAGACGGACAAAACAGCCGGAAAAGTTATGCTTACGGGAATATATACCCGTTATTTACTCCTGCGCATAGTCTTTTGCCCTTTCAGATATTGAGGAAGCCAAACGAGGTATTTAACCCTAACGTTAAGTTATATACTAAAGACGGGGTTTTCGTTTTGGATATAACGGAACAAATGGTTCTAACTGGCTTACAATTAGCAAAGCCGGAAAATACCGATAAAATGGAGGTTATTGTGTATCCGGCTTATTTCCCCTTGCAGGAAAAAATACCGATAGGAATGTATTATGCCGTTTTAAATGATGGCGTTAATACATGGTATTCGGACATATTTACGATAATAAATGATTCTGAAAATTATCTATCAATAGAGTGGTACGATGATGATACGCTATATTATGACGCTGGCATAATTGTATATAGAAACCCGACGTTCAGAAACCGCGTTTATTTCTGTACTGAAATAGGAAAGCCGGATTATACATTTGAGGAAGAAGGCGAAGAAAGGGACGGTTATTTCTTTCCGATTAAACAACTTTCGGAAAAAGTATATCGGTTTAATATCCTTGCGCCGGAATACCTTTGCGATGTTATGCGTTTAATCCGGTTAAGTGACCATATTAGTATAAGGGATAGTTCCGGACGTTTATATAAATGTGATACGTTCCTATTTACGCCAAAATGGGAAACGCAAGGCGATTTAGCCTCCGTAGAAATTGAGTTCCAAACTAATACAGTTGTTAAGAAATTAGGTAGCGTCTTTCGTGGCGACTTTAATAACGACTTTAATAACGACTTTAATATTAAACCAAACGAAAACGAATTTAATAACCTCTAAAATTAAAAGTTATGGCATACGACCAAATCAAAGAGAGTATAAAAGCTGTTATCAAGGAAAACGGAAATTATGAGATAACCGGAAATGTACTTCAGGCGGTTTTATTATCAATGGTGGACAAATTGGGACCAGAGTATCAATTCTTAGGCATTGCTACAAAAAGTACGGTTCCCGTTGTGGTAGAAGGAAATTCATTCTATATTACCACCGAAGTAGGTACTTATACGAATTTTAAAAATTCGGGAAATACAGCTATTACTGTTAATCGACTTGGTATATTAACAAGTACAAACGGTACAGCATGGAATTTTACACCTATTTTTATAGGCCTTTCTAAAGGAGGCGGTGAAGTGTTTAATGATTATGATAATAATACAGCGGTCGGAAATAATTCCCATGCGGAAGGCGCAAAAACGAATGCAAAAGGCGATAATAGCCATGCAGAAGGGAAAGGGGGGACCGCGACCGGAACTAATTCACATGTCGAGGGGTTAGAAACAAATACAGAGGGCGCGAACTCTCACGCGGAAGGACAACTTACTAACGCAAGGGGTGTAAATTCTCATGCGGAAGGCCAAGAAACGGAGTCGGTCGGTGTTAATTCTCATGCGGAAGGATTCCAAACCCATGCAAACAAGGATAATTCGCATGCAGAAGGGCGTATTACTGTGGCTGATGGTGATGCGTCACACGCCGAAGGGGATGAAACACAGGCGTCCGGCAAATGGTCGCACGCAGAAGGCTATATGTCTTTATCCGAGGGAATAGCATCTCACGCAGAAGGACAACATACCACCACGTACGGCGATTATTCCCACGCGGAGGGCACGAGTACACGCGCACTATATATTAACGCTCATGCCGAAGGACTGGACACAACTGCCGGAGCCGCGAACGCTCATGCCGAAGGACTGGGGACAGTGACAGAAGAAGCATGCGGCCATGTTGCCGGTATGTATAACGCAGTGGTCGCAAATGGTCTGTTTAATTTTGGTATCGGTTCAAGCAATGAGAAGCGTAAATCGGCTATGATTATAGACGGAACTAACGGAAAAGTCTATTTTGTTGATGCCGGAGGGTACGATGGCGGTAAAAGTATTGCAAACGCTAAAAGCATTCAGGATATTCTAAAGGATAGCGGAGGGGTAGAAATAGAGCAATTAGATGAATCTTTCGATTTCAATAAAAACGCCAATTTTGATGTATTTAATAATATAGAAGACGGTCTACATATCTATGTAGGCACGTACCGTGCGCAAAATACGCAGATAGCTCGCATGTTGCGTATAACACAATACACCGAAGCAGGCAAGACTAAAGTACAATATTTTGAATATCAGGAAAAAATCGGCGCGACATCATGCTCATTTATTAACGCATCAGTAATTAGAACTGAATCGGAGGGTTCCTGGTCATGGGGAAAAAGATCCTATGAACTTAAAATGCATATGAAAGCTATCCCGACCAATAATGACGCACTTTCGGATAGTGATAAAGTTATTTTAGATAGGATTATAGCTTTGGTACTATATAGCTATGCTATTACAAGTTCCTTCTATTTTAATAATAGTAGTGAACTTGTGCCTATGACGTTGGCAAGAACAAACCTAATGCAACAACAAGTACTGGAATTTACCGGAATAGCCACGGGGCGAAAGGTAATATCTTTAAAGGCTACACGAACAAATGTAGGTGGAAGTATAAATTACTCTAATTGGTCGGTTACTACTGTATTCTTAGACCAAATGAATGAGATTGCAACACAGGCTGACAATTTAGCAAAGAATATATATGTACTTAATAATTTACTTACGCAATCTGATGAGTTCGGAACAAAAACGATAATCATAGCTTCACAAATAGAATCTATGATTGGAGGCTCCTATATAGACGTAATACAAGAACCTATACGAGATAATAGGAAGATATTTGTTAGCGTGCTATCAAACAATGGCCGAAAAGACTTAATCGTATGGAATCTGAAAACGGTAGGTAATTTCCAAGGTGGTAATAATGATAACGGGGAGTTTGTTTTCTCTACTATGTACACCAATCCGGAAACTTATTCGGTAGTAAGACGTTATATTAAATTGGTTATTACTAATAGCGAGTTTACGAAAATGACCATAACAACCGACGCGCCTATACAAAATATTTATCAGCCATTGTTAAATGTCGGTTTCCGTCCCTTTATAGCTAAATCCGACAGAACAATGACCTTAGCAGAAATAAATTCTGCCGGAATAACTGCACAAGATGTATTAGATTTTAGAGACGGCGTAAAGACAATGATACGCGATTCTGACGGAACCGATAAAAATACTTTGTTCCTAAGCGGAATGTATTATGAAAATAATTCGAATTGGTCGTTATCTTTTGAAAGCCGTATTATAAATGAGTTCGCGACGGTGGCCGGTATTAAAACAGGGTCATTCCTTAGCATTGATAGCGTAGGCGACGGAACGTTTGCAATAGTATATAGAGAAGTATGAAAATAGATTTGGAATATTTTAGATTTATAGCAGTATCGGCATTTAGTCCGATACTTGCTTATTTCACACCGACAAAGGGGTTTTTTATCGCTTTGGTTGTGATGTATGCTTTTAATGTCATTGCAGGCATGCGTGCGGACGGTGTTAGTATAGTAAGGTGCAATAATTTCTCCATGAGAAAATTTAAAAACTCTTTGGCCGAGTTATTGCTGTATATTGTTTTGTTATATGCTGTTTATATTGCCATTTCTCAATGTGGCGACTTAAAAGGTGCATTAATGGCAATGAAATCGCTTACGTATGTTTTATTATATGTATATTTGTGCAATGGCTTGAAGAACTACGTAAAAGCATATCCGCAAAACATAGGATTAAGGATAATATACCATGCAGTCCGGTTAGAATTTACGCGCATTATGCCTTCGTACTGGAAGCCTATTATAGAGAGATGCAAGGAAAACATGGAAAATAAAAAGTAGGTCAAAGGATGAAACAGGTTTTTATACCAATATTAGACAACGGGCACGGTATTGATACAGCCGGTAAGCGTTCGCCGGTTTGGGACGATGGTACGCAGTTGTTTGAATGGGAGTTCAACCGTGATATAGTCAAGCGTGTTAGTTCGATGTTAGAGGCAGAAGGCATTCAGTATAGAATATTAGTACCGGAGACAAAAGATGTATCTTTGTCGGCACGTTGTAAGCGTGCAAACGCGATATATTCAGAGACCTCCGGTAAATGCTTTCTTATAAGCGTACACGCAAACGCAGGCGGTGGCACCGGTTGGGAGGCTTATACGTCCGTCGGCCAAACAAAAGCCGATTTGATAGCAACGGAACTATATAAAGAGGCTGAAAAAGAATTTGCTCCGGACGGTTGGAAAATACGCAAAGATACAAGCGACGGAGACCCCGACAAGGAAAGCCGATTTTATATATTAAAACACACCAAATGCCCGGCGGTGTTAGTGGAAAATTTCTTCATGGATACCCGCAAAGATTGTGATTTTATTCAGTCGGAAGACGGACGGAATAGAGTTAGTAAAGTGATTTTTGAAGCTATTAAAAGTGTTTGTTATGGAAGAGTTATTTAAAAGAATCGAAGTAGACGTTTATAAAATGGAGGTATATTAACCTTATTGTCGATGCTGATATGTCGGAAGTGCTGGAGGTTCTTGCAACGTCAAACGATTAAAGAATGAAGAAAATAATAATAATATTAGGTGTCTTAGTTGTTGTTTTAGTGGCTTATTTCCTTAATGTAAGGGTAAGCCAACTAAAACACGATAGAGACACCTATAAACGTAATAACGCGGTATTATTGAACGATGTGAAGTATTATCGGGCTTTAGATAGTTTGAATGCCGCACGCGTTGGGGTGTTGGAGCTTTCCATTCAGGATTACGAAAGGTTCATGAAGGAAGATGCAGACTTAATAAACAAACTAAAGCGGAAAAATGAGGAACTACAAAATTTTAGTAAGATTCAAGCCGAAACTATTATAAAGATTAGAGCACAGGTAAAAGATAGCCTTATATATATACCAGGCGATACGGCCTACCAATTGATACCTTGTGTATCTTTTCGTGATTCATGGACCAATATAGAGGCGTGCGTATATAACGATACCTTAATAGGAGACATTCAAATAAGGGATAGTTTAATATTGTACGAGACTATTATATATAAGCGTTTTTTAGGCTTCTTATGGAAAACAAAAAAGATAAAAGAAAGAAGCTTTAATATAGTCTCTAAAAATCCATATACAGAAATAAAAGGCGTAGAAGTTGTATCTATCCGGAAATAAATATATCTTTGTAGTGCTTAGTTAATAGTTAAGAAGTTTTTTCATCATCTATTTTTAGGTATTAGTGGTGGGCGGTTTTCCGCCCTCTTTTTATTTTGGCTTTAAAAAATCAATTCTAAGGCATTTTTCTTGTTGGGGGTATATAAATACATTGTTTCGATTAGAAAGTAGCTTAAATTTAAAATTAGCCTGAAATAAGTGTTATTTTAATGACTTATTTTTTTTTTTGAAAAAAATCCCTCTTTTTTTAATCTAAAATTTGCACGTTTAAAATAAACGCACTATCTTTGTAGTGTCAAACAAAGAAAGCCCCCACCGGTTGACTAAGAGTATCCAAAACGACCGGTTATAAGGCGAAAGCCGTAAGAGGAGAAAGATGGACAGTATCTCCGAAGGGTTTAATGAGGGTTCGGTATCCGATTAAATGAAGCTATAAAGCCCAAAGCTTTCTAAGTTAGACAACAACCGGCAGGACGGGTTTCCGGAAAACAAAAAATAATAGATATGGGAATAAGGCAAATAAAAGGCTGATAGGTAAACAACAAAGACAAACCTATCAGCCAAGAAAAAAGAGAGTTTCATTTTATAGACGCCACAAAGATACTATATTAAATTATATATCCTCTATCATGAATATAAAAATTATATATTTATACGAGTGGTTAAAAATAAAATTGCACATGTTATATTTAAATATTAAATTTGCATAGTCAAAGGAAAGGGAGAGAAATGAAAGTAAAAGACGATAAGAATTTAAAGCATTTGGCAGGCAGAGCCAGTAAAACGCCGGAAACAATATCAAGTATTATTATTGATTATTGCCCGAAATGGGATATATTAATAAATGATTCTTTTTATTTCGGTAAAACTCTCCGAGAATGTATAGATTTAGATACATTGATATTAGATATATTAGATGTGTTTAAAGATATGGGAATAAGCCGTATAAAATATAGTGATTATATGGCCTTAATGAATCTAACATTATTAGGTGATGGGGACTGCCCCGAATGCGGTTCTTTTATGGAGGTTACGGATTACGAATGTAGTTTATATGATGATGAAGAGCCGCCTAAATGGGTAGAAAAAATGTGCCCTAATTGCGGACTATATATTAATGATAAACCAAGAATTTTTTAAAACTTATAGAAATGAGATTGAAAGTAAACGAAGCTATTGCCCAATCAGAGGCTAACGGAAGGAAAGTGTTAAAACAAGAAATCGCGAAAAAGTTATTTAGTGGCGCGAATGAAAACACGCAACGCGTAAACATGTCAAATTTATGCAGAGGAAAGACGCAAAGAATTAAACCGGAATGGATTAATATTATTTGTCATGAATGCGATTGTACGCCGAACTTCCTTTTCGGATTTGAATAAATGACGCATGCGAGTTTATTTAGTGGAATCGGTGGTTTTGACCTTGCCGCCGAATGCAATAGTGCCGCAGGTATCCTATGAGATATTTAAAGCAATAGAATTATGCCGATAAGCGAAGTATATAATATGGACTGTATGGAATATATGAAAGATATTCCAAACGCTTTTTATGATTTAGCAATAATAGACCCTCCCTACGGGATAGGTGAAGATGGATTAAAAAACCATTCGCGAGGCAATAGAGCAAAAGCAAAACAGTACGCGCCTAAAACATGGGATAGAGCTAAACCCCAAAAACATTTATTTGATGAATTAATGAGAGTGTCAAAGAATCAAATAATATTCGGTGCAAATCATTTTATATCACAAATACCGTATGATAGTCCGTGCTGGGTCGTATGGGATAAGAAAAACGGGAAAACAGATTTTGCGGACTGTGAATTAGCGTGGACCTCTTTTAATAAATCTGCGAAATTGTTTGCTTTTAGATGGAGCGGATTTCTACAAGAGGATATGAAAAATAAAGAGGTGAGGATACACCCGACGCAGAAACCGGTCGCCTTATATAAATTCCTATTAGAAACATTTGCTAAACCAGGGAATAGGATTTTAGATACTCATTTGGGTAGCGGGAGCAGCCGAATAGCCGCCTATAAAATGGGTTTTGATTTTTGGGGAACTGAAATAGACGAAGAATATTTCAATATGCAGGAAAAACGCTTTAGGGAAGAGTGTTTTGGCGAAGTGAGACTGAAAAACGGCAATGTATATAAACAAAAAGGACTATTTGAATTATGAAGTACGCATTAAGAAGACAAGAAATAGCCATGTGTAGTCCGAAGTACGTGACGGAGCATATTTTGAAAAGCCTTAATTCCTATTTTGGCAAACAAGATAATAAACGTATTATTGATGATATTTCACAAGAAAAATATGTAAGCCCCTACGGGGGCTATTATTCGCTATTGAGAATAAACGACCTTGCGGATGATAATGATATGTTGGAGTTTGCTGTTATAGGTCTGCAACACGATGTATTAGAACTGTGCTTTTTAGGACGCATGAAAGGATAAAACAATGAAAATAGAAGATATTGAAAAAGCGGAGGCAATATATACCGCCCAAGCAGAGGACAGCGATTATGCAGAAGTAAGAGACGTAAAACAGGCTTTTGTCAGTGGTGCAGAATGGATGGAAAAACATTTTTCGTGGATAAGTGTAGAAGAACGTTTGCCGGAATCCAAAGAAAAAGTATTAGTTCTTAATAGAATGAAACATCATGATAAATATTTTGTATCGGAAAATATTTATATAAATGGAAATTTGGCGGCGAAATCGGCAATGTATTACGAAGAAATTGCGTGGATGCCTATTCCTTCTTTTGATGAAATATTAGAAGCTAATAGGGATGTTTTGGAACGGATTAAGGAGAAAGGCGATTAATTATGATACAAAAAAAGGAAATAGATATTTCTAAAAAAAAGTTTGCGCGTTTAAAATATAAATTATATCTTTGCATTGTTGAAAGTTCAACAACCGACCGGACGGGTTCCCGGAAAACAAAAAAATAACTGATATGAAAAAACGTGTATTATCTGTATTCGAAAGATTGGTTAAGTATGCCTTATCTAATGAGTTTCAGTTAAAAGCTATTTTGATTCTGTTTAGCTTATTGGGGCTTGTTTTTATCTGTACATCTTTCTATAATCCGGCTTTATTATTTTTGGCCTTGCCATGTATTATTATTGTGATTGCATGTATTAACGAACTAAATAAAAAATAATCATGAAAGAAAAAGAAATTAAGTCGCCGTTTTCATTAGAACAAAATGAAGATGAAGTATTTGAAATTTATCCGGGTATGACTGCGGAAGAAATGAAAGCTTTATTTTTCGATTCTACTGCATTGATAGAGCCGGGATACAAGCTGTTTCAACTCAATAGAAACGGGCAAAGGTATTATTATCTATTTGATGATACAGGAACACCGAAATTTTATCCCTCTGTAACTACGATTTTATCACAAACATTACCTAAATCGCCTTTTCTGATTAATTGGATTGCGGAGAAAGGTATAGAAGAAGCGGAAAGGTATAGAGACGAACGCGCAGCCTATGGTACATTTATGCACGCTGCGTTTGAGGAACTATTAATAAACCGTGTTTATGATTTAGACGGCTTAAAAGATAAACTAAAAGCGTATATAGAGAATAAAAGCCTTCCTGACGACTTTATTTATTATGCAGACCAACTTAAAAAAGATGTGTTAGCGTTTGCCCAATTTATAACGGATTATGATGTAAAGCCGTTAGCAGTGGAGATTGCTTTAGCGCATCCAATCGGTTACGCTGGCATGATTGATTTAGTTTGTACTATGTTAGTACGTCCAGGGAGTAATGAACGGATAAACGCAATAGTAGACTTTAAAAGCGGTCGGAAGGGTTTTTCTGAGGAAGCCGAAATACAGGCGCATTTTTATAAAAAAATGTGGGAAGAAAATTATCCGGATACTTCAATAGAAAGAGTATATAATTTTAGCCCGAAAGACTGGCGTAAAAATCCTACTTACAATTTGAAAAATCAAACAGATAGCCCTAACGCCTTGAAAATTCCGGCATTATTAGAATTGGCTTCTATTGAAAATGAAAAGAAAGACAATGTTTTCACGGTCGTTAGTGGCGTTATTGATTTGGATTCAGATTCTAATTTGAATGAAAATATAACTTCCTTAACTTTATCTGATTTAGTGAAAAGCAAAAAATCAGATAAGAAAGAAATTGCACCCGAAAAGAATATTTCTAATATAGATGATGAAGAAAAAGAGAACAAGCCCAATAAACGCACAAAAAAGCCTTCTACGGCGGTAAAATCCAAAAAAGGAGCTACCATACGCAAAAAAGAAGAAAAGGCCGCAGAATCAAAAAAAAGAGGGAATAAACAAGTGATTAAAAAATTATTGAATGATAATTTAGAGATATGAGAAAGATAATAAGATATATACTTTCACTGATGCCGCATCGTGAAACAAAAGTTTCATATTTTGAGTATATACACGAAATTAATCCAAGCTGTAATGATGGATGGTATATAAAACAGATATGCCCGATGCGGAAGACTGATTATAACGGATATAGTAAGACTTATTTTTATGTTTTATTTGAAAGGGTTGTATATGGTAAGTGGGAGAATAAAAAAACAGATTCCGAAAACAAATAAACTTATATTCCCCCGAATAGGGTCTATTTGTGTAGGCTTGAAAAATGATAAAGGACTGCCGCAAAGTGTGGATTACTTTATAGCAAGGGGGAAATATGCAGGGCTATTTCACAAGGTATATGGAGATAGGCCGCAGACTATACAAATAATATTTCCGGATGATGAAGCGCAAAACGTATGTAATGAATCGTATGAATATAGAAACGACGCAGGAGCACGTGTAGCGTATGGCGATGGCGAGACGTTCCATGTTTGGGACGGTATGCAATACACAGCATTAAATGTGAATGAATATCCCAACTTAATGGAAAATGTATCTAAAAAGTATCCTAACAGACGCACAAGACGGGGAGATAATGGGTGGGATATAACACTAACTATGACTTTTATAATACCCTTAATAAAGGGAATCGCAGGAGTATGGACATTTGTAACAAAGGGAGCCGCCTCAACTATCCCCAATATACGCGATATTTTCGATTCCGTGTTATATGAAAGGGGATTTGTTCGGGGGATTATATGGGATATGAATGTACAATTTTGTATATCGCAAAAGCCCGATACCCATTCACGGTACCCGGTTGTTTCAATAGTTCCAAATGAAAGCGATGAAAATATACAGAAAATAAAAGAATCATATAAACCATTTAAATTAATAGATAAATGAATATGGAAGAAAAAGAGTTTTTAAGGAATGAGAGTGTATACGTGAGACGTAGCGCGGCAGGTAACCCGAATACATCCGGTGCCGTGTTGGCCGAATTGGCAAAGGATTCAGATTGGAGCGTGAGAAGTAGCGCGGCAGGTAACCCGAATGCGGATGAGCCTATAAAGTATAAATTTATAGTTACCAAAACATACGTAGCAACAAACGGGACAAGTCATATATGGTATAAACATAATTATCCCAATATAGAGCCGTTTTATACTTGTGGATGTTTTTGCGGTTCCCGTAAGGCTTTAATATCTCGTTTTTATTCTATGGACTGTTGTATAGACCCATCTATACGGATGCGAATACTTTCTTCTTTAGATGAAAAGTTTAAGGAAGTTTTTGGAAGATAAAACAAAAATAGTATCTTTGCAAAAGAAAAGGCGTTATAAACCGTCCACATTATAGCGTTAAATGAAAAATATTAAATGCGGGTGAGTAGGAGTGGACGCCGAAAGCCCTGCATTTTTTTTTATTATATGGAATATAGCTTATTAATAGACCAAAATTTTGCATGTAGGAAAGATTTGACATTAACGGAAGCCGCATGTATGGCGGTTGTATTTACTTTCCCTCGTTGGTGCAATAGTTATTGTATTGATGGTGTTACATATTACTGGTATTCGGAGCAAAAAGTATCAGAAGATTTCCCTTTAGTATTTGGATGTGCTAAACGCGTTCAGAAAAACCTAAAAGCCCTTGCGGATAAGGGGTATTTCATTCTTAGCAAGTTAGGAAATAAAAAGGTTATTGCATTTACGGATAAATGCAGGCTCTATGGGAAATTAGAACCCGAAAACGGTCAGGATTTAGACCGAAAACGGTCCGAAGAACCCGAAAACGGCCAGGATTTAGACCGAAAACGGTCCGAAGAGACCGAAAACGGTCTAAAAGTGGACCGAAAACGGTCCGAAAGTGGACCGAAAACGGTCCGCGCCTTATATAAGTATACTATTAGTAACAATGACTATAATAACAATAAATCAAATAACGCAAAAAATGGCTTTTTTGCTTTCGTTGGCGATATACCACAAAAAGAGGAAGGAGAAAAAATACGCGGAACGTCGGAAAAGAATAAATGTCTTTTTGAAAAAAGCCGTTTCTTTGATTTTGAATTATTCCGCGAGTGTTTCAATACGCCGGAATTTGAGAAAGTCGATTTAGTGTATTATTACAACGTCGTAAAAGATTGGAGCGCGAGCAAAGGACGTATGCAAAAAGACTGGATAGCGCAAACACGAAACATTATCAGGGCTGATTATAGGCGAGGCCAGATAAAATATACTTCCGATTCAGGCGAGGAAAAAAGCGTGATACTTGGAAATAGCGGACTATCTTACGGCGATTTGTTAGGTGTGTTAAATGAAGATTTTGAATAAGTATGAAAGAGACAGAATTAGATAAAGAGCATCAACCCTTAGCGATTATAAAGCGTCGCGAACTATTCAAAGAAATAAAAAGGGAAGATTTGTCAGATATAGACTATCAGATATTTAAAGCGTCAACCAAAAGACAGATAAAAGGCACGCCGCAGGAAGTTTTAGTCGCTAATTTTTCGCGTATATTTAAGTTGATTGCTATTGATGTAGGGTATGTAATACCAAAAAGTGAAACAGATTGGCAATATATACAGTCGCGCATTTTATCCATGCTCGTGAAGTATTACTCATATCTTACACTATCTGACGTTATGACTGCGTTTGAACTTTTATCCGTTGGGGAGTTGAATGATTATCTGCCGCGAAACAGTTCCGGTAATGCGGAGAGTGGACACTATCAACAATTTAACGCGAATTATTTCGGCAAAGTATTGAACGCATTTATAAAAAGACAAAATGTAACTTTTGAGAGGATTTATAAGATTGCAAAACGAAAAGAAATTCCAATCATAGACCCAATTAAAGAAATTCAGATTACACGAAACAAGAATAGGGCTTATTTCTTGGAATATAAATACACTGGTCGTCTAAGAATGTCATTAGTTGGCGAAAGACTTTGTTTTGATTGGTTGCATCGTTGCGGTTTTGCCGATGGCGTTAAGGTTACGGAAAAGGAAGAAATTTCTGCCTATCATGAATATATGAGGCGTGTTTCTATTGGTCTGATTAATAAATATACCGCGTTGAACGTACAGAAGAAAGGCTTAAAGGCTGATGATTTGACGGTGATAGCGCATAATATAGCCCGTTTGAAAGCTATAAAGAAGGCCTTCGATTATATGGTAAAGAATGAAATACAGATAGATAAATATATAAACGTATGAAAGTGGATTGTATTATAGGGATAGACCCCGGAGCTAATGGTGGAATCGCGGTGTATCGTGTTTGTGGGCAAAAGGTTGATGTTTTAAAGATGCCTAAAGAGTTGTCAGATTTGACGGATTATTTGCGCTATATAAAGAGTATTTGCTGCCCTATTATATTTCTTGAAAAATTAAACGTTAGGCCGGACGATGTCGTACAACAAACGGACGATAGTTTGAATTTGGGAAAACTATATAGGATACAAAAGATGTTAGCACAATACGAGAAACTAAAAATATTAATAGAATTGTGCGGAATCCCTTTTGTTATGGTGCATCCGATAAAATGGCAAAGTGAATTAAAAATTAGAATCATTAAAAAAGGGTTTCATGAAGAAAAAGCAGACCGGAAACGGAGATATAAAGAAATAGCCTGTAGATTATATCCGAATATAACGCCTACTTTGTGGAATGCTGATGCCGTTTTGATTATGCACTTTGGCCGGTATATGTTACAGAATAAATTAAATTGGGTTTTAGAAAATATTCCGGAAAAAGTACAAAAGGAGTTATTTTAATTACATCTTAATTTCTAAAAAAAAGTTTGCGCGTTTAAAATATAAATTATATCTTTGCATTATTGAAAGTTCAACAACCGTCTAAGCGGATTCTTAGTATTAAAACAAAAAAGAGAGTATGATAATTAAAAGATTAGAACTTGTAAATTTTCAAGTTATTAGCAAGTTTAACGCCGATTTTGAAGGTAATGTCTATTTTATTACCGGAGATAATGAGTTAGGCAAAAGTACTGTTTTAAAAGCGATTGGAGCTTTGCTTACTGGAGCGCGAGATGCCGTATTAAAGAATGGCGAAAATAAAGGTTTTGCGCGAATGGTTATCGGAGATGATGGCGAGGAGTATAAGGTTGAATTACGTTATACTAAATCTAATCCACGCGGAACGCTTTCAATAACTCAAAAGAGTAGTGGCAGGCGTTCTGATAATGTAAGCATGTTACAGAAAATATTAGGTTATACCGATTTTGATGCAGTAGAGTTTTCGAGATGGTCAGAAACGGCAGAAGGAAGACGGAAACAAATAGAAGTTGTTAAGTCCTTATTACCGGAAAAAGTGCGTAAAAGAATAGCCGAAATTGATTCCGAGGTAATAGATTTGAAAGACAAACGTTTGTTTTCAAATCGTGAATTAAAGCAATATAATGTGTTATGTGCAGAGGCCGAAAATAATTTATCGTCCGGCGATGTGGAAAAATTCACAGTTCCGAAAGATATAACCACATTGATGCAGGAGCAACAAGTCGCTGCGCAATTAATAGAAAAGGCTAAGACAGTACGCGCCAGTCGTGAACAGCGTATAATACAATTATCGGCTATCCCCGAACGGATAAAGCAAGTAGATGAGGATTATTTAAACAAGATAGGAAATATAAAATCTCGTTTAATAGAAGCTCGTAAAGCGTATGAGGAAAAATTGGCTTTAGCAGAGAAAGCGTATAAGGAAGCGCAAGACATGTTAACAGAGGATTCTAAACAAGTAGAAACCGACAAAGCGAATCAGTTAAAAAGTATAGAGGAAGAAAGGGTCGATTTAGAAAGACGTAAGGCGAATGCTGATAAATGGTTAGAAGAATACGAAAAAGACAATCCCGAAAAATTGGATACCGCAGAACGTCTAAAGGCGGCAGAAGAATATAATAAAAAGTGTCGTATCGTATCCGAATACAAAGAGAAGGTAAGGCTACGCGATTCCGTTGCGAAGGATGTTGATGCAATGGAAAAGAGATTAGAGAAATTAGCCTCAGAACGAGAGAATTTAATATCAGATTCTAAACTTCCTATTCCCGGCCTATCATTTACTAACGAAGGTTTAGAGTTAAACGGCGTGCCATTTATTGCCGGTAAGGTGTCAGATAGTCAAATAATGGAAGTAGCGGCCAAATTGATTATAGCAAGTAACCCAACGGTTAAGGTATTCCGGATTGCACGCGGTGAAAGTTTGGGGCAAAACAGATTACAGGCTATTATAAATATCGCAAAGGAGAACGGGTTCCAGGGATTCATCGAAGAGGTTAAACGCGGACAGGATGAGTTAATAATAGAAGAATATACGGAAAATGAATAATGAATTGAAAATAAGATGAAAGTAAAAGAAATGACGATAAGCGATGTACACCAAACCGTTGTATTTAAGAATGAATTAGGACGTTTATTATCTGAATTGGACTATATCAGGAAAGACGCGATAGGGTTTAAAGGTGGCCGGTTACGTTCGCATCCTATTGATAGGCTCAAAAATGATGGCGTTTGGAATAAGACAAAATTTATAGAGGTCTACGAACAGACTATGAATAAAACTTCAAACTACCCTAAAACAGTCCGAACATTTATTCTTAGTGTAGGCGGAGAGGCATTTAATAAAGCGATGAAAATACTTTTAGAGAATGAAAAAAAAGAGTTTCAGTCTGACGGGGACAATAAATAATAAAGGCCGTCTTTTAATGTATATGGATGAAATAAACAGTTTCTTTGCCTTACATAAGGGGTGCAGAGTTATTGCAAATTTCCACATAGCATCAAAAGGCAGCTCCGCCGCCTTAAAGGGGTATTATTTTAATTGTGTAGTCCATTCTTTTAAGTCGGCGTTTTGGGAAAATGGCGAGCGTTTAACCGATGAACAAACGGAGAAAAGATTGCGTGAAATGTCCCCTATCATGTACGAACAAAATGCAGACTTAGATACAGGTAAGTACAATACACGGATAAAGTCGGTTGCGGAACTAAGTAAT
>ENA-OOXC01000782-OOXC01000782.1-human-gut-metagenome-genome-assembly--contig:-NODE-782-length-22061-cov-2.465282_pt1 | contig 22061 bp, 25 predicted proteins | sample MGYA00241578_ERZ501325 | MGnify/ENA primary metagenome ERZ501325 (study PRJEB25962, sample SAMEA2042737) | human gut metagenome | biome: human gut; feature: human-associated habitat; material: faeces...
CCACAGCCGCCGACAACGCCGCAAATCTCGCCGGGGAGACCGCAGAGGAAGCACGAGCCACAATCGTAAGGTTGGAGGAATTGGAAGAATCGCTCGTCGGGCAGTACAAAATGATTCCGACAGGCATGAACCTCGACTATCCGCCTCGCATAACATTCCGAAACACCGTGCCGAGACGTATAACATACGAACTGCTCCCGACGAACACGGGACGCAATGTGCTGTTTCTCGGCGATGATAATGCCGTTTCGGTTCAACCCGACGGAAGCCTCACAGTCAATCGGACAGGTATCAGCAAAATCCACGTTATCCCGACCGAGAATACGTCAATTTACCGAACCATACAAATTACGGTGGCGGAACCGGAACTTCGACGAGTAAAATCAAACTCATTGCGGCTCATGGGCAACGGTAGTTTTAGATTAACTTAATAACAAGACAATTATGGCATTAACACCTGAACAGGAAGCAAAAGTGCTTCAAATTATCACAGCTTTCGATAACGGGAAGCGGTTGAATGAACTCCCCCATATCGGGGAGGTAAATCCTCTCGAACTCATCGTAGAGGTTATGGACACGGACGGAGAGAGCAAACAAGCTAAACTCGCAACCATGCTCCCATACCTCGAAGATCAATGCGCCTACGGCATCCAATGGGACACGACCGTATCGACGCCGACGTGTACCCGTATCGGCAGTATCGCTCTCCATAAAAGCCTCCCCATTCAAAACCGGATGCGGGGTTGCTTGTTGAGCGATAACGGAACGGTCGTTGAGTACCTGAACCCGACAAATTGGAGGGCGCATACCCTCGACGGCTCCAAAGGTCAGGTCATGGTCGAAATCCCAGCACATTATCGCAAGTTCGAGACAGAGGGAACAATACGCCGGTGCAAACTATCGGAATACCCGTTGCCGGGCTATCACGCCGTTCCCAAAATGTATATTTCGGCGTATGAGGCCGCTATGGAACGCAGCACGGGCAAACTCTGTTCTGTCGTCAATATGGGAACAGATTACAGGGGTGGAAACAATCAGGCGGATTGGGACGGAACGTATCGTTCTGTTCTTGGGCGTCCGGTTACAGTCAAGAGCCGCACGGCTTTCCGCAATGCAGCCCGCCTCCGTAACGCATCGGCGACGAACGAATGGAATTGCCTTGACTACAACGCATACAAGGCCGTATTTTGGCTTTACTATGTGGAGTACGCCAACCGTAACTGTCAGACGGCATTCAACGCCCAAAAGGACACAAACGGCTTTGCACAAGGCGGCCTCGGCAACGGAGTAACCAACACCCCGGATTGGAACGGATTTAACGGTTATTATCCGTTTGTCCCTTGCGGTTATACCGATGAACTCGGCAACGCTTCGGGCGAGGTTGCATACGTCATGCAGAACGCCGAGGGAGGTACACACGGAACGGTATATGTTCCTCGCTACCGAGGTATTGAAAATCCGTTCGGACACATTTGGAAATGGACGGACGGCATCAATATTCAAATCGCCTCGGCTGCTGACGGCGGGACATCAAAAGTATATGTTGCTGACGACCCCACAAACTACAACGACAGCAACTACAACGGCTACACTCTGCGAGGAGAAGAAGCCCGAACCGAAGCATACGTCAAAGAACTTGTCTTCGGTGAGTTCGGCGACATCATGCCAGCGGTGGTGGGCGGCGGTTCAACAACCTATTGGGCGGACTACCACTATACCAACATTCCTGCATCGGGTACAGATCTTCGTGGTGTCCTGTTCGGCGGTAATGCGGGTAGCGGTGCGATTGCGGGCTTCGGCTTTGCGAATTCGGTTAACGCCCCCTCGTATACGAATGCGTACCTCGGCTCTCGCCTTTGCTTTATACCCAATTTGTAAATAATTTAATAATAGATAGTTATGACGTAAGATAGAAAAGGTTGGTCGTTCTTCGTGGTGTCCTGTTCAGCGGTAATGCGAATAACGGTGCGAATGCAGGCTTCAGCTATGCGAATTCGAATAACACCCCCTCGAATACGAATGCGAACATCGGCTCTCACCTCTGATTTTCATAGGTTAATAAGAAACAAAATATAGAACGACGACCGTGCCTCTTGGCAAAAAAACACGAACCACAAAAAGGTGCTGGTAGGGAAACCGACGGCTCCAAGTATGAAAAGCAAAGCAATGAAACGGATAGGGAATTTATACGAAAGGATTATCGCAGTAGAAAACCTCCAACTCGCCGACCAAAAAGCGAGACGGGGAAAACTGCGTTCTTACGGGGTACGTCGCCACGACAAAAACAGGGAAGCCAATACCCTCGCTTTGCACGAAGCACTCAAAAATAAGACGTTCAAAACATCAAAGTACGAAACATTTATCATCAAAGACCCCAAAGAGCGGGAGATATATCGGCTGCCGTATTTCCCCGACAGAATCGTTCATCACGCTATAATGAACATTCTCGAACCAATATGGGTTTCGGTGTTCACGACGGACACGTTTTCTTGCATCAAAAATAGGGGTATAAACGGGTGTATGCTGAAAGTAGATAAAGCGTTGAAAGACGTGGAGAACACCCGATATTGCCTGAAAATCGACGTTAAGAAATTCTATCCGAGTATCGACCATGATGTGCTGAAACAAATCGTGCGCCGTAAAATCAAATGCCCGGACACGCTGGCTCTACTCGACCAAATCATAGATAGTGCCGCCGGTGTCCCTATCGGCAATTACCTGTCGCAATATTTCGCCAACCTGTTCCTCGCATACTTTGACCATTGGATAAAAGAGGAGGTCGGTGTCAAATATTATTTCAGGTATGCCGACGACATGGTTTTTCTGCACAAGGACAAGGCGTTCCTGCATGATTTACTCACACAGATAGATGCCTATCTCCGTGACAACCTGCATTTGACGATAAAGGCAAATTACCAGGTATTCCCTATCGCTAAAAATCGCAGCGATAAGCACGGGCGGGGGCTGGATTTCGTCGGGTTCGTTTTCTACCACGAACACAAGCTAATCCGCAAGAGCATCAAGAAGAATTTTTGCCGTGCCGTTGCCCGGCTTAACAAGCAGCCCAACCTATCTGCCAAAGACTACAAACAGGGAGTGTGCAGTTGGCTCGGCTGGGCAAAACACAGCAATTCCAAACATTTATTGAAAACCATAATTAAACCGAGTTTCTATGGCAATCTATGACAAAAAGCCCTCTATCTACGAGGCAAACGGGGACGGTTCTTACACCTACCGTTGGGACATTAAAGAAGTCGAAATACCCGCCGGAGCTGACACGGAGGAAACCACAACGAAATGGGAGTGTCAGGAGGTTGTCGTGTGGGGTACGGTAACGAGCGACAAACTGACCGAGGCCGTAATCAACCATTTATGGCCGAGGGATTACGAGCAGAAACTTATCAACGAGTACAACGCTGCGACAATGGGGATATACGGGGCTAAATCGAGTACCGATGCCCAGCCGAAAATCGCTGCATACAAAGCCTTTTTATCCGAGCGGGCAGCTATCAAACGTCAAATCGACGACGATTGTGCAACCCTAAATATCCAGTAATATGGCAAAGCGTTTCAGCGAACTCGGTATCAAGCAGCAGGACGACCGCAAGATTTTCAACTGCCAACAGGTGTCTATCACGGACGTTCTGAACAGCGAAATAGAAGTTATCGACTTTATCCCCGGAATGAAAACACAACACGGGGAAGGTCGGTATCTCATTAAGTTCACGCAGAACGGTACGGAGGGTAAGTTTTTCACAAACTCATCCGCCATTAAAAGTGTTCTCGATCAAATTCCTAAAGAGGAATTTCCGTTTATAACCACAATCCGCTGCACCAAGTGTGGCAACGGGAAGATATACCAATTTACGTGATGAAAATTCTCCATAACAACATCGAAATACTCAACATACAGGTCGATGACAGCAGCTACCGCTATCGGGCTATAAAGGGCGACCATAATCTGACGCTCTATTTCTCGCTGGCGGAACACGTCGAAATACCTGTCGGGGCGTATTGTGTCTATGAGAACGAGACCTACACGCTCGAAAAGCCCGAGAGCCTGACGATGAAGCACAGCCGCTATTTCGAGTACACCGTCGTATTCGATTCACCGCAGGCAAAGGCGGGCAAGTGGAAATTCAGGAACCCCGTAGATAGACGGCTGAAATTCCCGCTGACGGCCAAACCTATCGAACACCTGCAAATGTTCGTGGATAATATGAACCAGCGGGACAGCGGTTGGACTATCGGACGGTGCATTGACGCTCCCGAAAAGACCATATCGTACAATCATGCGTATTGCATCGACGCACTATCCCAAATGGCTGATGAATGGGAAACGGAGTACGAATTTGTCGGTAAGCAGGTGTCGTTGTGGAAAGTCGAGTACAACAGGGACAACCCGCTGCCGTTATCGTATGGTAAAGGGAACGGATTTAAGCCCGGCATCGGACGCTCCAACTACGAAGATTCTACGCCTATCGAAATTCTATATATTCAGGGCGGGGAACAAAACATCGACGCCAGCCAATACGGAAGTTCCGAATTGCTGTTGCCCAAAAGCCAAACAATCCGGTTCGACGGTGAACACTTCGAAGGCGAACAGGGATTTGACAGCAGTAAGGCTCGAACCTATCAAACGGATGCGGACGGGTTCTCCATACGCCGTGCCGATAAACCGTTATCCTCACAGGCAGAAGATAGCCTCGATTGTTCGGAAATATACCCCTCCCGTGTGGGGACAATAAGTGCCGTTACGGTGGTTGATGCCAGCAAGCATTTTTACGACATTGTAGATAGCAGCATACCGGCATCGCTGAATTTCGAGGACTGTCTGATTGAGGGCGAAACGCTGACAATTATTCCACAGACGGGAATGTTGGCCGGAAAGGAATTCGAGGCAAAGTATATCCACAATGCCAAAGAAGGGAAAGCCGCCCGCCGGTTTGAAATCGTCCCGCAGGATATAGACGGACAAACGATGCCAGGCGGAAATTATATCCCCCAAGTCGGAGATACATACGCCGTATTTCATTGTATGCTGCCTGCAGCGTACATCTGCGACAACGCCACAAAAACCGGAGCATCGTGGGACATGTTCCGGCAGGGGGTGAAATACCTGTACGATAACGAAGAACAGAAATTCACGTTCACGGGCGAATTGGACGGGATATGGGCGAAGAAAGATTGGCTCAATATCGGCGGTATGATAAAGTTGGGCGGGTTCGTTCAATTCTCCGACGAGCGGTTCCAGCCGGAGGGAGTGCTTGTCAGGATTATCGGGATAAAGGATTACATCAATAATCCCCACAGCCCCGAAATAGAATTGTCAAACTCTACCGTCGGGCGAACGGTATCGAGTGATCTGCGGAAAATCGAAAGTAACGAGGTGGTTATGGATACCCTCCACAAAGAGGCTTTGCAGTTCACCAAACGCCGGTATCGGGATTCTATGGAAACTATCGAAATGTTAGGCGATGCCTTGCTCGATAATTTTTCGAACTCCATAAACCCCATAGCCGTAAAAACTATGGCTATGCTTATCGGCGACAAGAGCCTGCAATTTGAGTTCGTCAATAGCATGACGAACCCGTCCCCCGTTGTCCATAACGTAACGTACAATCAGGCGACAAAGGTGCTGTCTGTTCCTGCCGGTATCATCCAGCACTACACGCTCGGCATCGACACCATATCGTCAAGCCATGCAGCCGACGAGTATAAGTTTTGGTCGCTCCCCGCCTTTACCACGCCGACGCTGACCGACGGAACAAAAAAATACTACCTCTACGCAAAAGTCAGCAAAACGGCCAAGACCGGCACGTTTTACATCAGCGAACAGGCTATCGCAATGGAGGGCGTGGCCGGATATTATCACTTGCTCATGGGCGTACTGAACAGCGAGTATGACGGAGAGCGCAGCTACGTTTCTCTATACGGTTTTACGGAGGTATTGCCGGGGCAAGTCATAACGAACAAAGTGGCATCGGCCAACGGCAAGAATTTCATGGATTTTCTGAACAATGCGTTCCGCATCGGCAATGACAAGACCTACATAGATTGGAACGCCTCAGTCGCCAATGTGCTGTCGATGAAAAATGCGACCATACAGATTGCAAACACCGCAGGGCAAACGATGATTTATTTCAGCGGCGTGGACGGTTCCGGCCAACTCGCCAAAGGGAACATCACATGGGATTCTGCTGGAAACATCAAAGCCAACGGAGGAACATTTACAGACATACTGATACAAGGTTCTCTCCGCTCACCGTTTGTCACGGAAACTGATTCTATCGTGATAGGCGGCAAACAATCCACTCACGACAACGTAGTGCCGATTGCCTCCGGCGGCGGTTGGGTTACAGTTGGTACTTTGGAATGGGGAGTAGAACAAAGCGGTAGGCGTATGTGCATCGCCAATTATAGGTGGGGCAGTGAAATTACAACGGGATCGATAGAATATTCGGCTCCAAGTGGCAAGTATTTCTATGAAGACGGAACACAAAAAAAGGCCATATCGCTATCTCGTGAGTGTGTAGAGTTGATGGGATATGGTACATCGACGCAGTTTTATGGCTGGATTGTATTGAACCGAATCAATTTGATGACCACATCAAAATACGGCAGAAAATTGAACGTGCTTGCCCAAGGTATTGTAACCGGATATTCATCGGGAGCATCTATTAGCTACAAGTCATACGACAATGCAAGTACATTGAGCGTAAGCCGTCAAGGAACAGGGAAATACCGAGTAAATTTTCCGTCAAATTGGGGGCTGATAACCGGGAGTTATATCGTGATGATGACCGGATATGGCAGCGGTCTGATGAAAGCTACTTTACTCGAAGCTGGAACGTCGTATTTTATCGCAGAGGTCAGCGATGATTCCTCCGCCAATGACGGTTCATTCATGTTTCAAATCATCAACCTTAATGATTGGCTCGTGCTTTAATTTTTGCGCAATAATGATTATAATACAATCACTTTATTTACCTTTGCCTTATCATTAAAAACAAAACGATATGCAGGAAAAAATCGAAAAGGGTATCGGGTGGCTTCAAAAGCTACTCCACTTGCAAGAGAAGTTCGGCTTCTTCTCCATTTTGAAAAGTTTATTTATCCTACTAATCACGGGATATGTCGTATTTTTTGCCCTGAATCCTCGTTACCTGCTCGACAAAATGGAACAGGTGCAAACAGAGCAACACAACGACGCTGTATCACGCCGTATGAGTGCCGATGCAAATATACGGATGATATTTAACCGCATACTACCAACGCTCGATGCTGACCGGGTCTGGCTCATCGAACTACACAACGGAGCGAAAAATCTCACTACGGGATTGCCATTCCTGTACGGCGATATGCGTATTGAAGCGGTTTCCGACGGTGTGCTGAATGTAGATGAAGAATATACCGATTTCAGTTTATCAAAGTACCCTTTTTTAGCTAAAATTTTCGAGGACGGATATTTCTACGGACATATAGAATCAATGCGTGAATTTGACGAACGGCTTTATTACAAATTCAAGTCCAACGACGTAAACGAGATAGCCTTACTTGCCTTATATCAAGGTGATAAACCGCTCGGCGTATTGGGAATATCATTCTGCGGAGATAAACAAATGGACGCATCTGCCGTAGGGAAAACTATCCGAAAGTGCGGAGTTCAAATCGCAACATTACTATCCAACTAACTATCTAAGATATGAAACTTACACTCAAACGAATTGCCCTGAAACCGGCCTACACTATCGGCCATTTATATATCGACGGGCAGAAAGTATGCGACACTATTGAGGACACCGTGCGAGACCTGAACAAAAACGGGGTCTTTGACAACGGGGAAAAGAAAGTGTACGCCGAAACCGCTATCCCATACGGGACATACGACATCACGCTGAAAGTACAGTCGCCGAAGTACAAAGACAAGGCGCAGTACAAGTTCTGCGACGGATACTTGCCGAGACTGCTTGACGTTCCCCATTTCGACGGCATCCTAATCCACATCGGGAACACGGCAAAGGACAGCGCAGGATGCATCTTGGTCGGCGAAAACAAAGAGGTCGGCAAGGTACTGAACTCGACGGCCACGTTCCGTAAGGTGTACGAGATACTCAAAGCAGCCTCCGACAGAGGGGAGCCTATCAAAATCGAAATCGTATGAGAAACGTGAAGAAAAAGAAACCGACCTACGAACAGATTGTAGATAGGGCATATATCATAGCTTTGACAGCATTAGCATTGGCTTTCCTATCGTTCATGCTGTCGCTTGGATGAGTTGCCAAACAAGCGAGGTCGCAGCCACTATGAGTGCCCCTACTGAAATCCAAAAGGCTCGACGGGCATATTTGATATTGGATTCTTTCACCCTATTATCAAGTTGCCTGTCCGCTTCCCTCTTTCCGATTTCTTCGAGGGCATGGCCGCAATCGGCGTAAATAGGACTGAGGTATTGGGGCTGAGTAATATGGAAATCGCCACCGCTGATTCCGACCCCGACATGCTCATTCGAGAACAGCCGGTATATACGAGGCCAATACTCCCCGGATAGTTCCTCGCCTTTTTCGCAAGTAACTTCCGAATGCCCCGCCGCAATGTATTCGATTACAGCCATAAGCGACTGATAAAACTCCTTTGTTTCCATAATGACACAAAAATAACAAACAAACATGAAACGACTTCAAATTATAGTATTTTTTATAATCCTGCTGGCGGTAGTCGGCTGTTGCCCGACCCGCCACCTTACCTCCTCTACACAAGACAGCGTGCGGGTGGAAACAGTTGTCCGTACCGAGTATATCCCTGACACGGTGTTTGTCGAGGTTCCGATTGAAAGCGAGCGTCAGACAGTCCGAGATACAACGAGCCATTTGGAAACGTCATACGCCGTTTCTGACGCTCGAATAACTCCCGACGGGGCATTGTTCCACTCGCTGGCAAACAAGCCGCAGAAAAAGCCCGTACCGACCGAAAAAGAGGTAGTCTACCGAGATAGTCTTGTGTATAGGGACAAAATTGTAGAAAAGGCCGTACCGGTCGAACGAGAATTGACATGGTGGCAACAAACACAGATGAGAGGCTTTTGGATTGTGCTGGCAATTATTGTGGTCGTGTATCGGAAAAAGATTTTTGCCGTTGTCCGGCGATTTATCTGATTGAACAACAAACAATATTCTAAACCGGAACCCCTGTCCATATCAAAAACTTTGTTTATATTTGGGGCAAAATATTGTAATATAGCGTTTGCTATTGTTTTGAGGTTTAGGAAATCGCCAATTTCATCGAAGCCCTTAAAAGCAATGGTAGATGCCTGCGTATATGCGTGGGCATTTTCCTTGTTAGGGCTTCAGGTGTTTGGCGATACCTCTAAACCAACAGGAATGCCACGCTTCTTTTGCGTGCGCTCTGTCAAGGCGATAGTATCGCCAAAACGACAAAATATGGGCGCATTCTTCTATTTCATATTATTCGGGTTGGTTGTCGCCGTTATCGGCGGCGTGTTGCAAGGCATCCACAACTCAAAGCGTCAATCCCCACCTCCTCTAAACAAAAAATTTAGCCTCGGAGGTTCAATCACACGGGAACAATTATCCCATATTCAAGCAGAGAACCGCAAGCGTGGAACAGCTCTCCAACATTGTGTAGAACTCAACAACAGGGGTATTGCCTATGAAAAAATGGGGAAAATAGAAGATGCCATAGCCACGTATGAAATCAATATATCCATCGGTTATACAGCCCACCACGCATACAAACGATTGATGATATTATACCGGAAACAGAAAGATTACCACAACGAAAGGCGAGTAATTATAAGGGCGTTAGAGGTATTCCCTGCGGAAATGGAATACCTCGACCGGTTGAGAAAAGTCGAATATTTAATCTTAAAATCAGGTATATAATATGAAACAACTGTCCATAATTATTTTGGCCGTAATTGCATTCTCTACAAACTGTATGGCGCAGGATAGAAACAATGCAGCTCCGGCACAACTGGCGACAAAATCAAAGGAAATAAAATCGGCCTTATATTGGCAGCAAGACCGAAAAACAGGGAAATGGGAAAGCCGCAAAAACACGACACTCGTTTATCTTGGCGAGGGTGTTGCTGTCGATAATTTCAACAGCCTATTCATCGGAGAGTATGCAGGACGACGATACCTTTTTTGTGATTTCAAAGAATACAGCTGGCGTTACCCTGTTTTACAAACGGAATGGATTGTATCACGAATGATAATGGCTGCTCTTTTATCCGAAGCCGATTATAGCAGCATGAGCAATATTGAACCCGGACAGGTAATTACAATCACACCTCGATTCTATCATAAAATGTTCAAAGGCCATGCCGAATATTCATTCCCGTTTTTCCTATCGCTCGGCGAAACCCTTTGCTCGTCATCTGAAACAATGTATAAATCATACGCACGAACCAATGGCGAGGATTATGCAGAGCGTTATTGGAAATCGGAATATCCCCTGCTATACTTTATCGTATTAAAACGTGTAGTCGGGTCTGACGGGCGTGATGTTGTCCGGTTCCTATTATATCCTCACGCTATGTCAGAACTCATCGAAAGTTGCTATTTTGAAGTTGCTTTTGACGTTTATAAAAACCTATTTACGGCAGACAAGAAGACAAGTTACAAATAAAACTATGGGCGGCGGCGACCGCCCTTTTTCGTGTCTGCATCCGACATTGGAGAGAAACAATCGGTGAAATAATCACGAACGTTATACAAGTAACTTTGAAATTGCTATCTTTATTCCCTAATGCAACCGCTTTCAATAGCAAGGCTTTCAATTCTGTTGCTGGTTTGTTGCTCACAGATTTTACAGAGTAAAACAACACGTTCAAATACAGCAATATAATGATTTAATTTCACGTTTTGTATAGATATTATCAGCAGTAAAATCCATATACGAATAATTTCGGTAGCTATAGTGTTCATCTTCAGTAGTATCTGAGGCCCAATATTGTCCTCCTGCATTATCTGAATCATAGCGGTTCAATGCCGCATTATTCATATTCTTGAAATACTCTTCAGTATCAGTATTTGAGCAGCTAAGGCATCCCGCAACACAGAATTCAAGTGCTGCACCTGTCTGGGGATCCCATAAATCCCACACAGCCGCCTTTCCGGATGAGGTCTTGCCTTCAAAACTTGCCACCCCGTGCAACTTGTCCTTCAAACCAACCGTTGACCAGCATCCATAAGAAGAAATCAAATTTGAAAGTGCTTTCCAGTCTGCCGTTGTTGGGACACGCCATCCTTCCGGGCAAGGATTGCCCATTCCAAGATATGGCGAATCATCGGTTTCAGACCAGTTGAAATCAACGGTCGGATTCTGATCTGTTTCAGGATCATCGTATTTAAACCAGTTATTACTTGCTGCATAATAAGTTTTATCATCAACTGCTTTTATCGCTCCTTTTTCATCATACTCAGAATAAGCGAATTTGGTGGTATTGTCCTCACAATAAGGATATTGCCCTGCACGGCGGCCCCACTGATAGTATTCGCCGAACGGATGTTCAAGGTTGAATCCGAGGTTGCAAGGATACCACAGAAGCCCGGCCATTTCCACAGGGTCTCCTGTCCAGTCTCCTATGACAACCTGACCGTCACCGGCATTCTGGCTCACCTGAAGCGCAGAAGAAACGACAGGTTCATGAGTACCATAGCCATTGATATTTACTGTGACGCTTCCCTCGTTCTTTGTCGTACGAGAGTGATTTTCCTTATGCACGGCGATACATTTCATCACGTTCCATCCGCGGGAATCCACTTGCTTGTAGTCCCATTCATTATAGAGGCTCAGCAGATTCGGATAAGCACTGTAATCAAAGTTCAGATCAGTTCCCGCATTGGTACGGACATAGAACTCCGTCACACCTGCTGTCCTCGGAAGCTCAAGTTTGTCAACCTTTTCACCGTCAGGAGTCATCGAAATCTCATAAGTATAGTCGGAATATGAGGCGGAAGCCATCGAAATCGTCAAAGAAGACAGTTTGTTCTTCTCGAATTTTATCCCTTCAGAACGGGCAAGGATCTGCCTTGACACACAACCGGTTTCATTATACAGACTTATTGTAAGAGGCTGTCCCTCAAGGATTTCAAATGGCTTTGTACAGAACCAAAGGTCGAAAGTACCGTCGACCACCTGCCCAAGCTCTGCAGCTGCCTTGACCTTTCCACCTTCGGAAGAAGTATAGTTCAATACCACATAATTATAATTGCTCTTGTCATCCCCTCCGAATTCCTTTCCAAGCACATTGATATAGTAGATTCCGGCCATTGTACAACCCTCGGGCGCAGTAATAACGGCCTTGGTGATATTTGTCATTTGGGATGGAATGTTGGTAAGAGTGATTTTTCCGTGGGTTACCAGACGCTCGAAAATCATAGGGATTTCCATACCTGAAGTCACCTCGGTGTACTCCTGCTGCGAGATTCCAAGCATAACGTCAGCTCTTGGATCATAGCTGGTAGCTGTAGGGAATTGCCCGGAGCCGCCCGGATAGGTTCCGACATAAATCAGCCAGTCCCAGATGCTTACATTACCAAGACTACAGGAAGCAGAAGCTGGATAGACTGAATGGAAACGGTATTTTCCCTCTCCCGTCGGGAAGGTGATACCATTTTTAGCATTTTCTGTCAACGAAAACTTCGCAGTCTTTCCGTCATCGGACACCTCAGCCTCGTTTGATTGCAGGATGCCTCCCAAAGCGCGTTTTGGAACCAGGACATTCTCGTCATACCTTTCCCCTTCAGTCTCTGCACTGTTGGACATTGCCACCATCATATATTCTCCGCTCTGGCTCCAGAGGATGGAATTCGAGACAGGATCATAATAGGTCTTGACATCCGCCTGTCTATCAGGTTTCTCACCCGTAAAGTACAATGTCATTCTTTCTCCGGTAGCTTCCTGGTCCGGGACAAGGTTCATCTCGCAGGCAATTGACATCAACAATGCCGCGAGCATTAATATCTCTTTTTTCATACTATCAAAAATTTTTACATTTTAAGTTTCATGAGTTTCAAAATTATTAAACGGTTCCAGAATATCCTGTAATCACCGCAGAATCAATATAACCCATTGTAGATTGATCCATAGCCGTTGTTGGCACTGTCAAGGTCACCGTAAATGAAGCCATCTTCATCGACTGTAAATCCGAAAGAACTTCCGCAAAGTACGCTTGCAGGAATGATGTCGACTTGCAAGATTTGCGGTGTTGTGTAATGTCTTGTTTCTGTCATGTATTTCATGGTATAATTGTTTTATATTTCCAGCTTCGAAGATAAAAAGAAAATGATGTCCCTTATTTTGATTAAAGAACATCATCTTTTGTTTTAGGAACATTATCCCGCTGGGGTATGGCTGTCAGGCATTCCTGAACTGCACAGGAGTGCATCCCACAGTCTTTTTGAACATGGTACTGAAATAGGCATTGTCGCTGAATCCGCATCTCTGGGCAACCTCCCATACAGGAAGCGAAGTCCCGCGAAGCAGTTCCTTGGCCTTTGAAATCCTGATGGCGAGGATGAAATCAGTGGTGGTGCATCCGGCCAGGGCCTTGACTTTCCTGTTAAGATGGGCTCTGGATATGCACATTCTGGATGCAATCAGTTCATAGTCCACATTACCTTCAGTAATGACTTCAAGCGCAATATCAGTCAGACGGCGCAGGAATTCATTACCAGAATCCGGCCCGGCTGCAGGCTTGTCGTCCTCATGGATTTCCTTCGTCTGGTTTTCCAACTCTGTAATACGCGCCATCGCTCTTTCCAAAGACAGCCTTGCATGCCTCATCCTCAAGAATATGATGCACAAAAGCCCTAACATAATCAGGAGCAAAGCGATTCCAATAACAATCAGCCTGCGGCGTATCATTCTTCCATGATCCATTTCTTCCAGAAGACGGTCATTGCCGTAGATGGCATGATACTCATTCAGTCCCCGCTTCATCTCGCTGTTGTAGAGGCTGTCACGAATCTGCGTATATTTCATTATATGGTTTGCAGCAAGGGAAGGATCAGCAGGCATCAAAGCCCGTCCAAGGCCGTAATGTGAATGGCTCATATTGTAGGCGTCTCCCCTGGACTCAAACACTTTAAGAGACTTTTCAAAATAGCAGACTGCCGAAGCAGAATCACCCTTCTCGAGCATGATGTCACCCATCTGGTTCCCGGCAATGGCCCATGACTGGAGGTTGCCGCATTGCTCAAGAACCGGTATTGCCTCCCTGAGACACTTCTCGGCCTCCTCGAGCCGGCCAAGTGAATTTGACGCCGCCGCCATCTGCACAAGCCTCACTGCAGCCTTGTCCGGACTGCCAAGCTGCATGCTGACATCGTAGCCTCGCCTTGCGTATTCCAGGCTTTCCTCATCCCGGCCCATTGCATGGTATATTTCTGATGCCATGCCAAGCCTGACGGAAAGCTTGACCGAATCGTGCTGCTCCTCGCAAATTTTGATAGCCTCAAGGACATACTTTTCACCTTCTTCCGGCTGGCGGGATGCAAGACTGATTCCTGCAATCGTATTCAGGGCATAACTCATCCTCTCCCTGTCGGCAAGCTCCCGTGCGATGGAAAGGGACATTTTTGAATATTCGAGTGCATTGACAAAGTCGGACAGGCGGAAATAGACTATCGAGACAAGGTTGGAGCAATCCGCCTTCAGGACTGGAGACGTGACCTTTGAAGAAAGCAATTCCATGGACTTCAGTGCATAGTCAAGAGAGGTGGCATAGTTCTGGGAATCATAATACCATTCCCCGGCCCAATACCAGGTCAAGGCACGTACACTGTCAACAGGGCACCTGTCCGGGATAATGATTTTCCCATCAGTAAATCCCTCACGGTCAAGAAAATCCATGAATTCCTGTGCCGCAGGCACGAGCCTCCCGCGATCTCTCATCGGACGTACGATGCTCATCAGCGAATCCACATACGCATCCTTCACCGCATCCTCATCCGCAAGCACAGGCTGTCCCGCTGCTAAAAAAAACACTAAAGCTATTATCTTGAGTCCAACATCAGTTTTCATAATCCGGCAGGAAAAATTACTTCCCATCATGCAAATATATTACTTTTTGCATATTTCGTTTCAAGGAATATTATATAATTATGCCACCTCTTTTTGAATTATCGGAAGATTCAGATACTGAACCATTGGAATAATACCAGGCAGATATATGAGGGAACTTTTGTGCAGGATGCGGGAAGAGATTCAGAGATATGAAGGAACAGAATTAAGTGGATGGCCTTACCTATGTTCGTTCACTTTCCCCAGTCAGCATCCTCAGCAATCATAGATTACTGAGAGCATAAAGCTGAATGATCTCTACATGTCGTTCGGCATCGTCTGCCGTCTTGTCATAGTAGTACAATTCTCCGAAATTCGTATCAAAAATACAAAATATCCTCCTAAAATACCGACCAAAGGCCGAAATTCGCACCAAAACCACAAGCAAAGACGCCAGAATCCGTATCGAAATCAAAAATGGCAATGCTCCCGCACACGTTCCGGCCATTAGTCTCCACGACGGCCAAGGCCGGTGTACGCATAATTCCATAAGAGATGATCTTCTCAATGTCGGTTACTTCTTCTACACTTGCGTTGATTCCCATTGCCTTTACGGCGTCTTCCGCGTTTCTTGTCAGGGTCGCACACTTGCTGCAACAGCCTGTTCCCAATACTTTAATTTCCATTTCGAAAATAGAACCGCATAATCTATTGATAATCAATTAATTATATGTACACCCGATGTACAGCCTTCTGCAATTAAGCAGAGGGCTTTTTTATTGATAATCATATGCTTATAAATATACGAGAATTCCAATTATTGTCATACCTTGGTCACCAGTTGTACACCTTTTTGAACGTATGTTACATCGAGGGTGAATTTGTGGACATTGTGTGACACCGTGATACACCGTGTGACATACTACGTTCTGCGGAATGACATCATCCAGCGAGATACCCTGCTTTGTCTGGGCACCAATCAGGTCTGCTAGACGGTCCTCAATCAACACCTTAGGAGCGGCCTTCCCTGCGAGTATTAGCACCTTCTTGCCGTTCCGGTAGACTATTCGCCCGTCCTCAAGTTCGTGCATTTCTCCCATCGGCCAGAACTCCCCGCAGATATCGCAGGGATACATCTCTGATTCATCAAACTCAAAGCCCATACTATTCCTCCTTCCCTTTAAACTTATTCAAAGAGTATATATTGATGAAGTTTCCAAGTGCAGTCAATCCGAGAGCGGCAGGCAATGCCCAGCTGCTTCCAGTTCCCTTAATACTTAAAACAAGGCAATAGATTGCCAGAGCGAGCGAAACGACAGTTACCGCCGCAAGTATGATTTTCAGTGTCTTTGTTTTCATTGGTTGTAATTATTTTTTGCTTTCAGCTTCAATCGTGATAATCGCTTTCTTTCCAATGGGATGTATCCGCTGTCTCGGGGACAAAGTAACGACCAATACGGAAATCAATGGATTCCAGTCCGCATATATATCCCATTTCTCACTCATTGCCACTTCTTCCCTATCAAATCGGCGATTCTTTCCAGATGCTCACGATCAATGCCGTCAAAAGTGTTAAGTTCCTTGCTGTCAATGTCAATAAGAGCAATTACATTGCCCCCGCGCAAAACAGGGACGACAATTTCGCTACGGGAAAGGCTGCTGCAGGCAATATGACCCGGAAACTGCTCTACATCGGGAACAACGATGCTTTCCTTGCGCTTCCACGCCGTCCCGCACACTCCCCTGCCGAACGGAATACGGCTGCATGCGACCGGACCCTGAAAAGGGCCCAGTACCAGCTCATTACCTTTGACAACATAAAATCCTGTCCACCAGAATCCGAATGTACCATGAAGAAGAGCAGCGATGTTGGACATATTTGCAATGCAGTCATACTCTCCCTCGACAAGGGCTTCAACCTGCTTATAGACAAGGCTATACTTATCTATCTTCGCCTTGGCGGCATCGTCCGCGCAGTGAATGCCAGAGACCCTTTCAATCAGAAGTTCCATACCCTTATGGGGGATTCCCTCATCCAGGAATTCATCCGAGATGACCTTGAATCCGAGTTTCTCATAAAAGCCTATCGCATAAGTCTGAGCCTCAAGATATATCTTCTCATCAGTAAGGTTTTCCGTGACATGGCTTATGGCCTGCCGCATCATCATTCTCCCTACGCCTGTCCCGCGCAGCGATTCAATCACGGCTACCCTTCCTATCTGAACAACGCCTGCTTCCTTCCCGTATATCCTCAGGCATCCGATGATCCGTTCCCCTTTCGAGGCGAACACCTGAACGGAACCGAAATCCCTGCCGTCGGGGTCCACATACAGGCATTTCTGCCCCGTCACGAACACCTCCGACCTCACCCGAAGTATACCGTAGATTTCCTCAAGCTTAAGGTCAGAGAATCGCTTTGTTGTGATTGTAACTGTTTCTCTCATAATTCAACCAATCATATGTACATTTGTTTAATCCGGGCTTCCTTGCGGAGGTTTACAAATTTATAGAATGTTGCTTTGATTTTAAGACATACTTTCATACAAAGTTAGGAAAGTGCTGCATACTTCAGGGAAATCCGGAATCAAAATATTACCTTTGTGTAGAAATTATCCTAGAAGAATGGTGACGCCGGACATAGAGACATCGACAAGGGAGGAGAGACTTGAATTCATCCGCGAAGAGTTCAAGTGTCTCGGCAACTGCCCTATTTGCGGGAAGTGCAGTTTCCTCAGGGGATGCGAGGCCGAAGAGCTCTATGCCGACTACATCGAAGGTAGACGGTCATTCCGGGACATAACGGCAGAACACAGGAACAACAACATCAAATAAACTACACCAACAATGAAAGAGACAATCGCAAAGATCAATGAGGTCATCGCCGCACTTCAGGCAGACCTCGCCAAGGCCGCAGAAGGCAACAAGGCCGCTGCCGCCCGTGCACGCAAGTCAACCCTCGAGCTTGAGAAACTCGGCAAGGCTTTCCGCAAACAGTCAATCGCTGAACTCTAGTCCGTATGGAAACAACAGCTAAGGTTCTCGAGACTATGCGCAGCGCAGGCAAGCCTGTGTCTGCCGGAGAAGTGGCCACCCTTTCCGGACTTGACCGCAAGGAGGTGGACAAGGCTTTCGCTCAGCTCAAGAAGGACGGAGCCATTGTATCACCTGTCCGCTGCAAGTGGCAGCCGGCAGAGTAAGTTCGGATTTATACAAGACAGGAGAGGAGGCCATTGGCGGTCTCCTCTTCTGTTATCATAATCTTAGATGAGCTGCTCGTTAAATGGGAATTTAGTCGCCAGTTATATTATAGACGAGACAATCATCAAAACACCAGGAATATTGATGATGCAGTGCAGTAGAACGCCCCACCAGAATCCAAGATTGACTCTGGCATATGTGATGGCGCAGCCTCCGGCCATAGGGACCATTATGGTAGCAAGGGCAAAGGGAAGCACTTGCCCGTTCAGCACGGAAAAGGCCCTGAAATGCAGTAGTCCGAATCCGATGGCGGAAATCCACATGGCGGGAATGATGTACTTCTTGCGCCACTCCTTCCATTGTTCATCGGTAGTGAAACGGCATATTAGCCAATAAATAAGCACACACACGGCGGCCAGTCCCAACAAGATGTACCAGACACGGCACTTATGCATGTAATAGGCACAGACAATCGGGAGAAGACCTAGCCAAAGGGCCACAGTTCGCCGCTTGAAAGACAATCCCAGTCGGAACATAATCTCTTCCGCCAATGGAGCGATTACCATCAGTTTTAGTAATGCTTTCCACGTTGCATGCCCCACATAATTGGTGGGATCTCCACCGAACTTGGTTAGATCCATCGGGTTAACACCCATCGACATATAAATAGCGACGCAAGCTATTCTCAGCATAATCGCGCCAACCATTAGTATCACGAACCATTTCAGTGTGGTGCCGATAATCCTCTTTTTTGATAAAGACAGATAATCATCTGGTCTGTTCAATATAAACTTTGTCATAGCTGAATCTGCAAAATTCCGATTTATCGGTATAATGCTCTTCATCACGGATGTCGGCAAAATCTGAATGCCAAGGCATGCTTCAATCTTTGATATGGTCTCAAGGGAGAGGTCCTCCTGTCCCCTTGAGGACCTTGGAAACATACTGTTGGCTGCAGCCCATATCAAGTATTTCTACGTGAACACCGCCACCGGTGAGAAGTCCGGAGAAGTATTAAGCACATGCTTCTGGCGGTCGCTGATAACATCCTGAGAAAGACTCTGCCAGAAGATGGCTTTGTTCAGGATGGTCGAAAGCATCTCCTCTGCACTCTCAATAGAGCGAATCATACAATCGAGATACCAGTCAATCCAGGAAGTTATGTCCACTCAATTCGACATATTCCTTGCAAATTACAATACAACGTATTATATTTGACAATACAAATTAAGATTTACAACTATGGCACAGGCAACATTATCAATGAGAGTCGATGAAACTCTCAAGAAAAGTTTTGAAAAATTGCATTGCGGCCACCAATACAAGATTTGTGACCGCAAACTAAAGTCTAGTGATTGTATATTCTACCCTATCGGCTGTTATACGGGCCGGAGATATTCTTTACAGTCATCTGGCCATCGGAGTCTGTAGTGGTTACGACGTAGTATTTCTTGCCGCCGTCTACCACTCTGATGACGATGTTGCCATCGTAACCTTTCACGCGGGATGCCTCTGCCTCTGTAACCTTATCATCCACTCCTGAAGGACGCTCACCGCGACAGAAATTAGTGATGAACAGATCCATGGCAGGAAGCGTTTTCTCCATAGAAGCCATGACGGAAGTACGAGGATGCACATCCACCCAAGAATTTACCACGATTACCTGTGGAGAAAGGATAGTCAGGGCTTCAGGACTGTTGGTCGCCTCAGAACCATGATGATCAGCTTTCATCACCTCTACCCTGCCTGCTGCCTTAGCGCATGGAAGTTCAGCGTCTTTCCAAGGAAAATTGGACCTGCTGTTATATTGCAAATCACCTCCGGCGAAGAAATCGAAGTTTCCATAAGACACCTTCATCACACAACTACAGATATTTTCAGCCGGACATTTGTCCGTGCCGGCGATTTTCGCAGGGTTAGCCACGACGATATCTTTTTTCTCAGGGAAGGTCTTCTTAGTATCAGTGCCGTTTCCTGTCCAAATTTCACCGTTCACAGCGACATTTCTGACAGTGACATCATATTCCGAAGTCCTCGGAACTATCTGATTTGTAACACCAGCCTTGAAAAGTTCCGCCTTAAGGCCCTTGTTTTCCACATGCCATTTTACGGCATTGACATAATTCTTAACAGCAGCCTTATTGCTCGCAAGGGTTTGCATATCGAATGGGTAGTCATAGGACGGCCACCCGCGGTCGACAACCTTGGAAACAGGGAACAAATCCAGAATCTCCGGAATACCGTTCAGGCGATAAGTAGAGGAATTTCCGGAAACAGGAAGTGACGAATTGCAATCTCCGAAATGGTCATTATGCAAATGCGTGTTCACAATATAATCTATGGTACCATTTCCAGTCCACGCCATACACTTCTTCAAGTAATTGGCTATCAACATAGAACCGCGCGTGCCGGTCTTGGTGGGGTCCCATCTGGAACGGATGCCGGTATTAGTCGTACTGCCATTTGAATTAGTGGATATAAGCGAACTGGCAGCATCGATAAGCATCTGCGTACCGTCAGGCATAATCAGAAAGGCGCACTCCCCTGTCGTAGTGTTGATAAAATGGATATCCATTTCACCTTTCTGCCACGCAGGAAGCACCTTGCCGATTTCTATCCCAGTCTCCTTCTGGACAGGAGGTACAACAGGCTTCACGTCCGGGCCCGTCTTCCCATTATCGGAAGAACAGGCCATCGGCGCGAGCAAAACAGCTGTCAATATTATTTTGTTTAACCTTTGCATGCAATATGGAGATTTAAGAACATTTTACCGCCTTCGATATTCACGGCAAGACGGATATAATTGCCGAAATTCGGCTGCACTTTAATGATATGCAGTCCAAGTCCGCCAAATGTCATAGGAGCACTGCCATCGTCAGCCCAATGCACGCCATCCTGAGACAGCTGTACCTGGCCTGTGAATACCGGATTCCCTTCCAATTTCTCCACCATAACGAAGAAAATCGCCTCATCAGCCCAACCTACCTCGTAAGGATGAGTCTCGAAAGAGCCCTCAAAAAACTTTTTCACCTCAAGGTGAGAATCATTAAACATCTTCATAATCCATCCTCCTATTCCTGAGAAACAACCACCGAATCGACGTAGAAGAACACCCTTCTGTTCGTATCCGTCTCCACCCAGAACAAAGGATTAATTAGATTGTCAATGCGGTCGTAACCATCACGTGCATCTGCCTTGGTGCCTCTCATATCCCAGATCTTGTCCTGACATTGGAATTCGACGTATTCGCGCAGTTTGGTGTCGATTTTCAGTCTCATATACTGCCAGTTGAGTTTGCAGTCAGTCTCATTGTAAATGAGTTTCTGGCCGCCGTCCGGCAGGTTCATGAAACCGTCATGGTCACCGTTTGGATAGCGTTTGCCGAACCACCACGGGTCCACGCCTTTCTTGCACCAGTCCCCTTTCAAGCCATAGGCCCATTCTTCGTCAGTGACACCGTCGCGGGAATGCACATACTGCCATTTCTGGGTAAGTTTTCCGTCCACGGCGTTGAGATAACGCATTCCTACGAAATAGCGTTTCCCGTGTTCCTGTACGTCGAATCCCATTCCGAAATCTCTGATGGAGTTCTCATGGAGTCCAGGCTGTGGGCGGTCACCACCGTCCTGTTCTGCCGTATAGGAGAACCAGCACTCGGTCTGGAGGAACCTGTTTTCCGGCCTGTAGAACGAGAGTCTCTTGATGGCGTGGCCAAGTGAGCCTTCTGCAGGTTTTTCCACATATGGGGCGGCCACCGGACGGGTCGAGAGTTTCAGACTGTATGTTCCGGACATTGCCCCGTGAGTTCCGGGATAACGATATGTCGCTGAGCT
>ENA-OOXC01000784-OOXC01000784.1-human-gut-metagenome-genome-assembly--contig:-NODE-784-length-22031-cov-3.863760_pt1 | contig 22031 bp, 15 predicted proteins | sample MGYA00241578_ERZ501325 | MGnify/ENA primary metagenome ERZ501325 (study PRJEB25962, sample SAMEA2042737) | human gut metagenome | biome: human gut; feature: human-associated habitat; material: faeces...
CGCCCATCGCTGTCTTCACTATGCCTATGCGCGGCTCATTGCTCGCGTAACTTTCTAGTTAATTACCGTTTGATATCGCCGTCTTCGGCATCCTCTTCTGTGGTAATGGCAAAAGCAATATTGGTGGCATGGTCTGCTACTCTCTCCAGTCCGGATACGATATCGGAGAAGATCATGCCGGCTTCGGGAGAACACTCTCCCTTGGTCAGACGCTCTACATGTTTCTTCTGCAGTTCGCGTTCCTTCTCGTCTACCTGATCCTCCAGAGTAACGATCTCCTGCATATGGGATTCATCGCTCTTGGCGAACATTTCTACAGCATAACGGATGATCTTGTTGACCATTTCCAGCATATCTCCCAGTTCCTTCTGGGCTTCCTTACTGATGGAAACGCCTTCTTCCTTACGCTGTCTGGCAGCATCCGCCACGTTCTCCGCATGGTCACCGATACGCTCGATATCGTTCACCACATGGAACAGGGCACCCAGACTGTTCAAATCCTCGATGGGCAGTGTGGTCTGGTTGATCTTTACCAGATAGTCCGTGATGGCATGGTTCAGGAAATTGATATTTTTCTCTACCTCGTAGACTTCCTCGATGTCCTCTTCATCCAACGTGATCAGGGCATTCATGGCACGGTTTAAGTTCTCCTCTGCCAGAGAAGCCATACGCTCCAGCTCCTTGATAACTTCTACCACTGCAGTGGCGGGGTTGAACACCACTTTGTCGCCGATGTATTTTAACTGATAGCTCTCTCTGTAACCAACCTTCTGATCCTCGCCGGGTACGATCAGGTAAGTCATCTTGACCAGCCATCCGGTGAACGGGAACAGCATAATTACCTGTGCAATCTTGATCAGCGTATGTGCATTTGCTACGAACCGGCCGTTGTCCGCAGAGATAGACTTGATCAGTTCCACAATCTGGTCTCCTGCCACAAACAGGGCAATGTAGATAATAACCGTACCGATAATATTGAACAGCAGATGTATCAGTGCTGCTCTCTTTGCGTCCTTTTTACCGGTCATGGAAGCTAACATTGCGGTAGCGCAGGCACCGATATTACATCCCAGGATAATGTACAGCGTAATAGGTAACGGCAGCAGATCCTGATTAGCCAGCAACAACACAATGCTGACCGTTACGGACGAACTCTGGATAATGGCTGTCAGAGCAAATCCCATCAATGTGGCTAAGAACGGGTTCTTCAGAGACATCAGCAGATTGACCACCTGTGGCTCATTCTTCATGTTCGCCATAGCCTGGGACATGGTGCTCAGGCCTACGAACAGGATACCGAAACCAACGACCACTTCCGCCACCTTACGGACCTTTTCCTTCTTCGTAAACATCATCACGACCACACCCACCAGCAGGATCAGCGGTGCTATTTTGGATAAATTAAAAGATACCAGCTGTGAAGTAATGGTAGTACCGATGTTTGCACCGAGGATAACGCCCGCCGCCTGATACAGATTCATCAGACCAGAGTTAACGAAGCTGACGACCATAACCGTACATGCCGAAGAGGACTGGATGATACCGGTAAAAATAATACCGACGATCATACCCATGAAACGGTTCGTGGTAAAGATTTCCAGAATACGACGAAGTCTGGCACCTGCTACCTTCTCAATGGAATCACTCATCAACTCCATTCCGAATAGAAACAGTCCCAGACCTCCTGCCATTGTCAATATTGTTCCAAAGCTCATTTTTAATCCCTCAATCTCTCTTGATTCTCTTCCGAAAAACCAAAACAATAATTTTCAAATTTATTCTTATATAAACAATCCAAAATATATTTTACGAGATAGAATAAAAACTTGCAATGTAAATTTTACTTTTCTTTTACTTTTCTTTACAAAACTTTACGCAATTTCTACCGTGTTTGCGTAAAACAGCTGTTTTTCCTACGCATTTCGACCATCCGCAATATCCCGGTCCAGCTGCTCCTTAAGTTCTTCCAGCGATCCAAATCTGCGTTCCGGGCGCCGAAATCTTTTCAAAGCCACCTCGATCTCCTGCCCGTAGATGTCCTGGTCAAAATCATACAGATAAGATTCCACCCCCATCACTTTTTCAGAAGAAACCGTGGGTTTGGTTCCCACATTGCTGATGGCCTTATAGACCTTTCCATTATGGCGCACCGCCGCATAGTAAACTCCGTTGGGCGGCAGAAGTTTGCCTGCGGGAGGCAGCAGATTCACCGTTGGAAATCCCAGGGTATGTCCGATATGATTGCCATGCTCCACTGCTCCCACCAGTGTATAAGGCATTCCCAGCATCTCTTCGGCCTCTTCCATCCGGCCCTCTTCCACCAGCTTGCGGATGTAAGTGGAACTGACTTCGATGCCGTTCACTTCGATCTTCTCTATGGTCTGGACGCAAAAGCCCAGATGCGGCGCCATTCTCTCCAGAAGTTCGGCATTTCCTGCGCCGTTCTTGCCAAAAGACAGATCCTCGCCTGCCGCCACAAACCGAGTATTCATCTGTTTGGCCAGAATCTCTGTTGCAAAACGCTCTGGCTCTGTGGCTGCAGTCTCCTTCGTAAGAGGAAACTCGATCAGAGTGTCGATTCCCAGACGTTCAAACAGGCGTCTTTTTTCCTCTCTGGTGGTCAGTTCTTTACCGTCAGACAGGCCGAACAGCACTGCCGGTGTAGGGTCAAAGGTGAACACGCACGCCGCCAGCCCGTATTTTTTTCGACCAAGAATCTCTTCCAAAAGTCTCCTGTGGCCCAGATGGACTCCGTCAAATTTACCGATGGCTACTGCTGTATCTTTTTCCAGATAAAAGTCTGTTGTTCCTGCAATGATTTCCAAGTCTATTTCCTGCTTTCTGTATTACTTGGGAAGATCTTCACGGGCTTGTACCATTCCTTCGTTTCATCATACGCATAAATGCCCACGAAGCTGTCATCCTCTCTGTAGATGCGCACCCACTCTCCTGCCGGATGTGTGGTCTGTTCCACAGTCTGTCCCGGATAAAAAGCATTCCCGTTATCGATCAGTTTCCGCCACTTTTCCTCCACATGCAACATGGGAAAATCCGAAAAAATACGGTCTGTGGGAAGCAGTGCTTCCTCCAGCCTCTCCGTGTCCCGAAGTTCCTGCAGCTGTGCAAGTGTCAGGGCATCTGCCAGCCGGAATTCCCCGACTCTGGTGCGAACGAGGCTCTGCATGGTGCCGCCGCAGCACAGTTTTTCCCCAATATCGGCACAGAGACTGCGGATATAGGTCCCCTTGGAACATTCCACGCGGAATTTTACCACGGGAAACTTTATTTCCAGAATCTCAATCGCCGGCAGATCCACATGTCTTGCCTGCCGTTCCACTTCTTTGCCCGCTCTGGCCAACTCATAGAGCTTTTTCCCATTGACCTTCAGTGCAGAATACATGGGTGGGATCTGGTCATAGCCGCCGACAAAACCGGCGATCACTTCACGTACCTGTGCTTCACTCACCGCCACTTCCCACTCTTCCAGAACGGTTCCCGTGATATCCTGGGTATCTGTGATCTGTCCCAGCAGAAGTTCTGCCACATATTCCTTGGTCCTGTCCGTCAGCATTTCACATGCTCTGGTAGCATTCCCCAGACATACAGGAAGCACACCGGTAGCCTGTGGATCCAGTGTACCTGTGTGCCCTATCTTTTTCTGCCGGCAGATCCCGCGAAGCTTGGCTACCACATCATGGGAGGTAAAGCCCGCTTCCTTATATACATTGATGATGCCGTCCATTAACCCTGTTCTCCCCGCAGTTGTTTGTCGATGTGCAGTGACAAATTGTTGACACAATCATGGAAGGTTCCCCTCATAGTGCAGCCTGCGGCACGTACATGTCCGCCGCCTCCGAAGAAAGATGCCACCTTCGCCACATCTACTTTCTCATTGGAACGCATGCTGACCTTGTACTCCAGTACGTTGGTCTCATACATGAAAATCGCACAGTCCACGCCCTTGATATTGCGCAACTGGTTCACAATGCCGTCCAGATCTCCCGGTACCGCATTGTAGAATTCCATGGTCTTGCGGTCCACCATGCTCACGATGCAGCGTCCGTCCATGAAACGAATGCTCTCCATCAGAGCTCTGCCCATGATCTGGGTCTGCAGATAGGTCTTCTGATAAAAGCTTTCCTCGATCAGCTTCGGGAAATTGAATCCGAAGGAGATCAGAAACGCTGCTGCCTGCAGCGTCTCCGATGTCGTATTGGAATACTGGAATACACCGGTATCATGGATGATGCCGGTATACAGCGCTTCCGCAATATCCTTGTCAATAAGTTCCGCATCCATAATGTGATACAGCACCTCACAGGCACTTCCCACTTCCGGACGGACCAGATTCACATCACCGCAACCGGAATTGCTGATGTGATGATCAATGTTGATCTTCTTTTTCGCATTCTGGAAATACGTCTCCGCATCTCCCAGACGATCCCCACTGCAATCCAGCGCAAAATACACATCAAAAGGCTCCTGCACGGGACATTCGGTCTGAATCTCATCGTATCCCTTCAGATAGGAAAACTCTTCGGACGGCTTCTGCAGATATACGGTAACTTCCGCTTCGGGAAGGAGTTTACTCAGATACATCTGTAAGGAAAGACATACACCCACACAGTCTCCATCCGGACGAATATGTCCGCTGATGCCGATCTTTTTCGCACCCAGACATTCTTCACGCAAATCCATTACTCGTCACCTTCCTCTGTTTCTTCCGTATCTTCCGCCACTTCATTTTCCGGCTTCTGTGCCTGTTCATCCGCTGCAATGACCTCATCGATCTTGTGGGACATATTGACACCGTATTCAATGGACTGATCCATCACAAAAGTGATATCCGGAGTATTACGCAGATTGATGGTACGAGCCAGTTCTCTACGGATAAAGCCTTCGGCGCTCTTCAGTCCCTGCAGGGTAGACTTTCTGACTTCCTCGTCTCCCAGCACGCTGATCCATGCCTTACAGCTCTTCAGATCCGGTGCCACTTCCACAGCGACCACACTGGTCCAGGGACTGATCCGGGGGTCCTTGAGACCGCCCCGGATGATCTCTGCCAGAACGCGCTGTACTTCCCCGTTGATACGGGTATTTTTCACACTATTCTTTCTCATTCTTATTCCTTCTTAATTCTTTCCTGCGGGTATCGTAGACGTCTTGGCGAGCATCCGCGAACAGAATGCGTTTCGCGTAACCCCGTTGAAAAACGTCGGCACTTGAATCTTGCAAGCAAAGCGCAGGAAGATTCTTAGTGTCCGCTACGTTTTTTGCAGAGCGCGAGCGTGGGTAAGCGGAATGCATCTGCGAACGGATGCGTTCTAGTAACCTACCGTGGTACTTCCACCATGATATATGCTTCTACGATATCCAGCTCCTGCATCTTGTCAAAGCCTTCGAATACGAGACCACACTCATATCCGGCCTTAACTTCCTTCACATCATCCTTGAATCTCTTCAAGGAAGCCAGGTTGCCTTCGAAGATCTGCTCGCCCTCACGGGTGATACGAACCTTACAGCCTCTCTGGAACACACCGTCCAGAACATAGGAACCTGCGATGTTACCGATAGCGGATGCCTTGAAGATCTGACGAACCTCTGCATGACCGATAACCTTCTCCTCGTATACGGGATCCAGCATACCCTTCATGGCAGCTTCCACATCCTCGATAGCCTGGTAGATGACCTTGTACAGACGTACATCCACGCCCTCTCTCTCTGCGGTTGCCTTGGCAGTCGCATCGGGACGAACGTTGAATCCGATGATGATTGCGTTGGACGCACTTGCCAAAGATACGTCGGACTCATTGATGGCACCTACGCCGCCGTGGATACATTTAACTACTACTTCTTCGTTGGACAGCTTCATCAGGGACTGTTTTACAGCCTCGACACTACCCTGTACGTCAGCCTTGACGATCAGGTTCAGTTCCTTCAGATTACCCTCCTGAATCTGGCTGAACAGATCATCCAGGGACATTCTGCCCTTGGTCTCTTCCAGCATCTTTTCCTTGTTCTGTGCCAGATAGGTCTCCGCATAGGATTTTGCTGTCTTATCATTATCATGTGCCAGGAATACTTCACCTGCACTGGGAACATCGGACAGGCCCAGGATTTCTACAGGGGTAGACGGTCCTGCTTCTTTTACTCTGCGTCCCTTATCATCGATCATGGCTCTTACCTTACCGTGTGCCACGCCTGCGGAAATGAAATCTCCCACATGCAGGGTACCCTTCTGTACCAGTACGGTAGCCACGGGACCGCGTCCCTTATCCAGCTCTGCCTCGATGACCAGACCTCTTGCTTTTCTCTTGGGGTTGGCCTTGAGTTCCATGATATCTGCGGTCAGCAGGATCATGTCAAGCAGCTGGTCGATACCTTCTCCGCTCTTCGCAGATACCGGTGCAAATACGGTACTTCCGCCCCAATCCTCGGGGATCAGCTCGTACTCTGCCAGCTCCTGTTTTACACGGTCAATGTTGGCTGAGGGCTTATCGATCTTGTTCACTGCTACGATGATCTCCACACCTGCTGCCTTTGCATGGTTGATCGCCTCTACGGTCTGGGGCATTACGCCGTCGTCCGCTGCTACTACCAGGATAGCAATATCGGTCGCATTGGCACCACGCATACGCATGGCGGTAAATGCTTCGTGTCCGGGAGTATCTAAGAAGGTGATCTTACGGTCTCCCACATTTACAGTATAAGCACCGATGTGCTGGGTGATACCACCTGCCTCACGATCGGTTACGTTGGTCTTACGGATAGCGTCTAACAGGGAAGTCTTACCATGGTCAACGTGACCCATAACACAGATTACGGGAGGTCTCTCCACCAGATCTGCCTCGTCCTCTTCATCTTCCTTCAACAGTTCTTCGATGACATCTACCTTGACCTCTTTTTCACAGAGAATGTCATATTCCATGGCAATGTTCTCTGCATCTTCATAGGAGATCTCCTGGTTCACGGTTACAATCTTACCTTCCAGGAACAGCTTCTTGATGATGGCTGCGGGCTGTAACTTCATCTTCTCAGCCAGTTCTTTGATGGTAATGGATTCCGGCAGCACGATCACCTTGATCTGCTCTTCCTGTACCTCTTCCTTCTTCTTTTCCGGCTTGATGAAACGTCCGGGCTTGTTCTTCAGCGCGTCCTCGTCCTCGTAGATATGGTCCTTCTTGGAACGCTTGTTGTCCTTCTCCTGGCTGAAACGTCTCTTTTCATCTTCGCGCTTCTTCTCAAGATCCTTGCCTGCAGGTTCCGGAGCGAAGCCCTTATTCTGTCTGTTATCTCCGAATCGATTACCCGATCCGCCATTGCCTCTTCCGTCGCGGCCGTTATTGCCGTAACTGCGCTCACCATTGCCGTTACCGCGGCGATCACCCTGACCGCCTTCCATACCCGGACGACCCTGTCTGTTAAATCCGCCTCCCTGAGGTCTGCCATTGCCCATACCTCCTCTGTTACCATTCTGTCCGCCCTGACGGTTACCCTGTCCGTAGCCACCCTGACGATTGTCACGATTGCCGTCTCTGTTGTCACGGTTGTAACCGCCCTGGCCACGCTCGTTCTGTCCACGGTTGTCACGATTATTCTGACCGTAACCGCCCTGACGGTTATCGCGGTTGTCACGGTTACCGTTCTGAGGTCTGTCTGCCGGTCTGTCTGCCGGTCTGGTCTGTGCCACATTCTGTGCAGATTGTGCTGCCTGAGGTGCCTGTGCGGCTGCAGTATTCTGTACTGCCTGCTCCTTTACCGGTGCCTGTGTCTGAGGCTTTTTCGCAGGCTGCTGTCCACGGTTGCCGGGTACCATTGCCACGCTGGGAGTGGGAGACGGAGGGGTCAGCGGCTTGATGGGACGTACGGGAGCCTGTGCCTGAACACGGTTGCCGTAGGAATTATTCTGGTAACCATTGTTCTGGTATCTGCCGCCCTGATTCGGACGCTGTCCGCCTGCATTTCTCTGTCCCTGTCCACTCTGTCCACTCTGACCGCCCTGACGCTGTCCGGGCATCTTGGAATTCTGAGGGTTGCTAACGAAAATAATCTTTTTCTTCTTTTTCGTCTCCTCAGTAGATTTGGTCTCCTCGGAAACTTTCGTTTCCTGAGCCTTTGCTTCCCCTGCGGGTGCCTGAGCCTTTTCCTCAGCAGGCTTTGCGTTTTCGGTATTTACCGGAGCTTTCTGTGCTGCGGGTGCAGCTGCTTTTTTCTTTCCGAGGCTGTTGCGTACCAGTGCTGCCGCATCCTCTTCCAGCGAGCTCTGTGCTGCCTTTGCCTCAATTCCTTTTTCCTGTAAAAAACTTAATATATCCTTACTCTGTAGTTCCAATTCTTTTGCGAGTTCATGTACTTTGATTTTCGCCATGCTTTCCTCCATTCTGCCTAACCGGGCAAATTCGCTTCCAATTGCTTGATGAGTGCATCTGCCAGTCCCGCATCACACACACCTACCGAAGATCTCAGATCCCGGCCGATGGCCCAGCCGAGTTCTTCCTTCGTGCCATATTCATATACCGGGACTTCATAATAGGAACATTTGTCGTGAAACAACTTTTTCGTATTGGCCGATGCATCCTCTGCAACGATCACCAACATGGCAGAACCTTTTTTCACAGCGTCCTCCGTCTGGAATTCACCGCTTACCAGGTTACGCCCCCTCATCGCAAGTCCCAAAAGGGAATAAATCTTATTCTGTTTCAAGCTGATCAAACTCCTTTTCCAGTGTATCATATACCTCAGGAGAAATACTCATCTTGAAAGAACGTTCTAATCCTTTATTCTTCCGGGCTTTCTGCAGACATTCCTTCTGTCTGCATATATATGCACCACGTCCGTTTTTTTTGCCGGTTGCATCCAGACATATCTCATCTTCCGGTGTTTTCAGGACACGCAGCATTTCTTTTTTGCCTTTCATTTCTCCGCAGCCTACGCACTGCCTCAGTGGAATCTTTTTTGCCATTGATTATTCCTGCTCTCCATCAAAATCGTCTACGGTATCATCTTCGTAATCATCCACATAGTCCTCATAACGGAAGCCGGGAGCATCCTTGGCCTGAGTCTCGGACTTGATGTCGATCTTGTAGCCGGTCAGCCTTGCTGCCAGTCTTGCGTTCTGACCTTCCTTACCGATAGCCAGAGACAACTGATAATCGGGTACGACTACCTTTGCGGTCTTCTCATCGGGATCTGCAAATACTGCTACGATCTTGGCAGGAGAAAGTGCATTCTGAATCAGGTTACCGGGGTTCTCATCCCAGTTCACGATATCGATCTTCTCACCGCGCAGCTCTTCCACGATAGCATTGACGCGGGCACCATTCATACCTACACAGGCGCCGACAGCATCTACATTGGGGTTATTGCTCCATACAGCGATCTTGGTACGGCTTCCTGCCTCTCTGGCAATGCTCTTGATCTCTACGGTACCGTCCTTGATCTCGGTAACTTCGGACTCGAACAGTCTCTTTACCAGTTCCGGATGGGTACGGCTGACATTGATGCGGGGTCCCTTCGGGGTGTTCTTTACTTCCACAATGTAAACCTTGATACGCTCGGTGGGCTTGAATACTTCGCCCTTTACCTGCTCGTTCTCGGTCAGCATGGCATCTGCCTTACCCAGATTGATGCTGATGTTCTTGCCTACATAACGCTGTACTACGCCGGTCACAACATCCTTTTCCTTCTCGTAGTACTGGTTGTAGATCACGCTTCTCTCTTCCTCACGGATCTTCTGTAAGATCACGTTCTTGGCATTCTGGGTAGCGATACGGCCGAACTCCTTGGACTTGATCTCCACATGGATCATGTCGCCCACCTGTGCTCTCTTGGAGATCTCCTGTGCATCCTCCAGAGCAATCTGCAGGCAGTCATCCTCCACATCATCCTTCGTGGGAACGACTTCCTTCTCAGCATATACCAGAAAATCGCAGGTCTCTCTATTAATCTCCACATGGACATTGTCAGCCTTTCCAAAATGGTTCTTGCAGGCTGTCATCAGGGAGTTCTCGATGGCTTCAAACAAGGTCTCCTTGCTGATCTCCTTCTCCTTCTCCAGAACGTCCAGTGCCTCCATTAATTCCTTATTCATCATTTCCTCCATTCCGGCTTTCGCCTTTTCTTAGTGTATGGTTTCTTCTTATTCTACAAGCTATCACTATTCCTTCGCCCTTTGGCTCTGAATAGTATCAAAAATCTAATGCAAGACGGATCAGGGCAATGTCTGCTCTGGCAAAAGTTCTCGGGCTGCCGTCTTCCGTGATCGTAATGTTATCTGCATTGAAGCTCTCCAGAATGCCAGAAAACTCTTTGCATTTGTCAATGGGCTTGAACAGCTTGATCTCTACTTCTTCACCGATGCTCTTCTGCAAATGCTTATCCTTTTTCAGCGTTCTACCCAGTCCCGGGCTGCTGACTTCCAGAATATAAGCATCCGGAATGAAATCAGCCTTGTCCAGAGCTTCGGATAATGCTCTGCTGACATTCTCGCAATCCAGAATGTTCACACCTTCCGGCTTGTCGATGTAAGCTCTCAGATAGTAGTCACTGCCTTCTTTTACATACTCCACATCGTAGATCTCCACCTGACTTACTTCTGCGATGGGCGTCAGCAGTTCTTCGGTTCTGTTTTCGTAGTCCTCTCGTTTGGACATGTAGGCCCTCCTTTACTGATATGAGCTGTCGTTACAACAACAAGAAAGAGTGGCGCGCGTCCACTCTTACTCTAGTAATCATCTTTAAACTATACACAGTATAGACCCTGTGTGAAAAAATGTCAATAGGGTCTTGCAAACATTCGGATTCCGCTGATTTGCTTCGCAAATCGCTTCTTCCTCATGTTTGGGCGGTTCCCTGATTCAGCCGCAGGCGCATGCAAGCATGCCCTGCGGCTGAATCGGTCACCTGGTATTACAAGTAGTTATGTGTTTCAAAGTACAGTTCGTTCACGTGTTCGGAATGCAAAAGCTTATGGGCGGTGCGGCTGAGGGGCTTGCCCAGGAACTCTTCGTAGGCCTTCTGTACCTCGGGGTTCTCATGGGAGAAGCGAAGCTTTCTCTCACTGTCCAGACGGTACAGGGTGCCTCCGCGCCGCTCCGCGAATTCGCATCCGTCGTGGATGGGCTGTCCGCCGCCTCCGACACAACCACCGGGGCATGCCATGACTTCCACGAAATCATAGGATACCCTTCCTGCCTTAATGTCCTCCATCAGCTTCTCCGCATTGGCCAGTCCGCTGACAGTACAGGTATGTAAGATCTGATCTCCCAGTGTGAAGTCTGCTTCTCTTCTGCCGTCTCTTCCCCGGACTGCCCGGAAAGCATCTGCTTCCGGATTCTTGCCTTCCACTACTGCATATGCGGTACGAAGTGCTGCCTCCATGACACCGCCGGTGACGCCGAAGATCACTCCGGCACCGGTGCTTTCTCCCAGAGGAGAATCAAAAGCCTGCTCCTTTAAGAACCGGGTATTGATATGCTCGGCACGGATCATCCGCACGAATTCTCTTGTGGTCAGTACAATATCCACATCCTGTCCGGCTCCGGCGCTCTTCATATAAGAAAGAGAAGCCTCTCTCTTCTTGGATACGCAGGGCATGATGGAGATACAGCAGATATTATTGGGATCAATCCCTTTCTTCTGTGCAAAATAAGTCTTCGCCATGGCACCGAACATCTGCTGGGGGGATTTTGCCGTGGACAAATTCCGCAGATACTCCGGATACTTCTTGGACACGAAGCTTACCCAGCCGGGACAGCAGGAGGTAAACATGGGCCATGCATATTTCCGGGAATTGTCCAGCCGATCCAGCAGTTCGTTTCCCTCTTCCATAATCGTCAGATCCGCTGCGAAGTTGGTATCAAATACATAGTCAAAACCAATGCGCTTCAGCGCTGCCACCATTTTGCCCTCGGAAGCTTCCTCCGCATTCAGTCCCAGTTCCTCGCCCCATGCGGTTCTTACCGCCGGTGCCACCTGGACTACTGTGACCTTCTCGGGATCCGCCAGTGCCTCGAAAGCCTTGTATGTATCGTCTCGTTCCCGCAATGCTCCGGTAGGACAATGGGTAATACACTGTCCACACAGTGTACAGTCGGAGCAATCGATGGTCTTATTATCCGCCACATCTACTGTGGTACGGGATCCGGTGTTCTGTACATCCCAGACATGCATGGCCTGGACTTTATCGCAGATCTGTACACAGCGCATACATTTAATACATTTTCTGGAATCCCGGATCAGAGGGAAAGAATGATCCCAGGGTGTCTCGGGAACTTCCTCGGTAAAAGGTACTTCCAGAATTCCCAGATCGTTGGAAATCTGCTGTAAATTACAGTTACGGCTTCTGACACAGGTGGCACAGTGACAATCATGCTGGGACAGGATCAGTTCCACATTTGTCTTGCGCACACGGCGTACCTTCGGAGAATTGGTATACACTACCATTCCCTCTTCCACCGGGCTGTTGCAGGCTGTGATCAGCTTGCTTTTTCCCTGCACTTCCACCACACAGACCTTGCAGGCACTGATCTCATTGATGTCTTTTAAAAAGCACAGATGCGGTACTTCGATTCCCACGCCTGCTGCCGCGCTCATGACGCTGGTTCCCTCCGGGACCTGCAGCTGCACGCCGTCTATTGTAAGGTTTATCATTTTCTCGCCCATTGTTTGCTCCTCTTTTTACCAGATGGCAGCTCGGCCGCCCTTTAAGCTTCCGTAGCCGTATTTATCGCAGCGTAAACATCTGCCCGCTTCCTGGCAGGCTTCCTGCTTCGTCATGCCGCATTCAAATGCATCGAAATTCGTCTTGCGCTCTCCTGCTTCCTTTTCACTCAGCTGGATCCGTCCGCAAGGTTCCTTGTCCTCGTAGGATACCGGCGGGATCTCCACATCACAGGGTACTACATGGTGGTAACCCAAATATTCATCGATATTGGCTGCTGCTACTTTTCCGGCGGCAATGGCACGGATGACGGTAGCCGGACCGGTCACACAGTCACCACCGGCAAATACACCGTGGACATCCTTGACTTCACTGTCACTCATGGCAGTAATGGTGCCTCGTTTTACGGAGATACCCGCCTCCTCGAAATGGCGGGTCTCGATACCCTGACCGATGGCCACCACGACGATATCACAGGGGATTCGAAGGAGAGGCACATCCGCCTGGATCGGACGGGCTCGTCCCCAGGCATCGATGGGGCCGATGATCTGAGGTTCTACCCACAGAGCCGTCACATTGCCGTTCTCGTCGGCTTCGATCTTGTGAGGTGCTTTCAGGCTGTAAAGCTCTGCGCCCTCTGCGATGGCGCCTTCCACTTCTTCAGGAAGCGCCGTCATATCGGTCTGTCTTCTGCGGTAGGCAATTCCCACCTTTTTCGCACCCAGACGAATGGCGGAACGGGTACAGTCCATGGCTACGTTACCGCCGCCGACTACGACTACGGTCTTGTCCTTGAAGTCCGGCATGTCATCGTCACCGATGCGGCGCAGCATTTCCACTGCAGACATGACACCGTTGGCATCCTCTCCCTCGATACCGATCTTTTTATCCGTATGGGCACCGATGGCAATATAGACTGCATCGTATTCTTCGTGCAGCTTATTATAAGAAATCTCACCTTCGCCGTTGCCGACTCTGGTGTTCAATTTCACTTCCACTCCGGTGGACAGAATAGTGTCAATGTCCTCCTGTAAGCGTTCTCTTGGGAAACGATAGTTGGGAATTCCGTAGCGCAGCATACCGCCCAGCTTGCTCTTTTCCTCAAATACCACGGCATGGTGTCCCATTAGCTCCAGATAATATGCCGCAGACAGTCCGCCGGGGCCTCCGCCGATGATTGCTACTTTTTTACCGGTGCTCTCCGCTTTCTCAGGCACGGGAACCGTGTTGGCTCTGGCATTGTCCACTGCCATACGCTTCAGGCCGCGGATATTGATGGCACTGTCGATCATGTTGCGGCGGCATCTTGCCTCACAGGGATGCTCACAGATCAGGGCACAGGCGGTGGGGAAAGGATTGTCCTTGCGGATCAGCTTCACGGCATCCGCATAACGTTCTTCCTTCACCAGTGCTATGTAACCGGGGATATCCACACCTGCGGGGCACAGAGCCACACAGGGAACCGGCTGGGTAATATGGCAGGAACATTTTCCGCCATGTTCAATGTGGTAGACATAATCCTCACGGAAGCCTTCCAGTCCGGCCAGTACCATATGGGCCGCCTCGTAACCGATGGCACAGTCAGCGGAGTCCACAATGTCGGAAGCGGTATCCCGGATCAGATCCAGTGTCTTCAGGGTGGCTTTGCCTGCCAATACATCCTCCATCAGGTTCTGCAACTGCCCCAGTCCCACACGGCAGGGCACACATTTACCACAGGTCTGGGCATGACACATTTTCAGAAAAGAAAGCTGCAGGTCCACCGGACATAATCCGGGCGGGCTGGCGATAATTCTTCTCTCCAGATCTTTGTACAGGCGTTCCACCGTAAGCTGTGCTTTATTCGGGGTAGCTATCTTCAATCGGCTCATAATCTTCTCCATTCTGCGGGCTGATGCCTGCGTTACTTTTATGCCCTGCGCCACGGGCGCCGCCGGCCACGGCTATGGCGTGCTGCTCTCCGTCTGCGGGTGCGGTGTTTTACTGACACGTACTATGGCATTGGCCACCTGAGCTGGCTGCCTGTTGCGCCGTGTAAGTGCTTACATTTTATTTTTTAAAAAATAGCCGTTTCTTGTCGGCTACTGATTTTTGTATATGTGCAATTGTATCTTAAATAATAAAAACTATCAATAGTTTTTAGGAAAGTTAATTTTTTATCTATCTTTTTGTGGAATATGCATGAGGATGTTTGTCTGACGTGTATGTAAGCTCTTACATTTCAATTTCTTATTTTGCCAGATTCATGGCACCGCTCTCTCAAATTCTGTTTTTCATAAAATGCCCTCTATATTTGCTTTTTATGAAAAAAATAGCCCAGGCGGAACAGGCTGTCAGAAACAAAAAATGACAGGCTAATCCGCCGGAGCTATATTGCCTATGATATTAATCTTTTTACACCGTCACGATCACGCCGCCATCGTTGGCGTACATGCTGCTGACACCGCGGGTGTCCATGATCAGGCATCCTTTGAACTCTGCCTTTTCCATAAGAAGCTTCTTCATGGTCTCGGCGCGGTCAGGAGCATTGCAGTGGGTGATCATCAGGAAACGTTCCTTCGTATCCCCTGCCTCTTCCAGAACGATCTCCGCCATTCTTCGGAGTGCTTTCTTCATGCCGACGCTCTGGCCTCTCTGCACGATACTGCCCTTGTCTCCGGCCATGATCGGCTTGATGTTCAGCGTGGATGCCACCAGTGCTTTCACACCGGTCAGTCTGCCGTTCTTGCGCAGCGTCTCCAGATTATCCAGTACAAAATAGGTATGCACATTGCTGCGGAACTCTTCGATCTGCTTCACGATTTCTTCGAAGGAAAGACCCTGCTCTTCCAGTTCTACCAGTTTCTTCACGATCTGGGTCTCACCACAGCTGGCGGACTCGGAATCGATGACGTGGATCTGCTTCTTCCCGTATTTTTCCCGATACAGATTCATACCAAGCACCGCACTGTTGTAGCTTCCGCTGAGGTGGGAGGATAAAGTGATCACATACACATGCTCTGCTTCTGTGTGGTAGGCTTCCCTGAAACGCTCTGGGGAAGGGCATGCCGACTTGGGACATTTCGGACACTCTGCCACCTTTTTCAGGAATTCCGCCTGATCAAAATTCTCATCATCCTGAATCTGGTAATCTCCCACTTCCAGTCCCAGGGGCACGATCTCGAACCGGGGATCCTGCAAATATTCTTCCGGCAATTCACAACAGCTGTCTACTACAATTTTATAACTCATAACACCGTCTCCACTTTTTCATTTTAATATCATAATGATCATAGTCTTACTATTTACATAATTTACTATTCATTTTGTTATACGCAAAACCATTGTATGTAGTTTTTCATACTACATATAATAGCACGTAAGTTCTCCAGCGTAAAGAGGAAACGAAATATTTCTTTTTTTACTTAAAGAGTTCTTTTTTTATCACCCTATTTCTCTCATGCATTCCTTGAATGGCTTCTCCCAGATTTTCAATTTTGCCATTTAAAAAGCCTTTCTCTAAGGTAATATGGTCTCCCGTCACTCTATTTATACTTTCAGCCAAGGCTTCCACATCCTGCTGTAATCCAATTCCTCCTGTGTGTCCAAAGACCTGATTAATTTCACTTGGAATTGCCCTGACGGTATGTCTGTCACCGCATTCATGCCATGTGAGATTGTTGAATTTCATATAATCGTCCACATCTTCTCTGGATATTCCCAATCTCTCTGCAATAATATTACTTGCTTGTGAAAATGTTCCTCCATTGCGTTTGGTATCCATATGTTCCAGTTGAACATGCCCTTCTGATGTTCCCTCTGAATTTTCCCATTCCAATCCATATTTCCGTTGCATGAGTTCATTTATTTTCTCATTTGTAAATTCATGTTCAAAGGGCGTAAAATCCGGTTCTCTGTGACTATAATTCACAATATCTGTTCCATACACTTCTTTCATGTGTTCTGCAAATTCTTTACCTGTATATGTAATATCTGAGTTAGATGCTTTATCATGAATTTTCAGCTCAGCGTCTTCTCTAAGGCGACAACTGCTTTCTCCCGGTGTTCCTTCTTCTGACCATTCTACACGTCTGGCGGATGGAAGTTTCTGTTCCGTAACATTTTCTTCCAAAACGTTGCGCATAATATCTTCTATTTTTAGTTCTTCAGGAGATTCCTCTTCTTCCTCCAGTTCCTCGGGAATATCCTCTTCTTCCTCCAGTTCCTCGGAAAAGTCCTCTTCTGCTTCTTGAGTTTCTACTTCAAGTCTCCCATTCTCCACAGCATCCCGAAGATTGTTCAATGCATCTACATCTTCGGTTTCTTCAACAAATTCATCCAATATTTCCTCTGTTACGCTTAAATTCGGCTCAGATATTTCATTTTCTTCCGATAGTTTCTCCGCATCCACCTGTAGTCTTCCACTCTCTACAGCATCTCGAAGATTGCTCAACGTGTCTACGTCTTCCGCCTCCTCGATAAACTCATCCAACACTTCCTCTGGAATACTCATTTCCGGTTCTGATGCTTCTGTTTCCTCCGGTAGTTCCTCTGTATCTACTTGTAATCTTCCATTCTCTACAGCGTCCCTCAAGTTATTCAGCGCATCTATATCTTCGGTTTCTTCCAAATATTCATTCAGGACTTCTTCTGTAACATTCAACTCAGGCTCCGTTTCTTCCACAGTTTCTGATACTTCCGACTCTATCATTGAATCCTCAGATAATCCCTCCAACTGTAATTCATCCGGTAATTCCAAATTGCTAATCTCATCAAAGTCATTCACCCCTTCCGCTTCTGTATTTAGATCCATATCAAAATCGGTATCTATATCCGTTTCAAAATAACTGTCAGCTTCTTCAAAACCTACTTCAAGACTACCATCAGCTTCCATTCCAAGATCATCTTCGAGGTCATCATCTATTTCTGCTCCAAGATCGTCCTCCAATGTACTGTCAATGTCCTCTCCAAGATCACTGGCATCTATGCCTGTGTCTACATCTGCATCACATTCCACATCCATATCTTCTCCGCAATCACCATCAAAATCGCACATGAACCTTTCCTTTCTTAATCATCTTTATTTTCCTTTGAATTCTCTGGTTCCCGATATAATAAAATCTGCTTTTCCTTTTCAGAAAACCTAAAAGGAAACTCTGTCTCACACTTACGATATAGTTTTATCTTTGTACATATTTTCAAGCGTTCTACATCAATATCCACATATTTATCCCACTCTTCCTTCATGAGTTTCGATAAATGATATATCAATTTCTTTATATCCGCAGCATCCCTAATAGAAGCCCGATATTTTTCCAAGGCAACATTCGCAATATAATCTGCGTTGGAACGAACCTTAAAATCACAACTCTCCGCACAATATTTACATTGACTACACTCTTGAAAAGGCTTCAACAATTCCAAATGCTCTTTCCAATAAGTTGCTCTTTCTGCCACTTCTTCATTGGGAACACTCAGACGGATTCCTTCTTTTTCCCTGATATCCTCCGTCATCACCAACTGCGGTGTATCAAGTTTGCTATAATATATGTAAGCCTCTCCCGGTTTTAATTTAGATAAATGATTTTCTTCCTCTTCACCCATATTCGTGCTATCTGCTATCAATTCCTTTTCGATCGACTGCACTAAGCGGAAAGATACCTTAATATCCGTATTGGCAACTACTTCCCTGCTAACTTTGGTAGGTGACTGATCCGCAATAATGATACTCGTGCCATAAGAACGAATCTCCGCAATCATATCCTGCAGGGCCTTCACTGTTGTTGCCTGAGAATTCGGGCTTCCTTCTCCTGCATCCGCACTGCCTCCTCCCAACAGAACATGCGCTTCATCTATTAATATCGCATTTTTTAATTCACCATCACCAACATGATTATGCTTGGTATAAAGACAAATATTAATCAAAAGTAATGCGATGATCAAAGATTTTTGTTCCGCATTGTCTATTGCATTCAATTCCAGTACCGTAGGCTGCGTTAAAAGATCCTCAATTGGCACAGTATTGATACTATCATATATATTGCTGTTTTGCTCTATCAAATTAGACAACCGCAGTAATCCGGCACTTTCTAAATTTCCCTTGACCTCTTTACTATAATTTGTATTTTTAAACAGTTTCTTGAATACGATAATAAATTCATGCAAACCAAACAGTGTGACATCCGGATCTCCTGCTATACTGTAATCTTTCCATCCATACTGCATATAGCAGGTTCTGATTGCTTTTAGGAAAATCATATCCAACGGCGAAGGCATAGAAAATGCTGCCTTGAATGCACTCGCAAGACTGGGAATATACTGTTCGATCCGGATTCCCTTCGGCGGTATAAATGGATTAATTACAAAAGGACAAACTGCATTATTGCCCGGTGTAAAAATCTGTAGTTTCGGCAAAGCATCAATCATCGCACGATACTCTGTTTTTGTAGGTTCAATTGCCAAAAAAGGAATTCCCCTTCTTGCAAACTGTAACAGCAAATTCACCGAAAATGTAGTTTTTCCGGAACCAGGTGTTCCCACTACTAATGCATGCTTGGTAAATGACTTTTCAGGACAGCCTATCATAATTTTTGAAGAATCATTTGTAACCAATCGGCCTATCTGAATGTTTCGTTCGTCTACAACATCCTTTGCAAATTGTTCCTGTGTCTGCAATAGTTGATTGCTTTTTAGGGCAGTCATTGCCTTTTCATACAAGGGCAACCGATAAAAGCTTGCTGCCTCCTCCGCTGTTATCATATAGGGAAGGCGAAAAAGTCTTTGTGCCAATGGAATTGCCGCCTGAATCTTTTTATTTCGATAATAATGCATCAGGCGCGTATTTACATTCCAAACATAATACGAGAACTGCCTATCCAGATCAATTTTTTCAGAAGTCAAATCTATACAAACCGGATCACATTTGACAATCTGCTCTTTTCCGCTCTGTAAATGACTGATTACCTTTGTTGCCAGACTTGCACAACAGGCCCTCTCCCCAAATACCAGAATATTATAGAGGAAATAAGGTTCGTTCCTACGTTCATTATAGTAATTATATACCTTTAATGGTTCCCCCGCCGCAGAATCGCGATAGAGTTCTCTGTTAATCATCATCCCTGACGTAATTCTTCCTAATTCGCCAGCCACCTCATTAATCACTGCAATTTCTTCCGTTTTCATTTCAACTGGAAACAGCTGGAAACTTACACAGCAGTTCTCCTGTTGACTTAATCCGGAAATCAATGAATTAAAATTAGAAATATTGTGTCCGGGAATCACATCACAAAAATAATATGGGTATATTGAATTGGCATTACCGAGACATCTTTCACTTTTAACCACGGAATACACGCAACTGTCATCCACTTGACCTAACATATTCGTCAAATCTTGAGTTACGCTTTCCTCTGTTAGAATTCCGAACTGCATAGCAGATAAAGTTGTGACATAGTTTCTCTCAATATTTTCCAGCATATATGCAATGCTTTCTTTGTCCGATCCCAACTTTCGCAGTACACCAAAAATGCGTATTTTAGAGCGAAAAATTTGATTTTCCGTTTTCTCTGTCAGCCAAAGCAATTCCATGCAGACATTCTGACTCACCATTCTATGTGTTTCAGACAATATTTGCTGAAATGTATCTGCTATTTTTTCGCAATTTTCCTGTAAATTTGTGTTTGTTGAAATACTGCCTGGAAATGAAGATATCTCAAAAACACTCATACCTAAATATCTGTTATCTGCCAATTCGTAATAGCATATACTCATGTTATGCACCTATAATTTTCCAACTCATACTATTCTTTATTTACTTTGTTGCATTATCAGTCAGTATCTTATTCCGTAAATCTGCGAATTCACTGTCGATTTCTTTGGTAATTCCAGCTTTTCTGCACTCACACGCAAATAAAAACTGTTGAATTTCATTTTCTTTATTCATATAATTTTGGCACTGTTCGATTATAGTCTGTTGTACCTTAATCTTATTTTCAGTGCCCATACTCGATTCCATATTTACTGTCATCGCTGCTTCGTGTTTTCTTCTTAGAGTCTGTTCGGTCTTCTCCTGTTCACTAATTGCTTGATAAGCTTTTTCTTTTTCACCTTGTAGATCATTAATATTTCTGTTTTTTACCATAATCATAGGAATTGCAGAACCAAAGTCAAAAGTTAAAACAAATAATCCCAGGCATATTGCAGCAGATCCCAATGAGCACAAATAAATACCTATTATAAGAAAAATCACAAGTGCAACACAAGAAATAGTGCAACTTCTTTTTTCCTTTAATATTTTTTCATTACAATCACTAATGTTATAATTTTTTTCACTTATTTTGCTATTTATTTCTTTAAGTGCTCGATTATGCGTTGCATTTTCTCTCATTCGGTCTTGATCAATAGAATCTTTCTTTTTCTTCAATTCATCTATTGTGTTCTCATGCATAGCCATAATGTTCTTCACTTCTTCTATCTCATATCTTGTTTGTACTTTTGAAAGTGTTTTCTTATATTCTTCATACTGCTGTTTCCCTTTTTCGTATTCTTCCGTTGATACCAACTGCCGAAAATATGAAAACCATTCATTCATCCTTGCTTCAAAACCAGAATCATACTCTCGTACCATAAAATTATTACTGTTGGATATCATCATTCCCCACCAGCCTCTGTAATCTTCCGGATAAAGCTTGATGATTTTGTTATATACTTCTATAGCCTCTTTATAATTGCAAAGTTTCATATAAGTCTCTGCATTTTGCAATAATCTATCCAAGGACTGATTATTTTCATACACAGTTTTCCCTGAAATCGTACTCTCTTCTTTCTTCTGCCGTACTACTTTTTCAATTCCTCTTAACAAATCCTGTTCAAAGCCAATCCTTCCCATATCCTGGCTCTGTAAAATCTGAAATTCATCCGGCAATTCATCTATTGTGATATCTCTAAAACATGGAATAAGCAGCTTCTCTGAATTTTCTCTCATCATAGTAAGGAAGCGGCTCCATTCATTTTTCACCCAAGGTGCCGTAAATTCATCTCTTTCCGTTCCAATTACCAGCATTATCTTAGACGAATTCAATGCCGAATATATATAAGGTTCATATTTCTGTCCTAATTTATCCTCTAAAGATATTCTGGAGAAAAATACACGATAGCCTTCCTTCGTCAGATGATTATACACATCTTGTGCCAGCACAGAAGATTTCGTTCTCTCTCCATTAGGAGCCTTTTCCTTATAGCTGATAAAAATATCATACGGTTCTTCCTTTTGGGCAATCCTCAGAATCTCTTTCTGAATTCGATCAATTTCCGCTGCTTCTTTCTCATACAGGTTTTTCTGTGTATAGTCTGCATTGCTCAAAGAAGTGCTCAACCACAACAAAGACAATTC
>ENA-OOXC01000788-OOXC01000788.1-human-gut-metagenome-genome-assembly--contig:-NODE-788-length-21938-cov-2.877485_pt1 | contig 21938 bp, 19 predicted proteins | sample MGYA00241578_ERZ501325 | MGnify/ENA primary metagenome ERZ501325 (study PRJEB25962, sample SAMEA2042737) | human gut metagenome | biome: human gut; feature: human-associated habitat; material: faeces...
GTAAAGAAAGCTACTAAAGCATTTGGTAAAAGATTCCTATATGCAGCTGGAGTATTTGCAGTAGTATGGTTAGTTTCAACAGTGTTTTCACTAGTAGCAAATCTTGGACTTAATGAAGTTGATGGTGCTGCTGTAAGTAGTTGGCAAGGATGTTGGGCTTGTATAAAAGCAAACGGAGAAGAATCAAATAGCGGAGATACTAATGACAGTGGCTGTCATTATACATTAACTGGTAGTGGTAATAATAGTACAAGTGGTAACCAAAAAGTACAAAATCCAACTCAGCATGGAAGAACTGACGAATTACAATAAAATAAACAAGTGCATGAATCATTCATACATTCATACATTTGTTTTTTTATATATCTGTTGACAAATTATAGTTTTTATTGTAATATATAGTCAGTACGAGGAGGAATTAATTATGTATTTGTTAGATGTATGTACAAATCCAAACTTAGCCCCAGTATGGAGATTAATAGGGTATTTAGTAAATGCTATTATGATAGGAGTTCCAATACTATTAATAGTATTAGGAATGATTGATCTAGGTAAAGCAGTAATAGCAAGTAAAGAAGATGAAGTAAAGAAAGCTACTAAAGCATTTGGTAAAAGATTCCTATATGCAGTTGGAGTATTTGCAGTAGTATGGTTAGTTACATTTGTACTAAATATAGTTTCTGGTCTTGGTATTGAGGGAGTAGATAAAAATACTACTGAAGGCTGGACTGCTTGTTGGAGTAAGATAAGAGGAAATTAACGAAGATTCAGTGGAAATAAGCTGAATCTTTCATAATATAAGGGAGTATAATGATAGAAGTTATAACAAAACTAGGAGTAATAATATTATCTTGGAGTTTAGGAAGATTTATATCCAAAAACAAAAGATATAAGTTAGTAATGGCAAATAAATTTACTAATTTTGGGGTACTAGAAAAACCAGATATATATGATACAATTAGAAAAAAACTTATAATACTAATATAACAAAAGAAACACAACAAATAATAAATAAAATATACACATCATTTGAACCTATAGTTTCAGATGAAAGCATACAAATAATAAAAAGAAATATAGAAAGTATTAAAGTAAATTCAGATTGGATAAAAAGTTTAAAAGTATGTTTTCGAGGAGCAGGTGGTGCTTATAATTCATTAAGTCATAGTATAGAGGAAAATTATTTTCTTACTAAATTAAATATAAGCAACCACATAGAAGGTAAAAAGTTATTTCAAAAGATAATGAGCCATGAATTAATACATACGGCATTAAGCTTCAAGAATGGTAGACAAATTATAACTGAATTTTGCCAGTGCTATATTAAACCATTTATGTCAGTTGTTGGCATTGGTTTAAATGAAGGATATACGGAAGTATTATCAAACAGATATGTTGCTGATAAAAAATTAATTGTTAATGGTAAAAATGTAGGATATAAATACGAAAGAGCAGTAGCAGAATTAGTAGAATTAATTGTTGGAAGAAATAAAATGATTAATATGTATTTCATGGCGATCTTGAAGGATTAATAGGAGAATTATCTAAATATCAGGATGAAATGAAAGTAAAAGAATTCATTTTAGATTTAGAATATAATAACAAGTATTAGAAGTGATATAACAATAATTAATAAAAAAAATATAATAAATAATTTATACAATAAAGTAAATATATTTTTATATGATGCATTTTCTAACAAAATGAATAATGATGATACTAAGAAATATTTAAAAGAAAGCAGAAATTTCTTAGAATTATTTTCTAAAATAGAAAATAATCACCCATCAAACAAAAAAACAAAAAAAGAAATCAAAAAATGATTTCTTTTTTCTTCTTGGTATGATATAATTTAAATGTGATAAATTAACTTTAAAAAGGAGTCGATATATATGAAAAAAAATAAAAGAATATTATTAGCGATTATAACAATATTAGTATCAACATTATTATTTACAAATAGAACAGAAGCAAGAACTATAATGCTTTTAAATTGCCGATATGTTGAGCAGTGCACAAGTGAGGCTTGTAATATCACTAGTTTTATTAGGTATACGAGTAACAAAGGAAATATTAATTGGGGTGGAATATATGCTACCGGTCAACACGATTCGGCGTTTGATTTGATTAAGGCTTCTAAAAAAGAAACAAAGATTATTGCAATTGGTTTTAGGGATTTAGAAAGTGATGATTATTGCTGGATAAATGATTATTCAAATATTGACGAAAAATGTAAAGAAAGCAGAAGTATTGGTTGGGAAGGGAAGAGTACCTATTTCGATTTCTTAACTGCTGGCATCTGTCCAAGTGGCATTAGATATGAGAAGGTGGGTAGTGAAATAGTTCCAGCAGGTAAAGATGGCACACTTACTTCAGATACTTTATATTTAGATGAACCTAAGTATATTATTTATAAATATACTGATACCAAAGGAAATATAAGAAAAGTGGCAGAAGGATATAATTCAGATGGAAAATATTGTGTAATAGGTCCCGACTTAACTAGGACATTTAATGATGAAGTTTTATATCATCAATTGGAAATTTTAAGAAATAGTATTAATGAAGATAAAAAAGTAAGTTTTTTCGATGTGGATACAAATTTTAATAATTTAATAATTTCAAATAGAGGTGCAAGTACTGCATTTGGAGACAAAATGCCAAAGTGTAAAGATGAAGATGACTGCCGCAAAAATCATGGATACGAAATCATTATTGATAGTAATGATAGTAATGGTCGTATAAAAGACGGGGTGAAAAAATGGTTATCTACTAATAATGAAAAATTTAAAGCATTTGAAAAAATTGCAAATATTGTTAGCGATGAAACATTTATATCTGAAATAGAAACACTAAATGATAATGCCGAATCAGGAAAAGTATATAATTTTAAAAGAATTAGCAAAGAAAATATGATTTCTAAAATTGAAGAAGCATATGATGGCTTAGAAAATGCTTATGCGGAAGGAAATGACTTTGTAGATTGTGCAACAGAAAAAGGAACATCAATTACTTCATCATTTACGAGTTGTAAAATATATCAAGAATATTTAGAAATAGATCAAATAAGTGAATTGATAAGAAATTCTTCAGACAGAGATATGGAGCATATGATCAATCAAAATTATATAATTGAAATGATAGTTAACCAGGTAAATGAAGAAATAACAAAGCAGATTTCGTCAGAAGGTTTAAAAATTAATTTATTAGATGCCAGCAGAGATTTAAAAAAGTATACAGCAATGTTTTACTATGCGGTATCATATATGGATTCTAATCCCAATGCATACTTTCTAAACGCAGATCAAACAGAAAGAATAAAAGTATTATTAGATAAGTTTGAGACACTAGTAGAAAAAGAAGTACTAGACATTTATCCGGTAACGAGTTGCGAAGGATTGTTAGGAGAAAATTTAATAAATAGAATAAATAGCTATTTAAACATAATCAAAATAGCGGTTCCTATAATACTAATAGGATTTGGCATAATTGAATTCACAAAAGCAATTTTTTCTGAAAATGAAGATACTATGAAGAAGGCTCAAAAACAATTCATCAAAAGAATAGCAATAGCAATATTAATTTTCTTTGTTCCAACAATTCTTAATTTGTTATTAACGTTGGCAAATAAGGTATGGCCAATCATTGTACCAAGCACATGTGGTATAAATTAAACATAGGAGGTAATAAAAATGTATTTTTTAGGAATATTTCAAGATATAGGTGATACAATCGCACAAGCCTTTAGAAGCCTTATGGGCAACATTGTTGTAAAAATATATGAATTAATTGAATATATGTATTTACTATTTAATTATTTGGCAAAGGCAGAAATATTAGATAACAGTTTTATTACTGGAATTTACCAAAAGGTTGGAATGATTTTGGGCTTATTTATGATTTTTAAGCTTACTTTTTCCTTGATTCAATCATTAATAAATCCTGACAAGCTAACTGATAAAAAGACGGGTTTTTCTCAAATTATTATGAGATGTGTAATTGCTATAGTTTTGTTAGGAATCACACCATCATTGTTTAGGGAAGCCTTTAAAATTCAAAATTTCATAGTTGGTTCTTCTAATAAAGACAACATAATATATAAACTTGTTGTTGGCAAAAATGTGACTGGTGATTTTGAATCCATGGGTAGAGTAATTGCGAGTAATTTATACTTTTCATTTTTTACGGATGAAGATAATAATTTAAATAAAGGTATTAAAGATACAATTATAGAAAGCGAAGCTAATTATTATGATAGATTTAGAACCGACAATTATGAAAATTTAGTAGCAGATGTAGAAAATCGTAATTTATCATTTTCTGATACTTTACCTTATTTAACTATACAAGAAAATGGAAAGTATGTTATTGAGTTTGATTGGCTTTTATCGCTACTATTTGGAGTGGTTTTTCTATATTTAATGTTTACTTACTGTATACAAGTAGCAACAAGAGTTATACAATTAGCTTATTTACAATTAATAGCACCAGTTCCAATATTGTCATATATTAGCGATCCTGATGGTGCTTTTCAAAAATGGTTAAAGCAATGTGCAACAACATTTTTAGATTTATTTATTAGATTAGCAATAATATATTTTATAATGGCTATTATAGATGATGTTATAAGTCAATTTAAACAAGCATCTGGGATAATATTTGATAGTACTGGAATACCAACAGATGACCACGGCTTGTTAGTGATAGTAAAAATATTTATAATTTTAGGTTTACTTATGTTTGCGAAGAGAGTACCAGAGTTATTAAAAGATTTATTTCCTAATTTTGGTGGAGGAGCCGCCAGTCTTGGCTTCGGGCTTAAGAATCCTAAGAAGATGCTTGGAGACATTCCAGGAATGGGTATTGCAAAAGGTGCAGCAACATTTGGTCTTGGTACAGTAGTAGGAGGAGTAGCCGGTATGGCAACTGGAATTAAAAATAGTGAGGGCTTTAGAGGAAAACTAGCCGGCGCTTTTGGCGGACTAGGTCGTGGCGCAGCCAGTGCTAGAACCAAAGGAAATATATTTAAAAATGCTCAAAATGGAATGAATAGCACCAGAGCCGCTAGACAAAGAGCATATGAAAAGAATCATGACGGTTCAACTTTTTGGGGAAGACATGTTACATCGGGTGGTGCTGCTAGAAGAAAAGATGAGTTAGATAGACAAATTGCAGCAAATGATGCATATGCAAATACAATGAAACTAATAGAAGCAGAGACTGATAAAGATGCAAGAGTAATATCTGCTCAAAATAATTTAGATTTAATTTCTAAAAAGGGAAGAACATCACAAGCAATTACTGTAAATGGAAGAACTTATGCTGCTGGTAGTAGAATAGCAGCTACAGACTTGAATGATGCAATCGCAGCAGCACAAAAGAATGTTAAAAATCAAAGAATTGCCTGCGTAGAAGATGTATACAATGGAGTATCAACAAACGGAGCATTGGTTAGTCTTGTTAATAGTGCTGGTACTCAAGTCAACGAAAATTCTGGAAAAGGATATGATGGTTTTGGCAGTGTAACAGTTTCTTCCGGTACAGGTCAAATTGACTATAGTGCAACTTCAACAGCAACATCAACAGATAAAGCAGAAGGACTATTTGCATATAAGTCAACAGCAGCAGCAGATACTGGTGATATTAAAAACCCTGGTGGTAGCAGACATGAAGAATATGAAAGAGCATCTGCAAATTCGAAATATAATAAAACTGGAAAATAGTAATAGGAGTGTGATACATAGTGAATGGATTTTTAGTACCTGCGAATGCTAAAAGGGGTACATTGATATTTAATATATTTAGACCATTTGATTTAATTATGTTTGGTACAGGAATGGCAGTAACATTATTATTATTAGTACTTGTGGATTCTAATAATACTATAATGATATTGTTATCATGCCTACCAGTAGGCGTAACTGGCCTACTGGTAATACCAATACCTAATTATCATAATGTCTTATGTGCTATACAAAGTATATTTAGATTTTTCACAGAAAGAAGAAATTATATATGGAGAGGTTGGTGTTTTTATGAAAAATTCGGCGACGACAAAAAATAGTTCAAAGTATACTGAAGATTGGTTACCAATTAAAAGTATTGCCAATGGTGCAATAATACTTGACAACAAACAAAAAGTAACAGGAATCAAAATTAAACCCAGAAATATCTTTATTCTAGATCAAGGTACTCAAGATAATACCATAATAGCTTTAAAGAATTTCTATAACACAATTGACTTTGAGTTTTGGTTAATATCTGCAGATAGACCAGTAGATTTAAATAATTATCTTGCTAGATTACAATTATTATATAATCAGACTCCTAATCCTGCTGTTAGAAAATTAATTAATCAAGATATAGACAAGGCTAATGATTTTATGAATAATAATATTACTGATACTGAGTATTATATATTATTTAAAGATAAAAATGATGATTTAATTCAAAAAAGACTTAGAACTCTAATTACAGGACTTGCTAGTGCAGGATTAGAAGCTAAGCAAGTATCTAATGATGATTTAAGAATAATACTTGATAATTTCCTTAATAGCGGAATGACAACTAATTTTGGGACGGTGATTGCATAATGAATTTTAAAAGTGAACTAGCTCCGAAAGGATTGCAATTTAATCCAGCAGACTTTGTTATTAGTGATAGATATGCTACAATACTAACAGTAATATCTTATCCAAGATTAATTGGTCCAGGATATTTATCTAATTTAACTAATATGTCTGGTGTAAAAGTAGTTATTAAACATATTCCATTACCATTTTCAGTACTTGCTAAAATGTTAAATAAAGAAATAGCAGACTTAAAAAGTAGATATCAACAAGAAAAAGATAGAACTATTCAAGAAAGAATAAGACAAGATGTTGATTCATTAGAATATTTTATTCAGCAGTTTACTGCTTCACAAGCAAAAACATTTGACTTTCAAATGCATATCATGATTACTGCTGATACAAAAGAAGAATTAGAAAATAAAAAAGTTAGTATTAAGAACTATCTTGATGCTATGGAAATGAGAGCAATACCTCTTAGATTTGAACAAGAAAGAGTACTAAAATCTATACTTCCTATATTTGATAAACAAATAATAGAAACTAGAATAGGTACACCTATGCCATCTCCAACAATGGCAGCTATGTATCCATTCATCTTTGATAGTATCAAAGATGATGGATTATCAACACTTCTTGGAGTAGATTTCTCTGGTGGTGTAGTACTATTTAATCAGTTCTTATATCAAATAAGAAAAGAAAGTAATAGGAACAATGCTAATATGATTATATTAGGTACTTCAGGTTCAGGTAAATCAACAGCAGCTAAACTAATACTTCGTAGTCATATTAGAAATGGTTACCAAATAGTAGCGGTTGATCCCGAAGGTGAAATAAGCGAAATGACAAGAATGTATGGAGGAGATGTCATAGACTTAGGTAAAGGTGGAGAATACGGAATGGTAAATCCACTTGAAATAATAATGGATGCCGATGAAAATGAAATTAAAACAGGATTAGGATACACTGTACTTAATAAAACACTACAATCATTAAAAGCATTTATGAAGTACTATGCTCCAGATATTGAAGATGATGTATTAACATTATTTAGTGAAGTAGTACAAGATACATATGCTAGATTTGGTATAACATTCACTTCAGACTTTACACAGTTTACATCAAATCAATTTCCAACGTTCAGTGATGTATATGTAACAGTAACAAGTAAATTAACATCAATGACTGAGAAAACTCATGAAAGAGATGTTATGGAAAGACTAGAATTAAAATTAAGACCATTTGTAAGAGAACTACAATATTACTTTAATGGTCATACTTCAATAAATACTGATAGTGATTTCTTAGTATTTAATATAAAAGAATTAATGAATTCTGACGCTAACATAAGAAATGCACTATTATTCAATGTACTTAAGTTTGCTTGGGGATTATGTTTAGACCCAAGTAAAAATACAGTATTATCAGTAGATGAAGCTCACGTATTATTAGGCGCTAAAAATGAACTAGGTGCAGAATTCTTAGCACAAGTTCAAAGAAGAGCAAGAAAATATAATACAGGAACAATAATAATTACCCAGCAGCCATCAGACTTTGTTGCAGATGGAATATTAATGCATGGTAAAGCAATATTTGATAACTCTTCATATTATTTAGTTATGGGACTAAAGAAACAATCAGTTGAAGATTTATCTATGTTAATAGATTTAAATGATAATGAAAAAGAAGGCATAAAGAGATTTAGTCAAGGTGAAGCATTATTTGTATGTGGTAACAGAAGAATGCAAATAAATGTAATAGTAACAGAAGATGAATTAGAGTCATTTGGCTCAGGTGGAGGATTATAATACTCTCCATTAGGTGGTGATATTAATGTGGAAAATTTTATTAAAGAAATGGAAAGGGTTAGATACCAAGAAAAAATTAATTGTTATTGGTGTTGCAACAGTAATAGCTTTATTTCCAGTAATATTTATTGTAATATTAACATCACCACTTTGGATAGATAATCTAGAATTTGGTGGTAGTTCAGGAAATTCATATGCATATAATGATTATTCTAAGATAAAAGAAAAAAATACTTACTGGTGGCCGGTAGGTAGTTCTGAAACAAGAGAGGAAAATGGAATAATTTATGCAGATGGAGAACCAGTTAGTACAACAATAACATCAGAATATGGTGGTGACGATGGCTTTAGAACGAGTGATCACAATGGACTAGATATATCACCAGGTACTGGTGGAATAGGAACAGTAAATGTAATTGCAGTAGAAGCCGGAACAATTATATATCCAAATAATGATACCGATATACAATATGAAGACAATGGCTATTATGGAAATACTGATGGTGGTGGATTTGGTAATTATGTAATGATTGCTCATGACGATGGTACAACCACAGTATATGGGCATATGGCCAAAAATAGTATTATAGTTAGAACAGGAGACAAGGTAGAACAAGGACAAGTTATTGGAAAAATAGGTAATAGCGGTTCTTCGACTGGAGCCCACTTGCATTTTGGTGTTATGATTAATGGTAGCTATGTCGACCCGTCTAACTACATATCAGCAACAAACACAAGACCAAAAAGTAAGTATGGCAATACTATAACTGGTGATTCAAATAAACAAAGTGTATGTCTAACATTAAAAGCAAATGGAATATCAGAAAATGGTGTAATAGCATTAATGACTAATATTAATCATGAAAGTTCATTTAATTATGAAGCATTAGGAGATTATAGTAATGGTGTAGCCACAAGTTATGGATTATGCCAGTGGCATAATGAAAGATGGAACAATTTAAAAACAACATTTCCTAACAACTATAATACAATAGGTGGACAAATAAGTTTTCTATTGTATGAGTTAGAAAATGGCTATTCTACACTTTATAATAATCTTAACAATGGTAATGCATCAAGTGGCGATTTAACATATGATTTTTGTTATAATTTTGAAAGACCTGCAGATACAAAAAATACTTGTACAAAAAGAAAAGAAAGTAGTAGTAGCTTTGTTGACTATGTTAAAAATGGTTGTAAATAAAGGGTGATATAAATGAAAAAGGATGATTTGAAAACATTAGTAGTGGTAATCTTGGCTTGTGGTATACCATTAGCAATTGTACTAATACTAAATATAAAAAGTAATAGTGATAAACTAGAAGTAGTAAATGAATATAATGATTATTTTTCAATTGTTAGCAGTGTAAACAAATATCTAAATTACACAAGTACCAATAATAAAGAAGCCATATACTCATTACTAGATAAAGAATATATAACTAATAATGAAGTAACTATTAATAATGTATTAGATAAAGTATCAATATACCCAATAAATACATCGGTAAAAATAACTACAATGACTTCGGTAAATATTAAAAATAGTTATGCCTATTATTTAAAGGGAAGTATTATACAAAATAATTATAGCACTACTGAAGAAATAACTAATAATTTTGAAATGATAGTCTTAAAAGATTTAGAGAATTTAACAATATCACTTTATCCAATTAACAATACAAACTATAAAAAAGTAATAGATCATATAAAGAAAATAAATATTGAAAGTAATGACTATAATAAGATAAATAATTCTAGTATAGTAACTAAAGAAGAAATATGCTCCCTATATTTATCAGATTATTTAAATAGAATTAGAAATAATATAGATTCATCATATTCATTATTAAGTGATAATATGAAAAAACAAAATGATTTCAATTCATTAGAAACGTATAGGAATTACATCAATAGTAATATCAATAAAATGTCAACATCAGCAGATAAATGTTTTATGGAAAAAATAAAAGATAATAGAGTATACTCTGTTATTGATAAGAATGAAAATAAATTTGTATTTAATGAAGAATCTATTATGAATTATAAGGTAGATATATATTTAAAGTAAGAACTTCAGACAAAGTTCTTATCTTTTTTGTATCTTTTAATATTGATATTTATGATAATTATTTTTTATTTGATAAAAGATTAAAAAGTATTGCAAAAATCAAAAATAAATGTTATTATTTATGTATAAGGTAAGGAGTGATAAAGAGTGAAAAAAATGATACAAAAAATAAAGGAAAATAAATTAAAATCAATTTGTATAGGTTTATCTGCATTTTTATTTGGTTTTATTACAGTAAGTTTATTTAATAATATGAATAATACTTATGCAATTGATACTAGTCCTGTTTGTCCTGTTGGATGGTATCTTGATACATGGTCTTCATCTGACACAGCATGCTGTCCTAAGAATCCAGAATATAAATATGGAGGTAAAGCATATGGCGGTTCATGTTCATTAGCTGGATCTATTGGTAGTAATTATGAAACTTGTCCTTATGGTACTAAAGGAACCGCTGGTTCTTGTTGGATTGCTTCAGTACAGCCTGAAGCACCAGCTTGTTATGTTTGTGGAGGTAGTTCACAGGGAGTAGGTTCTTATGTTTGGGGAAATTATTCACAATCAAGTGCTTGTACAAAAACATCATTAACTTATGAAAATTGTAAGGCACCAACATATAGTTGTTGGATATGTGATGCTAATTCAAGCGGTAATAGAGAATATAAATGGGCAACAAGTGCACCATCAACATCTTGTTCTTCAGGTAGTTGGTATAAATCAAGTACAATTACATCAGCTGCAAATTGCGTAGCTCCAACAACAACTACTTATACGGCAACATTCTATGCTAATGGTGGAACATTCAGTGATGGTTCAACAACATGGTCTAAAACAATTTATAGCGGTGCAAGAAACTATTTTAGTCAAATGGGAATACCAACATTAACTTTGTCAGGATGTACTGCAGATGGCTGGTATATGACTAACGCTTCAGGAACAGTGTATAGACAATATTTTGATACAGGCGATGCTACGAAATTTTATGCTCATTGGAGTTGTAGTTCTTCAGGTGGTGAAACGGGTGGAGGAGAAACCCCAACACCTACTACTTACACAGTAAAATATGATGCTAATGGAGGAACTGGTGCACCTAGTAATCAAACAAAAAAACAAGGAGAATCTTTAACTATTAGTACTGTAAAACCTACTAAAACAGGTTATACATTTACAAGTTGGAATACAAAGAAAGATGGAACAGGAACAAAGTATGATATAGGTGCTTTATATACTGTAGATGCAGAACTTACACTATATGCTCAGTATAAAGAAAATACAGTTACTTACACAATAAAATACGATGCCAATGGAGGAGAGAATGCACCAAAAGAACAAACCAAAACTAAAGGTAAAGAATTAGTATTAAGTACAACTGTGCCAACAAAAGAAGGTTATAAATTTGTAAATTGGAATACAAAAAAAGACGGAACAGGAACTTCGTATAATGCTGGATCAAAATATACAACAGAAGCAAGTGTTACATTATATGCTCAATACGAAAAAGAATTAAATGAAGAAGAAACAAAGTATACAATAACTTTCTATACAAACGATGGTACAACTGAAAAAAGTACTAAAGTGGTTAATAAAGGTGATAAAGTAGTAAAACCTGAAGATCCAACGAGAGAAGGTTATACATTTGATGGATGGTATGACAAAAAAGAAAACGGAAAAGAATATGACTTTACTAAAGAAGTAACATCAGATATTAGTTTATATGCTTACTGGAGTAAAATAGGCGATAAAACTAATGAAGATGTAGATAAAAATAGTAAAACAGGTGATATATTAATATTCATCGCTTGGACTGCGGGTATTGGAGCATTAACATACTCAGTATACTATTTCAAAAGTAGAAAAGAAACTATATAATAGTTAAAAGGCACTCTAACAAGAATGCCTTTTCTTTTCCAATAAACTTATTTACAATTCAAATTATTAATGCTATAATATTGGTAGTTAATTGGAAGGAAAGATTTTTATATGAAAATTAAAGTAGAAAAAAAGGATTTAATAATATTTATAATTTTTTGTGTATTTTTATTATATCTATGTGCAATAGGAGTATTAAACGTAAGTAGTTTAGCATCAAATAGTAAATTTTATGGCTTTTTACCTTTTAAAGCATTTACTTCTAAATACATAGGAATGACTTTATTTTTATTCATAGTTTGTTTGGTTGGAATTTTTCTTGCAGTTAAATCATATATTTTTGACCATGAAAAAGGATTTGGACTAAGTGTTGGTTCAAAGAAAGAAAAAGGATATTCAAGATGGGCTACAGATGCCGAATTTAAAAAAGGCCTTGAAGTAGTTAATATAAAAGATCAAACAATACCTGCAGCAGGTATAGCACTTTATAGTAAAAAAGGTAAAATGTGGGTAGATAATGGTGAAGATCACTGGTTAGTTATGGGTGCTACTGGTTCTGGTAAAACAGTAATCGTAGCAAAACCAATGATTAAATTATTAGCCAAACATAATGAATCAATGATACTAACTGACCCTAAAGGTGAATTATATGAAGAAACAGCAGCATTATTAAAAGATGAAGGATATAACATTATAACATTAAATTTTAGGGATCCACAACATGGCAATGCATGGAATCCAATGAGCTTACCTTATCAATTATATAAAGATGGTAATACAGATAAAGCCATAGAATTACTTGATGATTTGGCCTTAAATATACTATATGAAGAAAAAAGTAGTGGTGATCCATTCTGGGGAAAAACAGCAGCAGACTATTTTACAGGACTTGCTTTAGGTTTATTTGAAGATGCTACTCCAGAACAAGTAAACTTAAATAGTATAAACTTAATGAGTAGTTTAGGCGAAGAAAGATTTGGAGGACCAAACAATAACTACATAAAAGAATACTTTAATGGTAAAGATCCTTCTAAACCAGCTTATATTAATGCATCAGGTACAGTATTTACTGCAGATGAAACAAAGCAAGGTATTATTGCAACATTTAAACAAAAAATAAAACTTTTCTCATCAAGAGAAAACTTATCAGAAATGTTATCATATAGCGATTTTGATATGCGTGATATTGGTAAAAAGAAAACAGCAGTTTTCTTAATAGTGCAAGATGAAAAGAAAACATTACATCCACTTGCTACTATATTTATTAAACAGTGTTATGAAACATTAATAGATGTTGCTCAAGAAAGTGGTGGAAAATTACCATTTAGAACAAACTTTATCCTAGATGAGTTTGCTAATATGCCGCCTTTAAAAGATGTTACAACCATGGTTACTGCCGCAAGAAGTAGATTAATCAGATTTACATTTATTATCCAGAACTTCGCACAATTAACACAAGTATATGGTAAAGAAAATGGTGATACAATTCGTGGTAACTGTAATTTGTTATATTTAATAAGTAGTGAAATAGCGGCCCTTGAAGAAATAAGCAAAATGTGTGGTGAAGTAAAGTCAAAAGAAAAAGATAAAACCGCATCAACACCATTAGTAACTGTAAGTGACTTACAAAGATTAAGCCAGTTTGAAATAATTGTTTTAAGAAGAAGAATGTTTCCATACAAAACAAAGTTTCAAACAGACTTCCAAGTTGACTGGGGTAGAACATACCCAAAGAGCACTCCAGAAGCTAGACCAAAGAGAGAATTACAATTATTTGATATAAGAGAATTTGTTAAAGCCAAAAAACAAGAAAAAATGGCTTCAATGGGAGAGTTTAGTCCAAACATGTCGAATCCATTTATTAGTTCTTCAAATCCATTTATGGGTGGTAGTCCATTCGGTAGTTCCAATCCATTTGCAGGACCATCATCAAATCCATTTAGTGGAGGTATGCCTGCCTTCTTAGGTAATCAAGGACAAAGTGAACCTGAAGAAGATAGTTTTAATATAGATGACTTAGTTAAGAAGATTGATGCTAAAATAGCAGAAATAGAAAAAGAAGAAGAACAAACAAAAGAACCAGAACAAGTTCAAAAACCAGTAGATGTAGTTTCAGAACCAGTTACTCAGTCTACTGAAAAAGAGAATGTATCATTTAATGATTTAACTCAAAGTAATCAAAGTATACCAGCACCTAAAGAAAATAATACTAATGAAGATAAATTACAGAGTATGTATTCTGATAATACAAATGATGATGATTTCTTTGATGATTTCTTCAGTGATGACTAATATAAAACCTTTAATTTCATTATTAAAGGTTTTTAATATATAAATACCATTATAATCTAAATATATATATTTTGCTTATATATAATAGCCCTTTGTTTAAGACTTAAATCTAAGGCTTAAACAAACACTTCAGAATCATAGATCTGAAGTGAAAATAAAATAAAAAATATTGTGTTTATTAACTTTTCATTATTATAATAATTTAATATATTATAGTGAGGTGTAAGTTATGAATACAATATCATTAAGTGAATTAAAAAAAATTTCTAACCCAATTATAATTGATATTAGAGATAATTATTCATACAATATCTCACATATAAAAAATTCAATAAACATACCATACTATAATCTATTAAATAATTATTCACATTATTTAAATAAAAATAATACATACTATCTTTATTGTGAAGAAGGAAAACAAAGTCTCGAAATAAGTAAAAGATTAAATGAATTTGGTTATAATACAAAATCAATAAAAGGTGGATTAAATGCTTTAAAATAATTTAAATATCATATATTTTAGTATGAGAATGATACTAAAAAGAAAAAATAAAAAACATAATATATTATTATTAATTTTATTAATATTAACATCTGTTATAATATTATCACTTATATTTATAAATTATTACTCAAATAAAGCATATCCCATATTAAAATCATATGCTGAATCCGAAACAAAAAAATTAACAGTACTAATTATAAATAAAGCTATAACAAAACAGTTATATGATATAGATGTTGAAGAATTATTCAAAATAACATACAATAAAGATGGAGAAATAATTCTAATAGATTTTGATACCAAAAAAACATCCAAAGCATTAAGCACAATGACAAGTCTTGTAGAACTAAATCTTCGCGCAGTCGAAGAAGGTAAAATAGATATGTTAGAATTACCAGAAAATAGTCTAAGCAACTATAACATGGAATTACTATCAAAAAAGATAATATGTGAAATACCCTTTGGACTAACTACAGGTTCTAGCTTGTTATCTAATATAGGTCCTAAAATACCAGTAAAAATATCCCTAATAGGAGATGTATCAACAAACTTCAGTACTGAAGTAGTAGAATATGGTATAAATAATGCCTTATTAAAAGTATTAGTAAATATATCAGTAACCACTAGAGTAATCTTACCAATATCCACTGAAGATTTAAATATAAGTGCCAGTATTCCCATTGGAATGAAAGTAGTACAAGGAAAAATACCAAATTATTATTTAAATGGTTTTGAAGCAAAATCAAATATAGTTGAGTGAAAGTAAAAAAACTGTCTATCCATGTAAATAGGCCGTTTTTTTCTTTACATAAAAGATATTTTCATTTATAATAATGGTAGAAACAAGGTGAAAAAATGAAGTTAACAAAAGAAGTAGTAAAACAAATATCTGAGATAAAAAAAGAACCCTCCTGGATGTTAGATTTTAGATTAACAGCCCTAGATGCTTTTAATAAAAGTAGTAATCCGAATTTTGGACCAAAACTAGATATAGATTATGATAGTATAAATTATTATAAACAAAGAGAGGATAATCTAACTGATAATTGGAATAATATATCATGTGAGGTAAGAAATCTCTTTGATGATTTAGGAGTAATATCCGCTGAAAAGAAATATCTAGATGGAGTAGGAGCACAGTATGATAGTGAAGTAATATATCACAATATGAATGAAGAATTAAAAAAGAAAAATGTTATCTTCTGTGATACAGACACCGCTCTAAGAGAACATCCTGATATCTTTAAAAAATATTTTAATACATTAGTTAAATATAATGAAAATAAGTTCACTGCCTTAAATGGTGCTGTATGGTCAGGAGGAACATTTATCTATATACCACCACATACTCACTTAGATAGACCACTCCAAAGTTACTTTAGAATAAATAGTAAAAACATGGGTCAGTTTGAAAGAACACTAATAATTGTAGACGATGATAGTGAATTGCACTATATAGAAGGATGTACTGCTCCAACATACACAGAAGATTCTCTTCATGCTGCTGTAGTAGAAATATTTGTTGGTAAGAATTCCAAATGTCGTTATACTACCATTCAAAATTGGTCCAGTGATGTCTATAACTTAGTTACCAAAAGAGCAATAGTTGAAGAAAATGGTTTAATGGAATGGATAGATGGAAACATCGGATCAAAAACCAATATGAAATATCCATGTTGTATTTTAAAAGGTGATTATTCAAGAGGAAGTTGTATTACAGTAGCAGCTGCAGGAAAAGGACAAATTCAAGATAGTGGTGCCAAAATGATTCATCTAGGCAAGAATACCAAAAGTAATATTGTATCCAAATCAATAGCCTCAGGTGGTGGACTAGCAGTTTATCGTGGTACAGTAAAAATATCAAAGAATGCAATAAATTCCAAAGCCTCAGTAAAATGTGATACCCTAATACTAGATGAAATATCCAAGAGTGATACCATCCCAACCAACATAGTAAATAACAATTCATCATTTATGGAACACGAAGCCACAGTATCCAAAATATCTGAAGATAAACTATTCTATCTGATGAGTAAAGGCATAGATAGTGAAAAAGCCAAAGAATTAATAATAATGGGCTTCATTGGAGCTTTTAGAGAAGAACTACCAATGGAATATGCTGTTGAACTAAATAGATTATTAAAATTAAATATAGGAGATTAAAAAATGAAAAAAATAATAATAACAATAGGAGTATTAATAGTATTAGGTTTTTTAGGTTACTTTATCTATGTCAATTACATAAACAAAGTTCCCAAAATAACCCCCGAACCAGAAAAAGTATCAGTAGAAGAGTATTACATGTATGGAAATCACTTCAATATCAAAGGCACTCTAGAATTATCAGATAAAAGTTATGAAGATATAAAACTAACTCTATATAATGGAGAAGATAAAGACTTTGATATAGAAGTAGATAGTGAAGATAATAAAATAAATTTCTATACTAGTGAAGAAATAAATGAAGGATTATACCTAGATGACATACCAAGAGATACCTATTATTTATTCTTAAAACTAACATATAAAAACGAAGAAAATAAAGAAGAACCCATAGTAAAATACTATGTTCTAGATAACAAAACCGAATACAAAGAAAGTACTTATTATACATTATCAAAATATAATAACAAGATATTAATAAATTCAAATAATGACTATAAAACAATGATGTTTAATATAATAGAAAACAAAGATAAAGATATATATGATATAACCATTGATCCAGGTCATGGAGGAATGGATGGAGGCGGTGCTTCAGGTGATTATAAAGAAACAGACTTCACTATGGATATCAGTAAAAAGATAAAAGAAAATCTAGAAAAGAAAAACATCAAAGTAAAATTAACTCATGATGAAGGCGATTTAACTAAAAATGAAGTAATGGATGAATACAATAAGCATGGAAGAGCAGTAATACCAAATGAAGTAAAATCAAAATACACATTCTCTATCCATATCAATAGGAGTACATCATCGAAAGTAAGAGGAATAGAAATATATACTGCCAAAGGGATAAACTATGACTTAGCCAAATCACTCGCAGATAATATTACTTCTTATACTGACTTAGAATATTCAAGTAATAAATTATATAAAGAATTTAATGGTATCTATACCCATAACTTTACTGCTAAAGAAATAGAATCATCGCTTGAAGGCTATGATGAAAAAGGATACAAGCCATATAATGTAACCGAAAAATCTAACTATCTATATATGATAAGAGAAACTGGAGGTTACCTAACCGGAGCCTATGTTGATGATAGTAATCCTGATAAAGTAGGAGTAAATCCATACTACAAAAACAACATAGCCAATGAATCATATCTACTAGAATTAGGTTATCTATCAAATCAAAGTGATCTAGATATCCTAATAAAAAGCCAAGATAAACTAGCAAATGCCATATCAGATGCCATAATCAAAGAATTAGGACTATAAAAAGTGTCAAATTTGTGTAAAGTAGCAAATTTACCCGAAAACCTCTTTTGAGGGCATCAAAAAAATAAAACAAGAACTTTTAGAAATCTAAAGGTTCTTTTTTTTAACTTTTTTAACCCCCAAAAACCATTTTTACCAATTTGCAATCAAAAACACAGTATGTTATATTCACTCTGGAAAGGAGGAATACTATGGTTAATCAAATAGTTCTAGTAGGTAGAATAGCAAGAACACCCGAAACAAGAATTACAGAAAATGGTAAAAAGATGGCCACTCTAACACTAGCGGTCCCAAGAAACTATAAAAATTCTAATGGTGAATACGATACAGATTTCTTAGATTGCACTCTATGGTCTGCAGTAGCAGAATCAACTAGTGAATATTGTGAAACTGGTGATATGATTGGTATCAAAGGCCGTCTTCAGACAAGAGTAGTAGAAACACCCGAAGGAACTAAAAGAAAAAAAACAGAGATAATTGCTGAAAAAGTCACATTTCTAACATCCAACCCCCAACGTAGAAAAAGCGAATCATCAGTCGAAGAATTATCTGAAGATCAAGAAGAGAAAGTAGAAGAGTAAACTACTTTCTCTAAATTTATTTAAAAAATAATAATAAAAGTAAAAATATAGAAAATAATAATTAAAATAAACAAGTAAATTCCCATAAAACCTATATATTTTAGTAAAATTTAGTAAATAAATATGTACTTTTTACCTATTTTGTTATAAAATAATATTAACAAGGAGATAACTAATAAAGAAAGGTAATAAATACAATGATAGGAAAAAGATTAAAAGAGTTAAGAATGAAAAGAGGTTTTTCCCAGCAGGAATTAGGAACAGCAATAGGAGTTACCAAAGTATCAATTTGTGGTTATGAAAATGGAACAAGACTTCCAACTTTAGACAATTTAGTAAAAATATCTGAAGTATTAGAAACAACTGCAGATTATCTATTAGGTAGAGAAGTACCCGTTATGAATGAAGAAAATAAAACATACATAGGGGCTATCTCCTACGAAGATGTTCAGTTTATTCTGGCATTAAGACATTACCCTAATCTATATAACAAGTTATTAAAAGATGTTAATAGATCTGCTAGTATCATAAATAAAAGATTACTAACAGGAAGTACAAAGTAGAAAGAAGGAATTATTATGTTAGACATTAAAGAATTATATTTAAAAGATTATATAGACCAAGAAATTACTGTAAGTGGTTGGATTAAAAATCATAGAAAGCAGGCTCATTTTGGATTCATAGACTTATCCGATGGAACTTACTTCAAAGGATTACAAGTAGTCTATGATGATAACCTAAAAGATTTTGAAGAAGTAACAAAATTAAAGTTAGGTAGTGCCATTACCGTAACAGGTAAATTAATAAAATCACCAAAAGAAGGTCAACCATTCGAATTAACAATGACCTCATTTGTTCTTGAAGGTGACTGCCCAGATGATTACCCACTTCAAGCCAAAGGTAGACCAACAAGAGAGTTTTTAAGAGAAATAGCTTATTTAAGACCAAGAACAAATCTATTTAATGCTGTATTTAGAGTAAGAAGTGTAGCAGCCTATGCTATTCATAAATATTTCCAAGAACATAATTATGTTTATTTCCATGCTCCATTAATAACAGCATCAGACTGTGAAGGAGCAGGCCAAATGTTCCAAGTAACAACACTAGATTTAAACAAAGTAGCAGAAACAGGAAAAGTAGACTATTCAAAAGATTTTTTTGGAAAAATGTCTGCTCTTACCGTATCAGGACAACTAGAGGCTGAAACATTTGCTATGTCTTACAAAAAGACCTATACATTTGGACCAACCTTTAGAGCGGAAAACTCTAACACCAAAACCCATGCTTCAGAATTTTGGATGATAGAACCAGAAATAGCCTTTTGTGACCTTGAAGGCGATATGGACATCATGGAAGATATGCTAAAGTACATAGTAAAATATGTCCTAGATAATTGTCCAAACGAGATGGAATTCTTTGATAAATTCGTCGAAAAAGGCCTACTAGAAAAATTAAAAAAACTAATAAATAGCCATTTCACTAGAGTAGATCACGAAGAAGTAATAAGAATACTAAAAGAAGCCAAAGTAAAATGGGAATTTGAACCAGAATATGGTGAAGATATTGCTAGAGAACACGAAAAATATATAACAGAATACTTTGACGGCCCAGTATTTATAAAAAATTGGCCAAAAGATATCAAAGCCTTCTATATGAAACAAAATCCAGATGGTAAAACAGTAGCTGCAGTAGACCTAGAAGTTCCAGGAGCAGGAGAACTAATGGGTGGTAGTCAAAGAGAAGAAGACTATGATAAATTATTAAATAGAATGAATGAACTAGGAATGGAAGAAGAATCAATGCAGTGGTATCTAAATCTTCGAAGATTTGGTGGATGTACTCACGCAGGATTCGGCATGGGCTTTGAAAGACTACTTATCTATCTAACAGGAGTAGATAACATAAGGGATGTAATACCATATCCTAGAACTCCAGGAAACTGTGATTATTAAAATGATACCAAAGGTAGTTAGCAATAACTACCTTTTAAAATTACCAAAAAATACCAATACTATATTACTAACAATTGTCAATACTAATATTGGAAAGGAGTAATAAATATGAAGAAAGTACTACTAATAATTGCCGTAATTGCAGTTCTTTCAGGATGTACAGCCAATACCAAAACACTAACTTGTACTAGTGAAACAAAATCAGGTAATATCACATCAAAGACAAAATATATGATAGACTATGATGGTAATGATGTAAAAAAACTAACAGCAACTTATGATTATAAAGACAATCATACTGATGGAGTAGGAACTGGTACAGACGGTACAACGAGTGATAAAGATCCTGATAGTAATGGTATCGTAGATGGTGTAGTAGGAGAAGCATTAGATGATGTAGTAACCGGAGTAACCGATACAATTTTAGATATTTCAGGTATAAAAACTAGACATAATACTAGATTTGGAAGTTATACCAACACAGAAGGGTTTACTACTAAAATAGATAATGATAACGATAATGATTATACAGTAACATACACCTACGATTTAACAAAACTAACAGATACTGATATAACCAATTTTGGTATAAATAGAGATTTTAATACTCTAAAGAAAACATATACAGACCGTGGATTAACATGTAAATAAAGCTAAAGTTCTATTACTAATAATAATAGAATTTTTTCTATTCCTTTCACTAAAAGCCAAGGTCTTTTAGTGTTATTCTTAGCCTAATCCTAGTCTAAGAATAATGCATCAGTATGCCTATTATATATAAGCAAGTATTATATACTTGATTGTAATTTAGTACATATATTTAATATATAAAAATCTTATAAAT
>ENA-OOXC01000795-OOXC01000795.1-human-gut-metagenome-genome-assembly--contig:-NODE-795-length-21901-cov-2.519866_pt1 | contig 21901 bp, 19 predicted proteins | sample MGYA00241578_ERZ501325 | MGnify/ENA primary metagenome ERZ501325 (study PRJEB25962, sample SAMEA2042737) | human gut metagenome | biome: human gut; feature: human-associated habitat; material: faeces...
TGAACTGACCTACTGCATAGTGGCCTGCTTTTGCTTTTTTGAGCATTTCTGTTGCAGATACTAACATTTGTATTTCCTCCTAATCATAAGTTACCTAGATTATAGTACACTTTTCCCCAAAAATAAAGTTAATTTTTTAACAAAATATTTCAACTCTCTGCTTCAAATTTCGGATGACTACTTCCCGGTGTGCTCCGCCGAATTCACCGTCGAGTGTCCACGGTACTTCTTCCTTCGCCGTAATGTGTACAGCATCGGTTTTAAACGAATAAATCAGATCCGAATCATCAATCATATTTGTCAGGCAGGCAAGGATTTCATTCAGCTCAATCGGATTCTTCGGATTGCGGATCAAAGTCACTTCAAACAGACCGTCATCAAGTTTTACATCATTTCCGGTCATTCCCTTAAAGCCCCCGACAGAAACGGAATTGGTAACCATTCCGTATATAAATTCATCCTGAAACACTTTTCCGTCATATTCCACCTGCATACGGAACGATGGAATGTCCCGAAGCTGTTTGACACCCTCCATAATATATGCCACGTGCCCGAAAATATTTTTCAGCTGCTGGGATGTCTTATAGGAAACCTCTGTAAACAGACCAAAAGCTGCTATATAGACAAAGGTATCCGAATTGAAATCTCCGATATCACATGGAAATCTGTTTTGTCCAACCGCACGTTCCGCTGCCTTTAGCATCTCCTTCGGGATTCCGAGAGAATTGGCAAAGTCGTTTGTACTTCCGGCCGGAATATATCCAATCGGAATATGCAGCTTCGCCTGCATCAGCCCGGTCATCACTTCATCAAGTGTTCCGTCACCCCCACTGCAGACAATACGGTCATATCCCGCACCCTCTTCCACCACCTTGCGCGTCGCATCTGCCTGTGCCTGTGTGGTATAAATTGTCACGTCAAATCCTGCCTTCACCATCATGTCCACAATATCTACAAGATGATTTTTAATCTGTCCTTTTCCTGCATGCGGATTAAAAATAAATAACAGTTTCTGGCTCATACGTAGTTCCCCTTTATATAAGATTTTCTGCAATTGCGGCAAGTTTCCGTAATCTGTGATTCACACCAGATTTTCCGACCGGTGGATCAAGATAAGTTCCCAGTTCCTTTAAAGTTGCCTCGGGATAATCCAGACGTGCCTGTGCAATCTCCGCCAGCGGTTCTGGAATGTTGTCAAACCCTATGGTATCCCGGATCCTCTTGATATCTTCCATTTGTTTCACTGCTGCATTCACCGTTTTGTTGATATTTGCAGTCTCACAGTTTACCTTGCGGTTCACAGAATTGCGCATCTCCTTTAAAATTCTTACATTTTCCAGATTCATCAAAGATACATAAGCTTCCATGACATTCAGCAGATCCACAATCTGTGAACCTTCTTTCAGGTAAACCACCATACGCTCTTTGCGTTCTACAATCTTAGGCTCCGTCTCAAAAAATTCCATCAGTTCTTTCAGCTGCTGTGCCTGTTCAAGCGTATGGCAGACAATTTCAAAATGATAGGATTTATTCGGATCACTGATCGATCCCGCTGCCATAAATGCTCCACGGATAAATGCTCTCTTACAGCATGTCTGCTGCACCAGCATCCCATCCGCTCTCCGGTGATTTATTTTCCGGGACCGGTACGGTTCCTGATCCCAGTGCAGCGTCTGCATGATCTGTAAAATCTCCTGTTTCTCTCCAAATATTTTTTGCAACAGCAGACCGTATTTTGTCTGCAGCAAAGAATTTTCGTTGGAAACTACAAGCTTTCCCTCTTCATCCAGCATGCCTTCCAGTTCCAGTATTCCTGCCAGTTCTGCGATCTGGCAATGTCTGCTCCGTCCGAACTGTTTTGCCAGTTCCTCTTTTACTTCACTCGAAAACGACATCCTATTTTCCTCTCAGCGCATCTTTCCCGATATCGCGATGTTCAATTTTCAATCCGTATTCCCGGTTTTTTTTCTGACTCAGACGCTTGTACAATTCATTGGCAAGTGTGACGGAACGATGTTTTCCTCCGGTACATCCAATGGAAATTACCAGCTGATTCTTGCCCTCGGAAATATAGTGTGGAATCAGAAATGTCACCATATCTTCCAGCTTGTTTAAAAAGATCTTTGCCTCATCATATTTCATGACATACTGCTGGATTTCCACATCATTTCCTGTCTTCGGACGAAGTTCTTCCACATAATACGGATTTGGCAGAAACCGCACATCCATGACGATATCAGAATCTGCCGGAATTCCATACTTGAATCCAAAAGAAAGGATCGTAACATACATGCTGTTAAATTCTTCATCCTGCACAAAGATCTTTTCCAGTTCTGTTTTTAATTCTCTCGTAAGCAGACGGCTGGTGTCGATAATATAATCCGCTTCTTTTTTCAGAAATTCCATTTTCTGACGTTCCCGCATGATTCCCTTATCCACACGCTCTCCCTGTGCCAGCGGATGGCTTCTTCGGGTCTCTTTATAGCGTTTTACAAGAACCGTATCCTCTGCATCCAGAAACAGCACTTCATACTGGACATCCTTACTTTTTAAAATTTCCAGCATATCCTGCACTTTATCCAGATTTTCACCGCTCCGCGCATCAATTCCGATCGCCACGTTTTTCATCTGCGTATCAAAATTTGTTGCAAAATCCACAAGTTTATCCAGAAGCGGAATCGGAAGATTATCGATACAAAAGAATCCCATATCTTCCATCATTTTCATTGCTGTACTTTTTCCGGCTCCTGACATGCCCGTCACAATTACAAATCTCATCTAGAACTCTCCTATCATTTTCACTTCCGGTTCAAGTGTCACACCAGACTGTTTTTTCACACGTTCCTGTACATCTTTCATCAGCTGCAAAATCTCTGCTGCGGTGGCATTTCCTCTGTTTATCACAAATCCGCAGTGTTTTTCGGAAACCTGGGCATCCCCCACTGCATAGCCTCTCAGCCCGGCATCCATAATCAGTTTTCCTGCAAAATAGCCTTCCGGACGCTTAAACGTACTGCCTGCACTTGGATACTCCAGCGGCTGCTTCTCCACACGTTTTTCCCTGAGTTCTGCCATCTTTGCACGGATCTCCTGCTCCGGTGCCGGCGTCAGGGACAACTCTGCCTCCAGTACCAGAAAATGATTCTTGGGAATACAGCTGTGCCGGTAGGACAGATTCAGTTCCTCCCGTGAGAGTACCTTTTGCTCACACTCCGGGGTAAGCACTGTCACCTGCCGGATGACATCTTTCATTTCTCCGCCATAGGCACCCGCATTCATGGTCACTGCACCGCCCATGCTTCCCGGAATTCCGGCAGCAAATTCCATGCCGCCCAGACCGCTTTTGCAGCCACCTGGGAAAGCAGGGCACCTGCCTGCGCACGCAGGATATTTCCCTGCACTTCCACCGCATTCATCTGTGCCCCGACTTCAATAACAAGTCCACGGATTCCTTTGTCTCCAACCAGAAGATTACTTCCGTTTCCGATCACGGTCACTGCAAGCCCTTTCTTTTTCGCCAGGCCAAGAATTACCGGAAGTTCCTGTTTCTTTGGACACACGTAAAGATCCGCAGGACCTCCCACGCGAAATGTCGTGTGTTTTTTCATCGGTTCCTGCTGATATACGACCAGCTCAGGCAATGCCGCCCTGATTTCTTCAAGCCACTGATCCATTATGCCTCCTTCAGGAAAGCCACATAGCCGTACAATGCCTCATACAGATCCACTTTGCTGATGATTTCCCATGGTGCATGCATATTCAGTACGGCAACTCCGCTGTCAATAACATTCATGCCATAATTTGCAAGAATATATGCGATGGTTCCGCCGCCTCCCTGATCTACTTTTCCAAGTTCTGATGTCTGGAACGATACATCATTATCATCAAAAATTCTGCGCAGTCTTGCAATATACTCTGCATTTGCATCATTGGAACCTGATTTTCCTCTGGCTCCTGTATATTTGTTCAGGACAAGTCCCTTTCCAAAGTAAGCACAGTTACGTTTTTCCATCACAGACGGATAATTCGGATCAAATGCCGCAGATACATCGGAAGAAAGCACTCTGGAATTATGCAGCGCTCTGCGCACTTTCAATTCGCTGTATTCCCCAAGCAGATTGATGATCTCTGCCACACTGTCCTCAAAGAAATGGGACTGCATGCCGGATGCACCGACACTTCCGATCTCCTCTTTGTCTACCAGAAGACATACGCTGGTATGCTGTGGCTTTTCAATCTCAAGCATTGCCGCAAAAGACGGATAAGCACACACTCTGTCGTCATGTCCGTATCCCATGATCATGCTGCGGTCAAAGCCGTAATCTCTGGCAGCCCCTGCCGGAACAACTTCAATCTCCGCAGACAGAAAATCTTCCTCGTCCACACCGTACTCTTTGGACAGAATATTTAAAATATTTGCCTTTACGCGGTCTTTCATCTCTTTCATCTCTTTTTTCTCTTTTTCATCATCACTTGCTGCCGGAATACTTCCGACCAGCAGATCAAGGTTTTCTCCTTCGATCACCTTGGATGCCTTTTTCTCCATCTGTTCTCCCGCTAAATGAATCAGCAGATCACTCACGCCAAAAACAGGATCTTCCGGTTTTTCTCCGATATTGACCGTAACCGTTGTACCGTCTTTTTTACAGATTACACCGTGCAGTGCAAGTGGAAGTGTCACCCACTGGTATTTCTTCACACCTCCATAATAATGCGTATCTAACAGTGCCATCTCCGTATCTTCATATAACGGTACCTGTTTTAAATCCATACGTGGGGAATCAATATGTGCGCCGAGAATGTTCATTCCTTCCTCGATGTCTTTTTCACCGATCACAAACAGAGCGAGACCTTTTCCCATATTATTGGCAACAATGCGGTCTCCTGCTTTTAATTTTGTATTCTGCGCAATCTTTTCACTCAGATCTGCAAATCCAGCTTCCTTTGCCTGCCGGTAGAATTCCGCTGCACACTCGCGCTCAGTCTTGCAGGAAGATATAAACTTACGGTATTCTTCCGCAAATGTAAATACATCCTGTCTTTTGGTTCCTTCCGGGTATTTCTCCCACGCATTTTTCTTTTCCATGATTTCTTACATCTCCTCATTTACTCTCGTCTATTCTTCATCGTCACTTTTTGTCATATTTGCCTGAACTCTGCGATACAGTTCCTGTGCCGCATTGTAGCCCATCTTCTTCTGTCTGTGGTTGACAGCCGCAGTCTCACAAATAACCGCCAGATTCCGCCCCGGACGGATTGGAAGGGAATGACATACTACCTTGTTGCCCAGATATTCGATATATTCTTCTTCCAGTCCCAGACGGTCATAATCCGCATCTTTCTTCCAGTCTTCCAGTTTGATCACCAGATCGATCTGCTGCTTTTCCTTGACGCACTCTACACCATACAGAGTCTTTACATCTATGATGCCAATGCCCCGCAGTTCAATAAAATGCCGGGTCACTTCCGGAGAAGTTCCGATCAGTGTATGTTCATTGATCTTGCGGATTTCCACTACATCATCCGTAACCAGACGATGTCCGCGGCGGATCAATTCCAGAGCCGCCTCGCTTTTTCCGATTCCACTGTCTCCTGTAATCATGAGACCCTCGCCATATACATCGACCAGAACCCCGTGAACGGTAATACAGGGTGCCAGTTCTTCACCCAGTGTATAGATCAGCTCTGCCATAAATTCAGAAGTCGGACGGTCCGTACCAAGAACCGGCACTTCATTTTTTATTGCCTCTTCTAAGAAAATTTCATCTGGCTGCAGACTGCGGCAGAAAATCACACATGGGATATCAAACTTCAGAAACGCATCATAACGGGTTTTCTTTTCCGCATCACTCATCTGCTGGATAAACGTATATTCTACATTTCCAATCATCTGTATTCTTGATTCTTCGAAATGTTCAAAATATCCGGTCAGCTGTAATGCCGGACGATTCACATCACTGGAAATAATCTTACATTTTTTCAGATTGATATCCGGCGTAAAATTTTTCAGATTTAAAACCTGCGCAACTTTTGCAACACTAACACTTCCATTTGACATATTCATTTCCCCCTGTGGCTCATATTAAGCAGTACCTGTGCCGGACTGCCTTTTTATAAACAGATTGTACCATGAATCTTTCCATATCACAAGTTGCTAAGCCGGTCCGGAATGCAGGGTATCATATACATTCTGTGCAGCCGCCAGATTCATGCTGTCGGTTTCTGCCAGTTCCTCCACAGATGCGTTTTTCATATTTTCCATAGACTGGAATCTGCGCATCAGTGCCTTTCTTCTGGCCGGTCCGATTCCCTCAATGTCATCTAAAATGGAGTGTACCTGTGCCTTGGAACGCAAAGACCGGTGATACTCAATGGCAAACCGGTGTGCTTCATCCTGAATCCGGGTAATCAGTTTAAATCCCTCTCCATGCCGGTCAATCGGAATTTCCACATTGTGGAAATACAGTCCCCTTGTACGGTGATTGTCATCCTTTACCATACCGCAGACCGGAATATCCAGTCCCAGTTCTTCCAGCACCTGCAGACAGATATTTACCTGGCCGCGTCCACCATCCATCATAATGATATCCGGGAAGCGTGTAAAACTTCCGACTTCCTGTGGCATATTTTTTTCTTCCAGTTCTTTCTGTTCCTGCATGCCGTGCGTAAACCGCCGGGTCAGGACCTCATGCATGGAAGCGTAATCATCCGGTCCCGATACCGTGCGGAGTTTAAATTTCCGGTAATCGCTGCGTTTCGGCCGTCCTTTTTCGTATACAATCATAGAACCTACGGTTTCAAATCCATTAATATTAGAAATATCATAGGCCTCCATACGATTAAGCCCTTTCATGCCAAGCAGCTGCTCAATCTCTTTTACCGCGCCGATGGTACGCCCTTCTTCTCTCTTAATCTTTTCTTTATCCTGGCTGAGAACCAGCTGTGCATTTTTCGCAGCCAGCTCCACCAGCTTTTCTTTGAGTCCTTTCTGCGGAATCCGTATCGTCACTTTCCGCCCGCGTTTGGCACTCAGCCATTCTTCCAGCACCGGAATGTCTTCGATTGCTTCCTGGAGCATGATTTCCCGCGGGACAAACGGCGTCCCAGAATAATACTGTTTCACAAAATTTACCAGAATATCCCCTGTGCTTTCTTCTGATCCCACACGCACATGAAAATGATCCCTTCCGATAATCTTTCCACTGCGGATAAAAAACACCTGAACCACCGCATCCCGGTCATCACTCGCCAATGCAATGATATCTTTGTCTTCTCCGTCCGTATTGGTAATTTTCTGTTTCTGGGCAATCTGGCTGACACTGTTTAACAGCTCACGGTACTCGATCGCCCGCTCAAACTCCATCTCCTCGGATGCCTTCTGCATGTTTTCTTTTAATTCACGTATTACCGGTCCATAGTTTCCATTTAAAAATTCCAGTGCCTTACTGACCTGCTTTCCATACGTCTCTTTATCCACATGCCCCTGACAGGGAGCATCACACTGATGAATATGATAATTCAAGCAGGCACGTTCTAATCCGATATCTCTCGGAAGCTTACGGTTACAGGTGCGCAGTTTATAAAGTTTATTGATCAGCTCTATCGTATCTTTTACCGCACCGGCACTCGTATACGGTCCAAAATAACGAGACTTATCTTTTTTTACCTGGCGGGAAAAAAGAACCCGCGGAAAATCTTCCTGCACCGTCACCCGGATATAAGGGTACGTCTTGTCATCCCGCAGCATCGTATTATATTTGGGTGTGTGCTCTTTGATCAGATTGCACTCCAGCACCAAAGCCTCCAGCTCGGAATCGGTAATAATATACTCAAACCGTGCAATGTGCTCCACCATCTGTTTTTTCTTGATGCCCTCATCATGACTCGGCTGAAAATACTGCCGCACCCGTTTGCGCAGGCTGACTGCTTTTCCTATATATATGATCGCATCTGTTTTGTCATGCATAATATAAACTCCCGGTTGATCCGGGAGTTTACGTAATTCTTCCTGAAAGTCGAACATGAATTATTCCTCAAACATATCATCACTCACAATCGCAGCTTTGGACTGGCTGTCCTCTGCAATTGAAGTGTCGTCTTTCGCTTCATTATTTTCTTTGGATAACACACGCGGTTCCTGTGATGCTTTTTTCTCATCCGCTGTGTCATCCGGCATCAGTGACTCTTTATCTTCTTCCTGCGGAAGTCCTTTCATTTCGCGGAAAATCTTCATGAATTCCTTGCCGGTGATCGTCTCCTTTTCGTACAGATAATCGCTGATATGATCCAAAATGTCACGATTTTCTGTCAGCATCTGCATTGCATCCTCGTAGCTTTTATTAATAATGGAAAGCACTTCCTTATCAATCTGTCCTGCGGTATCTTCTCCGCAGATCAGACCGGCACGGCCATCCAGATACTGGTTTTCCACCGTAGCAAGACACATCATGCCAAACGTATCTGACATACCATACATCGTAACCATTGCACGCGCAATCTTTGTTGCATTCTCAATATCATTTGCTGCACCGCTGGTCGCTGAGTGGAATACAAGTCCCTCCGCTGCACGTCCTGCCATAAAGGTCGTAATCTTTGCAAGAAGTTCATCTTTGGTCTCTAAATACTTTTCTTCTTCCGGTGTCTGTAACGTGTATCCCAATGCTCCCATGGTACGCGGTACGATAGTAATCTTTTGAACCGGCTCTGTATTTTTCTGAAGTGCCGAAACAAGTGCATGCCCTACCTCGTGATAAGAGACAATCTTACGCTCCTTATCACTCATGACACGGTCCTTTTTCTCTTTTCCACCGACAGCCACAAGTTCAAATGCTTCAAACAGATCCGACTGATTGACAAACTTTCGTCCATTCTTTACCGCATTGATGGCAGCCTCGTTAATCATATTGGCAAGATCCGATCCCACCAGACCGGCAGTAGCCAGTGCCAGTGCATCCAGATCTACCGTTTCATCCATGTGTACATCCTTGGAATGTACTTTTAAAGTTTCCAGACGGCCTTTCAGATCCGGCTTGTCAACAATGATCCGACGGTCAAAACGTCCCGGACGAAGCAGTGCCTTATCCAGAACTTCCGGACGGTTCGTTGCCGCAAGAATTAAAATACCTTTGGATGCATCAAATCCATCCATCTCCGCAAGCAGCTGGTTTAAGGTCTGCTCACGCTCATCATTGCCGCCGCCATACCGGCTGTCACGGCTTTTACCGATTGCATCGATCTCATCAATAAAAATAATACACGGTGCCATCTTCTGCGCTTCCTTGAACAGATCACGCACACGGGAAGCACCCACGCCGACGAACATCTCCACAAAATCAGAACCTGCCAGGGAGAAAAACGGAACCTTTGCCTCTCCGGCAACTGCTTTTGCCAGCAATGTCTTACCGGTTCCAGGAGGTCCGACAAGAAGTGCCCCCTTCGGGAGCTTTGCCCCGATATCGCTGTATTTCTTCGGATTGTGCAGAAAATCCACCACTTCCTGCAGGGATTCCTTTGCCTCGTCCTGTCCAGCTACATCTTTAAATGTCACACCGGTTGTTTTCTCCACATATACTTTGGCGGTTGATTTTCCAACCCCCATGGCTCCTCCGCCCATCCGGCGCATCAGGAATCCAAAAAGAATCCAGATCAGTACCAGCGGAATAACAAAGCTTAAAATGTTTACCAGCCATGCCGAAGTATTGTCCGGCACGGATGCCGAAATTTCAATTGTTTTCCCCTCTGATGTCTTTGCACTCTTGAGTGTCGTGATCAGATCCGGATCATTGACAATTCCGGTGTAATATGTTATCTCATATGGTTTTTTATCGTCCACCAGTGTGTAATCCATCTCATAATTGCTGAATTCCACCGTTTTGACATTATTCTTTTCCAGCTGTTTTAGGAATTCGGAGTATGTAGTTTCCTTCGAACTCATCTGTGAAAACCGGTTGGCAAAAAATGACAGGAAAAAGAGTGCCACCAGAGTGACCATGATAAATCCCAGGATCATCTGTCCGTTATGGTTGTCTTTCTTTCCTCCGTTGTTGCCACCGTTGTTTCCGTTATTACCATTGTTTCCGTTGTTTCCATTATTTCCGTTATTATAATTATTGCCACCGTTATAGTTTCCGTTGTTATAATTATTCGGTGCCTGATTGTCCATAAGCCCTCCACTTGTATATCTCTTGTAATCAATACCCTTATTATATGTAATAAGAAACGCAAAATCAACATTTTGTTCGAGAACTTTTCCTATCCTTTCTAAACTTTTTATAAAAAAGTGTGGAATATTTTTGTTGTCCGCTGTATAATATTAAACTATGGTAGTTTAGATAAAAACTTAGGAGGAAAATTATGCCTGTAAAATACGTCTTTGTCACTGGCGGTGTCGTATCTGGTCTTGGAAAAGGTATCACTGCTGCATCTTTAGGACGTCTGCTCAAAGCGCGTGGCTACAAAGTCACCATGCAGAAGTTCGATCCATATATCAACATTGATCCGGGAACCATGAACCCGATTCAGCACGGTGAAGTGTTCGTAACGGATGATGGAGCGGAAACCGATCTGGATCTCGGTCACTACGAGCGCTTCATCGACGAAAGTCTGACAAAGAATTCCAATGTGACAACCGGTAAGGTTTACTGGTCCGTTCTGCAGAAAGAACGTCGTGGAGATTATGGCGGAGGAACCGTACAGGTAATCCCGCATATTACCAACGAGATCAAGAGCCGTTTTTACCGTAATTTCACATCCGATGATATGCATATTGCAATTATAGAAGTCGGCGGAACCGTCGGAGATATCGAAAGCCAGCCTTTCCTTGAAGCAATCCGTCAGTTCCAGCACGAAGTGGGACATGAGAATGCGATTCTCTGTCACGTTACCCTGATTCCGTACCTGCGCGCCTCACAGGAATTAAAGACCAAGCCTACCCAGGCAAGTGTCAAGGAACTGCAGGGTATGGGTATCCAGCCGGATATCATCGTCTGCCGTTCCGAGCAGCCGTTAGATCAGGGATTAAAGGACAAGATCGCACTGTTTTGTAATGTTCCGAACACACATGTACTGCAGAATCTGGATGTTGAGTATTTATATGAAGCTCCACTGGCGATGGAAAAAGAAAATCTTGCGAAAATTGCCTGTGAGTGTTTAAATCTTGACTGTCCGGAACCGGATTTAAGTGACTGGAAATCCATGGTCAATGATCTGCGTCATCCGGACAAGGAAGTCCGGATTGCACTGGTCGGAAAATATACCGCATTACACGATGCTTACATTTCCGTTGTGGAAGCTTTAAAGCACGGTGGTATTCCAGAGCATGCAACCATCGACATTAAATGGGTAGACTCCGAAGAATTAAATGTAGACAATGTAGATGAGGTGCTGGGTGATGTAAACGGTATCCTTGTTCCCGGCGGATTCGGTCTGCGCGGTGTCGAGGGAATGATCCTTGCCGCACGCTATGCCCGCGAGAACAAGATTCCGTACCTTGGTCTCTGCCTCGGCATGCAGGTATCCATCATTGAATTTGCACGTCACGTATGCGGATTCAACGATGCACACAGTATCGAACTTGACCCGAACACAACACATCCGGTCATTGCACTGATGCCGGATCAGGACGGTGTAGAAGATATCGGCGGTACCTTAAGACTCGGCGCTTATCCTTGTGTACTGGACAAGGATTCCAAAGCATATGAAGTATACGGAACCACTGAGATTTCCGAGCGTCATCGTCATCGTTATGAAGTAAACAATGATTATCGTGCCACTCTCACCGAGCATGGCATGAAACTTTGCGGAACTTCTCCGGACGGAAGAATTGTAGAAATGATCGAACTCCCGGATCACCCATGGTTTATTGCCACACAGGCACATCCGGAATTAAAATCCAGACCAAACCGTCCACATCCACTGTTCCGTGGTTTTGTGGAAGCAGCAACCAAGTGTAAACGATAATGTAATTCCCGGCGGTTTTTCCGCCGGGTTTTCGCTTTATTTGAAAGAGGAGAACTGCCATGCCCAAATCTGTGAATCAAAAACAAAAGCTGTTATTCCTTCTGGATTATCTGCGTCAGAACACGGATGAAACCCATACCGTCACTACCCCACAGATCATCGACCATCTCGCGGCAAACGGCATCCGGGCGGAGCGTAAAAGCATCTATAACGATATCCAGACGCTTTGTGATTATGGTTATGACATCATCCGGACCGAAGGCGCGCATGCCGGTTACCGCATAGCAGACCGCACATTTGAGCTGCCGGAAGTCAAACTGCTTGTTGACCTGGTACAGTCTTCCAAATTTATTACCACAAAGAAATCACGGCAGCTGATTGGCAAACTGGAACAGCTTGTCAGTAAAAACGATGCGAAAAAACTACAGCGTCAGGTTGTCGTTGCAGACCGCAACAAAACCAGCAATGAAAAAATCTATTACAGCGTGGATGTCATCCACTCTGCCATTGCAGAAAACCGGCAGATCCGTTTCCACTACTTCGACTGGAATGTCAGAAAAGAAATGCAGCTGCGCAAAGACGGCAGATTCTATCAGGTCAGCCCCTGGCTTCTTACCTGGGATGACGAGAACTATTATCTTGTTGCCTATGACGCGGATGCCGGGAAAATGAAACATTACCGCGTGGACAAGATGCTTGATCTCACCGCTGTGGATCAGGCGCGGTGCGGACAGACCGATTACGAACAGATGGATATCGCCTCTTATTCCCGCAAAAATTTCGGCATGTTTGCCGGGGAAGAGACAACCGTACAGCTTCTGTGCGATACTTCCATGACCGGTGTCATCATTGACCGTTTCGGTGCCGGTGTAGCCATGCGCCCCTACGACGATACCCACATTCTCGCGCGGGCACAGGTCGCTGTCAGTCCACAGTTTTTTGGCTGGCTTGCTGGCTTATCCACACATATCCGTGTGATTTCCCCGGATTCCGTTGTCAATGAATACCAAATTTTTCTGCAGGAAATCCTGCGCAGTTATACCGATATGCAATAATCGTTTCCAAAGGAGGAATATACTATGAATTTACCGAAAGATCCTGTCATGCTTCTGTCTGTTGTCAACACACAGCTGCGTGATCATTACCCGACACTTACCGAACTTGCTGCCGCATATATGACAGATGCAGATGCAATTACAGAAACCCTTGCTGCCATCAATTATCATTACGATGAGGGGCAGAATCAGTTTATTTAACAGGCAATCGCCTGATTCACTACATAAAAGGAGGGGAACTTTTGTATGGCCAGTTGTGATTTTTGTGCATACAATGAATATGATGAAGAGGACGAAGCATATTACTGCTCCGTCAATATGGATGAAGACGACATGGCTCGTTTTGTCCAGAGTAATTACAAAGAATGTCCCTTTTACCGTTCCGGGGATGAATACAAAGTTGTACGGCACCAGATGTAACCTGGTGCCGTTTTCGTAAAATACTAATTATATTATGTTTCTGCCCACACATCCATGGATTTCTTTCCATGCTTTCTTCCCCAGAGATACAACAGCACACATGCAGCCAGAAGTACAATATCGGCAAAAACCGTTCCCTCAATGCCAAAACCAACATTATATGCGAAACTGTCTCTTGCTGTCGCTGCATCCAGTTTAAATACCGAATACGGTACGTTGATTCCGCTGTTTGGCAGCCCAAAGAGAATGTTCTGTGTGAAATTCCACGCAGTATGTACGGCAAATGCGCACCAGAGACTGTCCATATAATATACCATGAGAGAAAATAAAATTCCCACAAGAAAAATATTCAGGACAGAAAGAATCGTGACCCCATGATTTGCCAGATGCAATAATGCAAACAACAGCGAATTTCCGACAATTGCAACAACCGGATTTTTATAGCTTCTGCGCAGTTTCTGGTATAAAAATCCTCTGCACAGCAGTTCCTCCGCAGAAGACTGAATAAACACGGTTAAAAACACAACCACAAACCACAGCGGATGAATTGCATCGTAAGTCAATGCGATATCGTGGTGCAGCCATGCCACAAGAATACAGATGCCATTTAATGCAAATCCCAAAACCAGTCCGAGCAACAGATATTTTCCGTTATTTCCCTGTGGTTTTGTTCCAACCGCCTGCAGGATCGGACGGTTTCTCTTTTTGATCAGAATCCAGAACAGTGCCACTGCCCAGATTCCCAAAAAGATCACATACATCAACGCCGTATTCAAAAATGCGGACTTCTGCAGCTGTGGATGCGCCACAATGGCAATCCCTACCGGAATTCCAAGAATAAAACTTCCCAGAAATTGTCCTAAAACCATGAGAATTACCGTTTCAAGGTAAAGCATCGGAAGCGTATCAACAATTTTGTTTTTCAGCAATTTTTTCTTTTCCATTTGACTGAAACTCCTTTTCTTTTATCTGTTTCTTATTATATCTTTGTACGCTTAATGTTTTACCTGTTGTACCTTAACGCTTCCTTAAACTGCCGTTTAACGGAGCTGGAAGCCTGTTGTTTTCTTAAGAGGGAGTGGAAAATACCATCGTGGTACCTGTGCCAATAAAATTTATGCAAAAGATACCATCGCGGTATCTATACACTGAAAATTTAACATTTAGATACCGGAAAGTCTCTATGAATCAAAAATTGCTTCTCCAGATACCACTTTTTCAAAAAAGCGGTATCTGGAGAAGCAATTTTTACTATATAGGTGACATTTCCTGATTTCAAGCGTTAAAATTTTAAGAAAACGTCACCTAAGACTTTAATTTTTCATTTATAGATACCAGAGTTATCATCGAATCATTTTTACATATAGTTTTACTAATCCACAGAATTTGACGCGTGTACTGTTTTGTGAAGGTCTTTTCTGCAACTTGCTCCGGAGTTCCATCATGTAACGATAATGGCACAATTCAGTAGAATTGTTAAAATTTTCCTGAAATTAATGCCGGAGCTAACTTGCAGAAAAACCGGAGCAAAAGCATGTACACCGCAAATTCGTCGCATCAAGAAACCTTATATCTAGAACATTTCCCGTAAATGTTAATTTTTATTGGTATCTTTATTTCGATATACCAATTTTGCCTGTCGGTTGATCAGACGTCCGATCAATTCTACAGACTCATCAATTCCATAGCATGCACTGTTGATACACAGATCGTAATTGATCGCATCTCCCCAGCGTTTGCCGGTAAAGGAATGATAATAATCCTGATGCTTGTGATCCATCTTGCGCACCAGATTGATTGCCTGCTTCAGATCCAGATTCTTCAGTTCCATCATACGGCGCACACGAATCGCAAACGGTGCGGTAATATAGATACTGATATGCGGAATATGCTGTCCGGTCAATACGACATCCGCAGCACGTCCCATAATAATCATATCTTCCTCTTTTGCCAGTTCGCAGATCAAAGCGCTCTGCCGGAAAAATGACGCATCTTTCTTTGACAGACCGTGATAACGTTTAAAATCGCTGACTTTCGTTGCATCTGATCCAAATTCCTTCGCATCCCTGCGATCAAGAATCTGATTCAGCACAGACTCATCATAGTAATTGATGTGCAGTGCCTCAGCCAGAGCAAATCCGATATCGGTACCTGCACTTCCGTGTGAACGGCTGATACAGATGACCAGATGATCCTTCTCCGAAAAATTCTTGTTCAGAATGGAAGAATTCATATCTGCCAGATCTTTGTCCACAATATCAACCGATCCAAAACTCATCGGCAGATTTGCTATTTCTTCCAGAATATCATTATATTCAATCAAAAGGTCATGACGTGCATCTTTATCCCGGATACTTCTCGCCATGTTTCCGATCAGAGCCAGTTCACTTCGAAGCAGATGTCCCTGCGGATTTGAAACGATAAGCACCGTCAGGTTGTCCAGCACGCGTGCCTTTTCCCCAGTAAATGTTTTTCCCAAACCGGAACCGGAAGTCTTATACACTTTTTCATCCAGTTCATAGATTCGGTTCGCCAGCTTTCTGCATTGTTCTTTGTTGTCCATAGCCTTCTACCTCCTATAAAAAGAATACCAGTGTATCAATGATAAATACCGGAATCAAAAACTTCAGGGAACATAACATATAGCCAAAGAATGACGGCATCTTGATACCGTTTTCATCCGAAATGGATTTCACCATAAAGTTCGGTGCATTTCCGATGTATGTGTTGGCTCCCATAAATACCGCACCACAGGAGATTGCCATAAGCATCTTGACCGCAACGGTTCCCACGGTTGTAGCAATACCACTGGTTGCGCCCAGTGTTCCTGCCGTTGTAAGGAATACCAGATAGGTTGGTGTATTGTCCAGGAAACTGGAAAGTGCACCGGTCGCCCAGAACATCTCTAAAGGTTTTGTCAGTCCCAGTTCCGCACCTTTGCTCTTTAAGATCATGAGTGCCGGCTGCATGGTAATAAAAATTCCGATAAACAGTACTGCAACTTCCTCAATGGCACCCCAGGTAAAGTGGTTCTTTGTGCGCACATCGGATTTCGTTGTCTTAAATGACAGAAACGCTGCAACCAGAATAATAATAATCTCGATCAGTGTCGGCACTGCCAGTCTTACGCTCCGGAAAATCGGAATACTGATAACGCTTCCGTCTGCATTCTGGAATGCTTTCATTCCCGGAAGAACGCCGCTTAATACAACACCTGCCACAATCATAACCATAAAAATAATGTTGTGCAGACCATTGACTTTAAAAGTAGTCGTTGGTCTGGAAATATCCGGACGCATGCCAAGTGCAATGTCTCTGCGGTATGCACGACGGTCGATAAAATAAAATACGGTCAGGAGAATTACCATATTAAATACCAGTACCGGGAACAGACGTAAACTCCAGGTAAACGGTACACCTCTCATAAATCCCATCAGAAGTGGCGGATCACCGATTGGTGTCAGACATCCACCCATATTGGAAATCAGGAAAATGAAGAAAACCATAATATGACTCTTATTTCTTCTCCAGGAATTCATCTGAATCATCGGCCGCACCAAAAGCATGCTGGCACCGGTTGTACCGATACAGCTTGAAAGCAGTGTTCCGATCGCCAGAAGTCCGGTATTCATACGCGGTGATCCGACAAAATCTCCTTCCAGATTAATATTTCCGGAAACACAAAACAGACCAAACAGCAATACAATAAAGGAAAGATAATCATTCACTATACATTCCAGAACTGTTTCTGCAGTCTCGCCTGCGCCGTATTTTACTGCAAACGGAATAATAAATAAAAGTGACCAGATGAGTACCGCCCAGCCTTTATTTTTGTCCCACCATTCTCCTTTTACCAGTGGGAAAATTGCGATACATAATAAAAGGCCGGCAAACGGTATGCACAGCCAAAGCGGTATGTTACCCATTTTCTTGTACCTCCTTATAATCTCTGTATATTTTACACCTCAGCCCCCAAAAAAGTAACCGCTAATTCGTCAAATAATTAACAAAGTTCCAATCTCCATTTCACTTATTTTTGTATATTTTCTCCATATAAAGAAAGCCTGCATCCACACGGTGTATTTTATTTCACAGGCAGCATTTTGTCACAAAATGAAGAGAAGCCTCTCCGTTCCCGGATCGGCTTCTCTTCGAGGAGTTTAGTTATGAAAATGTTTATTAAATAAAAAGGGAATAATGTAAAGGAATGATTTCCGTTTACATTGTCTAGTATATGCAAAAAATGTGTCCATATTATGTCCACTTCAAAAACAAATTCTAAAATCATATTCCAAAAATTTTAGAGACATTTTATATATTTAACAATTTCTTACATAATTCGATCTTGCTGTCATCGGTCAGACTGTTTTCAAATACCACCTGTCCACGTTTCTGCCGGCCGCAAAGCAGATCTTTCTCCTGCAGTCTTCTTTTCATCTCGCGTGCGGTTCCCTCGCCTCCGTCAAAAATTTTCACATTCTCCCCCAACACCTGCTGAATCTGTTTTCTGGCAAACGGATAATGTGTGCAGCCGAGCACCGCTGCATCCACCTGGTTTTCCCGGTAAGAATAAAGCAGATCTTCCAGATATTTATGAAGATCCTCTCCGTCGAGATCTCCCCGCTCAATAAAATCCATCAGCCCCGGACACGGCAACGGAAGAATTTGTGCTTTCTCTTTGTAGCGCTCCATCAGCACATGAAACTTTTCTTCATGAATTGTCATCGGGGTTGCCATCACAAGGACTTTGGGATGATCCATGCAAAGTGCCGCCGGTTTCAGTGCCGGTTCAATCCCGACAATCGGAATATACGGATACATCTCGCGCAGTTTCCGGACAGCAGCACTGGTGGCTGTATTGCAGGCAACCACAAGACCTTTTGCCCCCTGGTCAAACAGCTTTCGTGCACATCCGATCGTCAGTTCCCGTACTTTTTCTTTTTCTTTTGTTCCGTATGGCGCATTTTTAGAATCCCCGAAATAAATAAAATCTTCCTCCGGCATAATCCGGATCAGTTCCCGCAGGACACTGATTCCTCCCACTCCGGAGTCAAATACCGCAATTGGGTTTTCTCTTTGTAATTGATATTCCACAGATCTGTTATCCTTTCTTAATTGAAAAAACATGGTTCAGTTGTTATAATAGTAACTAGTAAATAGCAATGGAGAGTGACAACTATGCTGACTGAAAAAAATACTTCCGATAAATATAAATACTGTGAATTTTGCGGACGCACGCTTCCAAAACATTATGAAGGAACGCTATGTCCCACTTGTCAGGAAGCACAGCTTTTCCGGAATGTGCGGGATTATATCCGCGCCAACACTGTAAATGAATATGAAGTTGCAGAACATTTCCATATTCCTCTCCGGCAGATCAAAGAGTGGATTCGGGAAGGACGGATCGAATATCATGAGGTCGACACAGCTTCCACTATCTCCGGCATGCACTGCCAGCGCTGTGGTGCTCCGGTTTCTTTCGGTACCCTGTGTCCGAATTGTCTGAAACTGATGAACACACAGGGCAGATCCGTTGCCCCTGCCATTTCACCGGATTCACGCATGCACTATCTCGATACCCCTTCTGACAAAACGAAATAAGAACTATCCACTCACAGGAAAGGGATGCCGGATTTCGGCACCCCTTTTTCTTACGCCTGTGTACTTCTGCGAATTACTTTTTGTCTGTATTTAAACTCCACTGCTTCCAGATATTTATCATCCGGTTCAAATTTGATCAGCAGTGTCTCGCCTTCCTTTTTCAGAACCATATCATAATATGCAGTATCTTTGTCATGAGAGGTATAATCAATCACCTTGACACCCTCTCTCTCGTATTGTGATACACTGCGATCTCCGGCCGGTGCAATCTGAATTACATCATCCATCGGATAACTTCCCAGTGACTTTCTGCGGTTCTTGTTTAAAACTTTTGCGAAGCGGACTTCCCCGTCAAAATAAGAATACTCAAACTCCTTGGAGTTTCCCATCAGAACAAACCAGACAATTCCGCATACCAGTGCAACCGGTAATGTAATGCCACTGGTCAGACATACTGCAAGCAGACTCACTACTGCAAGTACAAGCATCAATGTCCCCACTACTTTTGCAACCACGGTCTTCCGGACCGGTACTAATACATATACTTCCAATCTTCTATCTCTCCTTCATTTGTAGTAATGTTAATTATACTCCATCCCACACTTTTTTTCCACTAAAGAATATTTTTTTCATAAATACAGTAGATTTTTTGTTCCCCAGCCCTTACAATAAGAGATATTATTTTTCGTTTATTTTCGGAGGTGCATATGATACATATTCCAACAGAAAAACTTGCAGATTTTGAAAAAAACATCCGCCGTGAATGGACCATGACCAATGGAATCGGCGGATACGCGGGAGGCTCCATCATCGGTGCCTGCAACCGGACACATCAGGGATATCTGATTGCCAGTCTGCATCCCCCGGTCGAGCGCTATCTGGTATTTTCCAAAACCAATGAAAAACTGACACAGGGAACCCATGTTTACAATCTGGAAACTTCCCAGCATGCCGGGAAAGGACATTCTCCCATCCGCACGCAAGGACAGCGTTTTTTAACGGATTTCTCCTGTGACGGAACTGTCTGCTTTTCCTATTCCACCGGCAATATCCGTATGGACAAACATCTGGCCCTGCTGCGGGAATCAAACACAGTTGCGATCTCCTATACGATTACAAACCAGGGAGAGGAAGCCGGACTTTCCATCACCCCGCTTATGAATTTCCGGGAGCACAGTGCATCGTCTGCCGTTTCTGACCTGCAGTTTACCTGTGAGCCAAACACAGTGGGCGGTTTCACTCTGATCCCGGCTGCCGCACCCGGACTCTGCATCGAGCTTTCCTGCAGTGCCGGCAGACTTTTTCCACGTGAAAACCAATACGACGTGGATATGCAGTACCAGACGGAAGTAGACAACGAAACGGCGGGACTGGATACACATTTTTGCCCATATGATCTGCGTTTTACACTTCCGGCACACAGCAGTACAGAGATTTCCCTGCTTTGCACCGTCCACCCGGTACAGGACACCCCTGTGCTTTCCCGCCCGCAGGCAGATACCGCAGCAATCGAAATCGCACACGTACAGGAATATTATGATTCCTTAAAACAACAGGCGGGATATGGCGATGATGCTTTTGCCAATACACTTGTCGTGGCAGCAGACCAGTTTCTTGCCCGGCGCGATTCCACCGGACTTATGACAATCCTTGCAGGTCTTCCGTGGTTTACCGACTGGGGCAGAGATACCATGATCGCTTTTTCCGGGCTGACACTGGCCACCCGGCGGTTTTCGGATGCCCGGGAAATTCTTTCGACCTTTGCGCAGTATGTCCATCACGGCATGGTCCCGAATATGTTTCCGGATGACGGGCAGGACCCTCTCTATAACACTGCAGATGCCTCTCTGTGGTATTTTTATGCCGTGGACGCATATTTGAAGGTTACCGGACAACCATCGGATTATGACTATATACAGCGGCGTATTTACCCCGTTCTGTGTGAAATTATTCATGCCTATGCACACGGCACGGATTTTTCCATCTATATGGATGATGACGCCCTCATCCATGCCGGAAGCGGATTGGACCAGGTAACCTGGATGGATGTCCGTGTCGGTGACTGGGTAGCTACCCCGCGTCACGGAAAACCGGTAGAAATCAATGCACTGTGGTACAATGCGCTGTGCGTGACTGCGGAACTGGCAGAACATTTCAAAGAAGATTCCTCCGTTTACCGCCAGCTTGCCACTCGTGTATCTGCTTCTTTCCGAAAAGAATTCTGGAACGAAAAAGACGGATGTCTCTATGACGTTATTGAAGAAAACGGCAAAGATGCAAGCATCCGCCCCAACCAGATCTATGCCGTCAGCCTTCCACATACCATGCTCACGGCCAAACAGGCTCTGCAGGTGGTAAATACCGTAGAGGAAAAGCTGCTTGCCGGTCCCGGCATACGCTCCCTCTCTCCGGAACACAAAGACTATCACGGGATCTACTGTGGCTCTCTTCCGAAAAGAGATGCCGCTTACCATCAGGGAACCGCATGGGGATTTCTGATGGGCGGCTTTCTGACCGCTTACATGAAAGTCCACCACCACTCTCCGGAAGCAAAAAAACAGGCAATGGCATATCTTGCACCGGTACAGACCCACCTTTTGGAAGAGGGCTGCATTGGTTCTATTTCCGAAATTTTTGACGGTGATGCCCCGCATACCTGCCGTGGTTGCTATGCCCAGGCATGGAGCGTTGGAGAAATTCTGCGCTGCTACACACAGGATATTCAAAAAAATCAAAAATAATGATTTTTTTCTTGACAAGAAGATCTCACTCGGATATAATACTAAATGTTCCGCGTGAGATTTTCAATTTAGAAATCCACTGCAATGCCTAGTTAGCTCAGTTGGTAGAGCAGAGGACTGAAAATC
>ENA-OOXC01000807-OOXC01000807.1-human-gut-metagenome-genome-assembly--contig:-NODE-807-length-21679-cov-10.784360_pt1 | contig 21679 bp, 19 predicted proteins | sample MGYA00241578_ERZ501325 | MGnify/ENA primary metagenome ERZ501325 (study PRJEB25962, sample SAMEA2042737) | human gut metagenome | biome: human gut; feature: human-associated habitat; material: faeces...
ATAAGAGGGAAAGAATAAAAAATCAGAGCCGTGACACAGTTCTGTTTACACTACCTATATAAATACAATAGCTATGCCATGCCACCAAAGATATTACAGCAAAACATCTTATATACAAGACGTCTTTGAGAGTTTTTGATTGAGTCATAGTCATATCATTTACATTTTCTTAGTTCTATTTTTCATTAATTCCTCCTTCAATTTATCAAACTTGTCATCCAACTTAAAAGGATATTTTCTCATATAATCATCAAAGGTTATGCATGTATTAATTAAGTCTATTGGGGTTCCCGTTCTTTTATTAATTTGCTCAAAATATTCTTCAAAGTATTTTTCAAAACCATTCTTTGCAAAAAGACTTGAATACTTCAACAAGCATAATGGACTCATTACTATTAAAGGACGTGTATTCGAATCCATACCAACCTGTTCATGGGACAAAGATTCTACATACCATTCATTTGCTTTTTTCGGAAATCCACCAAGAATCAAACGATTATCCGCTATAACTAAAACACAATAAACTTTTGAATCTCTTTTAATTTCATCACCCCATTTGAACAGGCCTTTTTTGATATTAGCACAATGCCCAGCCAACTGTCCTATTCCTTTTAGCTTTGGGCGTTTGGGCTTATGTGTTTTATTATTATAGTCCAATTCCCATGTCGTTAATTGTACTTTGTTCTTTAACTCAGCCTCCAGTAATGAATAATCACGCTGTTCTCTTATCCAAGCATTAACCTTTACATCCTTACACTCAAACAATATTACTGAGTTTTCATTCTTATTTTGAAGTAGATAATCAGGAGCGCCTAACCCTTTATTCGCCTTAAATTGCGAATTGCAAGTTTCTTCTGAGTATTTCAAATAATATGAAGACAATGAACTTTCATCCATAAGACCATCAAAAATTGTTTTCTCTATAAACTCAGAGGTGAAAAGTCCATTCACATTAATACCTGTAATTTTGGAAGAGTTGGCAATCTTCTTAAAATCAAAGTATAAACTTCCATATAGTCGATCAAGCACAAAACCTACATGAAAAATAGCATATTTATTTTCTGCAATCTTAATAATCGGCTTATCCCTAAAATAACGATAATCAGAATTACCCGTCAAATCGTATTCATCTTTGCTTTTGAAAGGAAGCACATCCGATTCTATATTCAGACTAATTTTATCTAATACATTTTTAGACAACAAATGGTCTGGATCTATTTTATCACTTAGTTCTAATAGTCCAGAATGTTCCTTTCCTCGCATTACCAATGACAAAACTGTAAAAACATATTCTCGCCAATCGGAAATACTATAATAGTTCAGAAATTCTTTATAGAGTTTTTGATATCTCTCATCTTTTGTTAGAAATTTGAAGAACTTAATAGCTAAATTATATTGATTTCTAAATTGTTCTTCGAAATCGCATTGTTGAATTTCTTTATTAAAGCCAATGCTCGCCATCATCAATTGTTCTATTGATGTTGGATTTTCTACTTTGAAAGCCATAGTTTGCTCATTAATCAAAGCTATAGTTTTCACAAGATTGAATTCCAATCGATTTTGATTATGTTCATACATAGAACCAGAAGAAGGAGACATTGAAAAAGTATAACGAAGTATTTCCAACAATGTTTGTGGAAAGCATACGATATATTTTTTATCATCAAATTGATGCCTTTCCAAATAATCACCCAACCGAAAATAAGTATATCTTTTCCACCAATTATTATCAGCCATAAGATACAAAATATTCATTGCTGGTCGATTAACATACTTATTGCCAAGCACAAGAACCAAATGTAGCATTTCTCTTCTTGAAAAACACTTTAATACCGCCCAGGGGCTTGGTTTATGATTCCTATAGAATATCGGAAAATATTCTACAGGAAGCCTAAACTCCATTGAGTTATATCTAAGTTCTGACATATTCATAGCAACAGATTTTGTACTCATTAGTGTACAATAAAAATTGGACACATTAATTAATCAAACAGTCCATTAAAGAGGGGATTATCGAGTTGTTTGACATTATTGAAATCAGTATTTTCGAAGGAATCTACGAGTGGCGTCTTACCAATAAGCGAAATACTTATTTTGCCTTATTCTGTGGATCTTTTATAACACTTATTAAAAACGAAAGCTTGTAGTAAAACTATTCGCCTTTATTGTTGAAATATCTTTTATACAGATCTATATTCACCATCAAATCCCAATGGTCGTTTAACCATTGCTCGTCCTTGTTCCACCATTGGGTTTCTTGCAACAATTTTATAGTTTCATCATCATAGCGATATCCAATAATTCTTGCAGGAACTCCGCCCACAATTGCATACGAAGGAACATCTTTCGTGACTACTGCATTAGCTAAGACTACAGCACCATCGTGTATTGTAACACCACCGATAAGGGTTACATTTGCACCTAACCAACAATCATGACCAATTTTATTGACAATCCTTTTTTCTTGATCGTAGAAAAGAAATTCATTAAAAACAGGATGTTTTGTAAATGTTTTTCCACCACTTTTATTTGACATACTTACAAATTGTCTTGAAGTGGAAACAAATGGTGCTTTATAAGGATGGGTTTGATTGATATAGCAACAGCGTGGACCAATGGAACAAAAGCGGCCTATTTCTGCATTTAAGTTACAATTATCCGCAATATATGAACCAAAGCCAAGAGAGCCACAAAATGTAGTTCCTTTACAAATTATATTACGACCTTCAAATTCACACTTTGTGGATATATAGGTGTATTTACTAAATAACAATTTATCTCCGTTAACCTTCTTATGATATTTATATAATAGATATTGTTTTATCTTGGGGAAGTGGTTTAAAATAGAACGGATATTCATCTTTTTTTATTTAACAATTTATATATTATTAGCCAATCGTATCTGCGGTGCAACCCAGGATACAGCTTTCTGCATTGCTCTGGATAATAGTTGCGCTCACCAAGATAAAGCGCATACAACGCCATCTTCTCCCAAAACGATTTGCCTTTGAAATCAAGATGACCCAAGAAGTCTTCTTTTATGTCTTTACGGGCACGAGAGGCAGCGGAGAAGTCTATGTTTGTTGTTAAAACTGGTGTAGATACCTTATATATTCTTGTATGCTTATAGATTCTATACAACCATTCCAAATCTTCAAAACGGCGTATATTCTCATCAAAAGGCTCTGCTATACACAGGTTTCTTGTACATACAAATGCGCCAGTTCGTGGTAGGATTCTGCCCCCAAAATGCTCCTTGTACGGATTTTCAACCATTCCCTCTTGATATTTACATGCTAATGTCTTGTTTCCACATCGTAAAGTGTAGAATGGTGCAAATATGAAAGAGGTATCGTTATGCTTATTTATATTTTTAGCAAAATACTCTAAAGCGCCAGATTCTAAATCATCGTCGGCATCAAGGAACAGTATCCACTCGCCTTTAGCATTCTTAACGCCAGTATTACGAGCCTTGCTCGGTCCTCCATTCTCCTGCTTTAGCAGTCGGATGCGCGGATCGTTTATAGCCTCAACAACGCCAACCGATCCATCCGTAGAACCATCGTCCACTATCACAACCTCAAAGTCGTCGTACTCTTGTGAGAGCACGCTCTTCAAAGACTGCGCAATAGACGCCTCCTTATTATATAAAGGTATTACTACAGTAATCATTTTAAAATAGATTTTATCAGTTTTTGATGTCTACATTTTGTTAATAAGCTTCAATACAATTCCATTCAATTTCATTTTGACAAATGGTATAAGGAATCGTGTTTTTATTGATGATGAAGTCAACATTGTTAGAGGTTTATCGATAAAACAATCCAATTGCTTCAGCATTTGCTTTTTTATGCTTTTATCTTTTGTTTGAGAGATTTTTGTCAATGTCATGTAGTAGATTGTCTGCATAATAAAGTTATATCCCTCATTCTTGGTTCCTGTTGGATGATACTTTTTATAGTAGTCGAACCATTTACTTGCTGTCAACTGCAGCATGTCCTTCAGGAACAACACATGCATCAATTGTTTGACCTCCAAATTTAGTTGAACATTGTAGTAGCCTTCTAACTTGTTAGCCAACTTAAACAAACGGCTATCTATATACTCCATCTCTTCAAAATAAAGATTATAGCCGCTTCCGCCTTCGTCAGAAGACTTATGGTAATCTTTCTGTGTAGAATCTATATAAATGGACTCGGCATGACAAAGGAACTCCCAATTGAAAACATTATCTTCGGCGAAACGCATTTGTTCATCAAAGCGTATCTGATATGTCTCTAAAATAGAACGCTTGAACAAGCGTCCCCAAGGGAAACAGAGCTGATCTGCATTTATCAGTTTTGAAAGTTCTTGACTAACCTTTTGCTTGTCTGACAGTTGGAGTTTAAAGCAAGAGGCTTCGGGAACTGCACCATAGTAAAAGCCGGTAATAACAATATCATAACCAAAGCCATGTGACAAGTGTTGCAGATAATCGGTCTCTATGAAGTCATCGGAATCAATAAAAGCGATATAATCACCTTGAGCTAAATTCAATCCCATGTTACGGGCAGAACTCACACCTCCATTCTCTTTATGTAAGACTCGTATCCGACTATCGTCATAAGACTGACAAATGCCTAAAGTATCATCTTTGCTACCATCGTCAACTATTATCATCTCCCATTCCGTGTATGTCTGTTCAAGAACAGACTGTATACATCGACGAATGGTTCCGGCTGCGTTATAAGCAGGTATTATAACAGAAATCATTTCTTTCGATTTGTTATGTTATGGATTTTCTCAAGCAGCGTTGACACTTTAAGCATAAGTGCTGATGCTACTCCGCCCTCCTTGTAAATTTTATTAAAGATTTTGCCTGCGGGAGAGAACAAAAAGTACATCTGGTCAATGCCGACCGGCATACTTGGAGAAACAAATGATTGTTTACAATTACGTATCAGCCAATCTGTTTCTTCACTAATTCTCCTTTCTCGCTTGATGGTTTTATATATTGATTGAGAAAAGTATGGGGAATAGTCTTGATTCTCTATGAAGTTCATGTGCCACCAGTGAACAATCGCAGCATCTGCAAAATACTTTAAGCTCATTTGCACTTGAGCATTATAAATTCCTGGCAATTCTTCAATAATGTTACCAAATTCTCGGTTCGCCATTAAGAACGAAGGTTCATCTTGAGAATTTCCCTTTTCAAAGCAAGAGAATTTCCAGTTTTCATTCCACTTCTTAAAGAAAGAGTGAGTTCGTTCATTATCAACGGCATAGATTACACCAGAGTTAAAATAGAACTTACTGTCAGATGCGTCTATACCAAACACAGACTTTACAGAACCTAATGGTTTAAATGGCATCTTAGCAAGAGGCAAATGATTTTCAGGCACAGCAGCGATGTCACACGTTAGGTTGTCTATCTCATCCAATCGCTTGCATATCACAGTATCGTTGTCAAGAAAAAGCATAGGACCATCTACATAAAGTCTCGTTTTGGTCTTTAATTCTCTTGACTTTTGTTTTGCAGTATACTCTTCCGGTACTGGAACAACTGTTATTTCTGTTATCAATTTACAGAAATCTTCAAATTGTTCTATGTATTGTTTAGTATTTTGATCAACTAATAACACCACATGAGCATCATCGTGGAATGTTCTTAGAGAATATATCGACGTCCAACACTCTTCCAAAAACAAATCATTTTCAGAAGCGATTAAGGCATATACAATTTTTGTTTTCATAATTACAAAGTTTACATGTATTTGTTAAACCACTTTATATATGTGTATGCCGTGAAGAACATACGTGAGCTAATATCCTTGCCGTTCACGAACGCATCTCTTAGAGCGATGAACTTGTCAGCATCCAATTCCGGCAATAAATTCGTGAGGTTATCATGTGACACGGTATCAAGCAAATCCTGTTTCATTTCGCCTCTGAACCAGTCTTTGGTTGGCGGAACGAAGCCGCGTTTCGGGCGGTCGAGCAACTCTTTTGGTACCATTTCATAGAGGATATCCTTCAATATTCGTTTCAAGCCAAGTTCACCATTAATCATATACTCGTATGGCAGAAGGCGAGAGTATTCTGCAACACGATAGTCCATGATAGGACTGCGAAGCTCCATGCTGCAACGCATTGTGGCACGATCAACCTTCTGGTTTACGGCGTTCATGAATGTCTTCATGTCGTAATCGCTATATGCAAGGATGCCACGCTGCTTGTTCTGCAGGTATTTCATGTCGGGCTGTTGCTTGCCAAGAGTGATACGGTCGAACTTTTCAGCTCCTCCCATATCGTAACAGAACATGCCAAGACTGCGATATACGTCGGCATAATCGTGCTGGGTAGACTGCATCACCTCTTCCTTACCGCCCTTATGCTTGAAGTATGGTGTGAATAGCTTACGAAGCCAATACGGTTTCTGGTATTGGTGCATACGTGCCTTTGTCCATTCGTATTTGGGATAGCCGTAAAACAGCTCGTCGCCACCATCGCCACCAAGAATCACCGTAACGTCCTGACGTGCCTTTTCTGCAACAAGGCTGCTCGGTATCAGACTGTCGTCAGCAAACGGCTCATCAAAATAGGTTATATAATCGTTGAAGACCTTCATGAGGTCGTCGCCAGTGCATGGGCAAACCTTAATAGATACACCCAGGGAACGAGCTACGTCTACAGCAAAGTGGCTCTCGTCGAATTGCTGGTTGTCGAAGCCAGCAGTATATGCACACAGGTCTTTGTTGAACTTTGAAACGATGGCACAAATCAACGAAGAGTCTATGCCTCCAGACAAGAACGTTCCAACCGGCACATTCGCATTAAGGCGCAGACGAACGGCATCGAAGAGCAAGTCTTTGACCATCAGCTTCGCTTCATCATAGCTTTTCGGTGCCGTGAAACCACAAGAGTTTGTGTCAACATCCCAATATGTCTGTATGTCGAGTTTACCGGAAGAAAGATTAAAGGTGAAACATTCGCCAGCTCTCAACTTCTTTACTTCCGCAAACGGACTATAAGGGTCGGGGATGATACCTTGCAGCAGATAGAACTGGCGCGCCGTCGCATCAACATGAAGATTGTTGCCGTATTTAATGACTTTAGGCTGAGAAGCAAACTCGAAGTCTTTGCCTTCATGCCAGAAATAGAATGGCTTCTTACCCAGACGGTCGCGAGCACCTACCATTATGCTCTTACGACGGTCGTAGATGACATAGGCGAACATGCCGTTGAAAAGCTTCACAGAGTCAACACCCAACTTCTCGTACATGGCACAGATAACCTCTGTGTCGCTCTCTGTTCTCAATGCGACATCGCCCAGATACTGTTTCTTCAGTTCAAGGTAGTTGTACACCTCACCGTTGAATACGATGCTGATATCGTCATTATACACAAACGGTTGGTTGCTACGAGGGTCGAGGTCGATGATAGAGAGACGCACATGTCCGAATGTCAACTTCTCGCCATCAGGCGTCTGAATTTCTTCCACACCCGTATGATCAGGGCCACGGAAGTTCATCAGTTCTAACTTATGTTCTACAACGCTACGCTCATAACGTCGCGTCGTTCCGAAAATTCCACACATATAATTATTTAATCTTTATATTCTTAATGATATGTTTCTGCCATCGCTCTGCCCAATATCTGAATTTCAGACCGATGCGATCTACGAAATTAGCGCATTGGTATGTAAAGCCATAACGTTTTTGAAGTTTGAAACCAATAAAGTCATGCAAATTGGCATAATGCAGGAACTCATTCTGGTAAGGGTTCTTACATTCCGCAAACCAGGGCTTCTCTGCTTCACAGAAATGGACTACAACAGGATCCTTACCACATTCTCTGATTTCATTCCACTTGCTATAATGCATATAATGTACAAGAGAGTCTCTGAACCACCATTCTTGATAATTGTATGTATAATCAGCATAGACAACACACCCATCCAGTACTTTGTTCAGAGCATTCTGATCGGGAAGAGAACATTTATCTGGATTTTCTGCCACCCATTCGATAAGTCTTTTTGCTGTATTGTTTTGGCGCCAATAGTCAAGATTTAATAGTAATACACCAGAATTGAAATACTTTCCTTTGAGTAAAAGTGTGTTCTCAAAAACAATATCGTCACAACTCTCAGCAACAACCGCAGCAAGAGCTTTGCCAGAAAGATCTATGTCATAAAGAGGCTTCAAAGAATGACGAACAATGATATCGCAATCAAGATAAAGCACCTTGTCTTCATTCTGGAGCATGTCTGGCAACAAAAAGCGATAGTACATAGATATCGGGAATCGCTCGTTGACCGTCAATCCATTAAAGCAACTCTTATCTATCTCTTTTATGATTATCCGCTGACCATATTGTTTGGCAAGCAGAGAAAACATTGCTTTTGCCTTTTCTGAAATGCCATCGGTAAGAATATAGACAGATATGTTCTCTCCTTTGTTGGTTTCAAATATGGAGGTGATGCATACCAGTGCTGGCTTGACAAAATTGTTGTCAGTGCATAAGGAAATGTTCATGTGTAAATTATATTTTTATCTTATTTCGTAAATAATGAGCCAACATACGTGGTTTAAATAAGCCAAGATCATTCGGACATTTAACAAGAAAGCGTAGGAAATCTTTTACGTAACAGCTATAAATATAACTTTGTACATTCGTATATATTTTATATTTATACTCCCTTTCGATTGTTGAAAGGAATTCTTTGTCAACTCCACAATCAAATCTATGCATATAAGTTTTCATCCAATCGTAGTTCATGTATGTAGCAATCATTTTCTTTCTACAATCTATAGGATTTCCCCATTGACCAGATATATTAACATCAGAATTACGCACATTGAAGGTTGTATGCTGGGTCATGCAGCATCCCTCGTCTGCCATAAGAAAATTGGTAACATCATCAGAGAACCATGCAGATGGGAAATCAACAAAATTACCCTTGTTCTTCAGATGTTTTGTGCGATAAACAAAGCTTGCGATTCCTCCAACCCAATCTTTCTGATAGATACGATTTATGAAATGGAGGTTGTCGAGCCATTCGTCCGTGACATCCTCTTCAGCTTTTACATTTCCTTCTCCGTCTATCACACGGGAACGAGCACGCAACAAATTTGCTTTAGGATACTTTACAAGCAATTTGTCTGCTTCGACAAGGAAATCAGGTTCGTATACATCATCGTCGCTTGCCATGATGAAATACTCCGTATCGCACATATCAACCAGAATATTCCAATGAGAGACAAGACTCTTGCCGCCCATATTCTTCTCGTTACGGCGAAAGACAAAGCGTGGGTCGTCGCCGCAAGTCTTTTCGAATATTGACTTCAGATCATGCGGTGAGCAGTCGTCACTTACAATAACCTTGAAATCTGTATATGCCTGTCCTTTTATACTCTCCAACGCCTCAGCCAAGAAATTTGGCTTGTAGGCAGGGAGTAAGAATGTATATTTTGTCATAATTAAAATTTATAGTTTCAACCAGTTGTATGTGTTTCGTTTTTTTAATTGAACACAAAAGCCAACTTATCTTTTACTTTTCTAAGAACCTTCTCACGCATTTCTGCATCCAAGCCAATGTAGAAGACAAGAACTGCTGAAACAATTGCACAAACAGCAGACGTCAATATAAGGTTTAGCCAACCATCTTCAAATGAGTTTGATACAAAAACCGGTAATATTGCAGAAAGCAAAATGATAAGTATGCTCTTTAACGGGACATGTAACAAATAGAACTTAATGTCAAATCCAGAGAATTTGTTGAGAATCCACAAGTCGCATGCCATAGCTAACGGATATGAAACACATGCTATTATATATGCAATAACCGGTGAGGCTCCCAAACGGAGGAAGATATAAGTGAGTGGCAGAACAGAAATGTAGGCTATAGATGAAGTTATATTCGGCAGTTTCATCTTGCCAAACGCATGTATACCATTGCCTATAGGGAAGTCTATCGCCTTGAAGAACAACTCTATCAAAGTTATTCTGATAAAAGGAATAACATATTCAGGTATGTTGCCGAGCCATAGTCTTATTAATATTTCAGTCTTGATAAAGACAGGCAAACCTATTAGGATCAACAGATATGAAGAGTATTTGGCTGTATTACATACCAAACGGTTCATTTGTTGGTATTCTCCTTTTGCATACAGTTTATATATTTGCGGACCTGCTGCAACCTGGAAATTCATAACAAAGCCACTGACCTGACTACTCACAGTTGTTGCGATACCTCTGGCAGCATTTACAACAGTAGAGAAGAACATGTTTAAAAGAATTGTTATACCCTGATTGTTAGCCATGAAAGCAAAGGTGCCAATAGAATTCCAACCTACATAATTCCATATTTCTTTGTATAGCTTAGGATCCCAACGTAAATGCATATTACATTCTTCAAACTTGCGTAAGCAATAGATGCGATACAAGAAGAACATAAACAAATTAGTACAGAAGTAGAATGTAGAATACATTATCAACTTGTCTGTATCAATGTAAAGCAACATGACCACAATTGTAAGTTTGAACACCACATCCAAGATGCTCATAAAAGCAAAAGTGGACATCTTTTCATGAGAAGTGATGCTTGCTATGTATGGTGTCTGCGTGATACCAAGGAAACTGGAGAAAAGCGTTAACTGATAGATGTAATTGGCAGCAAACATTCGGTCGGGATCAATGACCAATTTATAGTTGACAAACCAAAGACCTATAGTTTCGCCAAGTATCAACGTTACAAGGGCCAATACTATATGGATTGTTCCACAAGCAGAAAAAATATTTCGTAGTTGCTTCATATCGCCCTTGCCTAAGCCTACGGTAAGAAAGCGAGATGTACCTTGACTCAAAAGGGAACTGAAATATGCTAAAAAGCCCATTACTCCACCAACTACATTCATCAATCCGTAGTCGTGGATACCAAGTGCATTAATCGTAACACGAGCTGTAAAGAGACCTATTACTAATGTAATGAGCATTCTCATATACAGATACAACGTGTTCTTTGCTATTCTTTTGTCATTAGCTGAAATATCAGACATTACGTAAAATTAATTTTGAGATTTTCAATATAACGTGTCCTGCGAGCAAGCAGGACACAATGATAAAAAAACTATGACAGAACCCAATGTATGGATTGCTGTCGAATTCGTTTGCTATCTTTTGGTACGAAACAAAGCCTCCAACCTCTGTTATCAAGTATATGAACAAATTGGCTGAAAGTATTTTGTTGAGTATTGCATTTTTCAAATCCGGTAGATTCTTGACTACATAGAACAATGATACAGACATTACTATAACAAGCGGATTAGCATAACCTAACAGAGGAAATATAAGTTTAGATAAACTCTTATGACCAGTGAATATGGAGATATAGTATATACCAACAATACCAACGAACAAGGTTATAAAGGATATTGCATATAAGCAGATTGGTTTTCTTGCTAAGCAGTTACCCCCCCCGATTCGTAATTTGGCATATCGTCCCAGTAGATAAATCATCAATAAGCCCATAAAGCTACTTCCGCGATTTGGCAATAACGCCAATATTCCGGCAGAAGAAAAAACAAACAATATGAACAATGTTGTTTTCTGTTGCTTCTGCGATAGATGATCAAACCCAACATTGAGTATAGGCGACAATATATATAACAGAATAAAATTTGTCATAAACCACCATTTGTTAGTTGAAACGGGCAATAAGCTTTCCATGAATTTTGTAATCTCAAATGGAGCGCCAACGCATATTGTTTTATAAAACCATGCAGAAATACTCACAATAAAACATCCCAACAATAACGAGAGTAGTTTCTTTAACTTAAAAGTTATACCATAATAGCCTGAAATAAAAACAAAACAATATGTTGCTGGAACAAAAAGAGTCAGCAAAAAACCATATAAGAAAAAACTATGCTGAACAGTGACTTCGTCACCGCCTAATTGCTTCAAATTGTAGCCATGAACCAATATATGCCAAAAAAAGATAAAGCACATCAATATGAAGCGCAAAATCTCAATATTGGTATTGCGTTGTTTTGTTATAGTTGACATAAGAATTTTATATTTTTCTTCCTAAATTATGATTCAATACTCTGTCAATTATAATGTAATCGTTTGAAAATGAAAGAGTTTATTAACGTAATGCAACTAATAAAGTTTTGTTAAATAGCTGATTATCGATAACTTTATAATATACTAAGCTTAAAGTAACATGACATCAGAACCACTCAACCAATATACAGAAATCAGCAGAGATGCTATCAAAAGTTCATCTGCAAAGTTAAGCAAAACTTTCGAGAATCTACTTTTGGAAATACCGAACCAAAAGTTAATTAGTCATACTGTCAAAGAACTCTTTGGCTGGCAGCGCAAAGCCGCTTAGCCGTTATCTCAAATTTTAACGAACTATTTTATCAAAAGTACTTACATTTAAATTAATCCCTCCTAAATATATCCCTGGTATATACCTTCTCCTTGACATCGTCCAGACATGCGTCATAGCGGTTAGCGATGATTGCATGGCTCTGTGCCTTGAAAGCTGCCAAATCATTGATTACCTTGCTACCAAAGAAGGTGCTGCCGTCTTCCAATGTTGGTTCATAGATGATGACCTCTGCTCCCTTTGCCTTGATACGTTTCATGATTCCCTGAATGGCAGACTGGCGGAAGTTGTCGGAATTGGACTTCATCGTCAGACGATAGACACCAATGACGCATGAATTTACCTCTGCACCAAACTGGTTGTTCTCGGAATAGCTATACCAGCCTGCTTTCTGTAATACGGCATCTGCTATGTAGTCCTTGCGAGTGCGGTTCGATTCAACGATTGCCTCGATAAGGTTTTCCGGCACATCGGCATAGTTTGCCAAAAGCTGTTTGGTATCCTTCGGCAAGCAGTAGCCGCCATAACCGAATGAAGGGTTGTTATAGTGGGTGCCAATGCGTGGATCAAGACCTACACCTTCTATGATAGCTTTGGTATCAAGACCTTTGACCTCAGCGTATGTGTCAAGCTCATTGAAATAGCTTACACGAAGAGCAAGGTATGTGTTAGCGAAGAGTTTCACTGCCTCGGCTTCCTTCATGCCCATGAACAAGGTGTCAATGTTCTCCTTGATGGCTCCTTCCTGAAGAAGTGCAGCAAATGTTTTGGCTGCCTCTTTCAACATCGCAACATCGGTAACGGCATTGATAGCTTTGTTTTCTTCTGCAAACTCAGGACGCTCGATAATCTTAGGATAGCCTACGATGATGCGGCTTGGGTAGAGATTGTCGTAGAGTGCCTTGCTCTCACGAAGGAACTCTGGTGAGAAGAGGAGGTTGAACTGCTTTACTCCCTTTTTTGCGTATTTCAAGTAGAGGCTACGGGTATAGCCCACAGGGATGGTACTCTTGATGACCATCACTGCATCTGGGTTTACTTCCAACACCAGGTCGATAACCTCCTCTACATGTGTAGTATCGAAATAATTCTTTACGGGGTCATAGTTGGTGGGTGCTGCAATCACCACGAAGTCGGCATCCTTATAAGCCGCCTTGCCATCAAGAGTAGCAGTAAGGTTGAGCTCCTTCTCTGCCAAATATTTCTCTATATAATCGTCCTGTATCGGCGAGATACGATTGTTAAGTTTCTCCACCTTCTCAGGAATTACATCTACTGCTATAACATGATGGTGCTGAGACAGCAATGTTGCTATACTCAGACCTACGTAGCCAGTTCCGGCTACCGCTATTTTAATATCATTGAAGTTGTTCATCGCTATTTTTATTTGAAGCTATTAGTTTGTTTGTATCTGAAGTTTGGGGGTGAGATTATATTTTAAAGAAACCATATTTATTCTCTCTATCTCTAAATGCATTCTCCCCACCCTCAAGAATATCACAAACATGTTCTCGGATGCCACAACGACTTAAAATTGGTATTCCTTGATTTTCATCGCGAGCCTTACTATCTTCTAGACTTCCATAAACATATTGAAATTTAATGCCTTTGTCATTAGGAGCATTCTTACCATTTTGATTTGCTACAATAATTTCTTCAGAATCTGCCCCAACAACAATATTTGGATTGTGAGTAACCAAAATGATTTGTCGCTCTTTCTTTTTTTCTCGGATGTATGTCACCAATTCATTATATATAGCCCGATTATCCAGGTTATCTTCCGGCTGATCAATTAAGATTGGACATTTTTTATCACTGAAATCTAAAAGCAATTTTAAAACTACAAAAGAACGTTTACCAGGCGACATATCAGAAAGATTATCGTTTTCATATTCTGCGTTATATTTCAGAGCAAACCAATTGTTTGACAAAATCATTGAAATAAAAGTATTAACATTGTATCCATTTTTAAAAGTTATTTCACCTTTCAGTGCTTTATTAAGTAAATCCCTCAAACACTCTTTGATGTTTTTCTTTGTTTTACTTTGATATTGGCAAACAACAGAATTTATTAATGAATTCATTGCTGTAGAACGAAGAGATAGGCATTCATTTAGAGTTTCCTCCAATTTGTTTTTTAATTCAAAACCTGCAGATAAAATTATATTATCATGTCGTATTCGTAAGATAGAGGCTATTGAATTCATCAAATCCAAATATGACAAATGGTTCTCGAGTAAATCTGCAGCAATCCTTTTAAACTCGTTTTTCAATTCATTAAGTATTCGAACTTCCTTATCTATCAAAAGACTTTGCTTAGAAAGTGAATCTATTTGTTTAACAACCTGAGTTAAATGCTTATTGTCGTTAAATATTTTCTTTCCATCCTTATAATCAGTATGGTTCTGCTTTTCTGAGATTTGTCGAGTTAGAATCTTTAATTTCTCATCAATCTTAATGCTAAGAGAGTGAACAAAATTTTGAATTTGAGAATTTGAATCAGAAAGGATTGTATTTACTTTTTCGGAAATACTTTTCACATTCTCATCCACCATCCCTAAATATGAAACAGAAGGATTTATAGTTAAGAAATTGGATGTTTCCAAGATTTTCAGTTGGCTCTGTTCTTGTTTTAATACGGATTCCTGATCAGTAAATTGAATCAATTCTTTTTCTATTGCCTGATAGCTATCAAGGATACCTTTTTTATCAGTTAACTTTTGCTGTATTTCATCACGTTCTTTTGCAAGTTTACCAATTTCCTTCTTGATACCTTCGTTATCGCCCAACGTCTTCACATAAGCTATTTTTTCTTTATATTGACGACGTTTTTCAAAAAAGAGAGAAACTTTAGACTGTATAGTAGAGTACAGGTTAGCTTCATCCGCTCTATATTTCTCATATTCTTCTCTTAGTTCAATTTTACTCTTAAGAATATTCTCAAATAATTTATTGGACTCTCCTTTAGAAATGAGATTTGCGATTTCGTTCTGGGTAAAAAATTCAATTTCCTTTTCGTTATTCTCTTGCCCGTCTCGCCAATAAACATGAATATTCTCGCAAAGTCCCTTAATATAATTCAGGTTCTCTTCATTCTTTATATCTTGAAATTTAGCAGCTATTGAAGTCAGAAGTGTTGATTTTCCTGTTGATCTTCCTCCAATAATCGTATTCAAATTTTGATTGAATAGTATTCTCTGATGCCAAGTTCCGGCAGTGTTGAGTTCAACATAGTCTATAACATTATAGTCAAATTTTTTATCTGGCATACTATCAGAAATGCGAACCCTTTCTTTTGGTTCAAACAATATTTGCTTTAGACCTTCAAAAGTAGGATCAGCTTTAATCCAAGTAATTCTATCATTCGGAAAGACTCCAACTGTATCCAAAGAATGAGCATCCGAGCCTATGATACAAGGTTTAAGACTTCGATATGTTGCTATTACTTGTTCTTTTGAGTCAACCCCATCTCCTAAGAAGTAAGCTATATCTTTTGCATTTGATGACAATATAACGTCTGCCATACGACCAATTTGTTGACGCAACGTATGAGAGTTACAATCTACATTCAAGATACCACTCAATCCATCTTGCGATTTTCCGGACAATGCTACAATAACTCTATTATCAAAAAACTTCTTTGTTAGGATATTGTGTAGTTCTTGAAATGGCACAACGAATTCACCTATTGCCTTCTTTACAGCAGCATCCTCTGGATAATTGATATCACCCGCTAGTTTTCTGCCAAAAGCCACAAGATCTTTGTGAGTACAACTATAAGTAGCATCGCAACTTTGCATCTTCAAAGAACTAAAAAATTCTCGTTCTATATCGTCTATTGATAATGCAGGATCAAAAATTGCATGAATATTGATAGCATTTCCTGTTTTCGTTACAGGTGTTATACGCAACTCTACATTTGGAAGGATGACCTTATTTTTCAACCTTCCTTGTGATTGAAATTGTCTGATTTTGTAATAATTATCCATCGAGAAATAATCAGTAATACCAAAGACCGTGATATCTGATTTTTCTAATGCATCTATATATTTATCCCAGACATCTTCAGAGTTACCATATTTATCATTTTTGGCTGTTCCTGGGGTATGTATATGCAAATCCCATTTACGCCATTCTGAACCTCTATTCATATAAATCTATTTTGCTTTATAAAATGCTAACACTATAATCCATAAAGAGAACTAATCGCTCTTTGAATTAATTGAAATACAGTCTTTTGAAAGAGATTTCAGATGTTAGACGATTTGATTTCTTAACTAAGCAGCATCATAAAAATGACAGCAAAGTTACAAGTCTACATCAGACATATCAAAAAACAATATAGTCTTCTTTTAAAGGGCTATTTGAACATTATTTACTAGATCGATTAACATGGCACGAATGAAAATATATTACAAGGTACTTATTACGTGAACAGAACAATTCTATGTTTTAAAATCAGCAGCAAAGATACTTCTTTCTAATTCAAGCCCTAATTTGAGTGCTTGCGTCTTGCAAGTTGGGTTTGGTGTGGCGGAGGCAGGATACCTCCGCTACTATATATGCTATTTTCAAAACGCCAAAATAGGGGGGATGCTTACCACCTACTGCAGAATAGTTAACTTTTCAATTTCATCTTTTGACAAATCTGTCATATTTATGATGATATCAATATGCATACCAGCAGCTAGCATCTTCTTTGCAATCTCAATATTGCGTTGTTCTCTTCCTTCTTCACGTCCTTCTTCCTTTGCTGTGTCCAGCGAATTCTTGATGTCGCGATACGCCTTGAGACTATCCTCGTATTCACGCAACTCTTTAGGAGTGAAGCGGGCTACGGAAGCAGCAGCAAAGAGTTTGGAGAATATCTTTTCGCGTAGAGCGGCAGGGCGGTTATCTAGGCGTGACAGATTCTTAAGCACGTACATCCACTTGTCAGACAATGAAGTGAGCTCCTCATCGGTCTTGTCAAATCGTCCGACTTCTACATATTTAAACATCAGTTTGGTGTTAAACACCTTATTGGTCTTCGTATCCATCAAGGCTATTGTGTGGATTGTGTCTGAACTGTCGAAAGCCTCATCGCTCATCTTATAATTGAGCAAGGCGACGACATACACCTTCTTCAGACAGAAGTTCCAGTCAGAACCTTTAGGAGCTTGCTCTCTGATGGGAAAGGTAGAGTAGAACAGTGAACGGTCTTTGAAGTATGTCTGGTAGGCATTCTGCATCTCCACAATAAACTTCTCACCTTTCTCGTTCTCACAATAAACATCAAATATGGCCTTGCGTTCTGTATATACATCGCCCACATTCTCGCTGTTGAGATACTTCACGTCCTTTATCACTTCCTCACCATCAAAAAGAGAATTGAGGAAGTTGATAAGCAACTCCTTATTGGGGTCTGTGCCGAAGATTCGCTTAAAACCGAAATCGGTCAATAAGCTTATATATCGTTCTTCTATCTTTCTCATTATCTTCTCCTTTTAAACGTTTAAAATGAATTCAAACGCAAAAATACATTTTTCCCCTCACACCACCAAGTTTCTTTTCATATTTTTAGTTAGTACTCAATTTAGGGCATAGCCCTTTGTCTAAGCACTTTTACAAGTGCCTACATATTGGTATGGAGGCTGTGTTCTCAAAAATTCATCTACGAAAGAGAACTAAATATTAACAGAATTTGCCTTTGCTTATGGATACTTCTTTACCTCTGAACCAGTCTTGTCGTCTGGCTCAGGAACGTGGTGCCGTTGGGAGAAGCGGGGTTCTCGTTGGCGATAGAAGAAGAATCCGTACCATCCGGTTTCATAAATTCTTTTCTACTTTATGTCGTTGGCTGCAAACATACGTGATGGTTGCAATCGTCTAGTAGTTGAAAATGATATAGCGTTCATAAAAACCATTCAATTTGATGCGGTCTCTTGCAAAGTGACTTCTTAAATAACATCAGTATTTACTCCTCAAAATCAAGTACTCCAAAGAAGGTATTATAAGGGATAGTTATATCAATAAAATCAAAAGACAGCTTGCCCTCCGAAGTTTTTATCATATCATATACCTTCTTGCATTCGACATCCGCTGTACCATAAAAGTTGATGTCAGGTTCCACGTCTGCTTGCGCAAACATCTTGGTATCATTAGGCACAACAGCCCTTGGAGCAATGGTAGCACCGCGCCTTTTCTTCTCAGCATAGACCTCTGCAATCATCTTTCCTGCTCGTTGAGCATGATCGAAATTAAAAGGAACGATGAGCATATTTTTATTCGTCAGCATTCACACCCCTCCACTTTGGAGTAGCCTTACGAATCAAGCCCTGCAGATAATCCTCATCAAACTTAGGCTGATAATCCATCAATTCCACCAAGACCAGGGTTGATTTATCTATATCCCCTGTAAGAATATTTTTCTTGGCACGAACTCGTACACCAAACTTTTTATAAAGAGGATTGCCCTGATAGCCAGCTAAATATTCCTTGTCTGTTCGAATTGTCAAAGAGCCTGCATCCTTTGTATCCAAATGAATGTTTGCCTTGTCCTTTCCACCTGCATCTGTCAATGTGCCATAATAATAGCACTCAATATCCACCAAGATATTCTCACGGCGAAAATAATGAGTAGTTGGAGTTATCTTAAAGATGCGTTGTGGTTTATCAGAAGTGCCTATTTCTATGTCATAGTTATGGCGCAAAGCAAAAGACTGAAGATTTTCTATCGCTTGCGCACTAGCCATTTCCAGTTTATCAATATAGCCATTCTCCTGCTCAATAACACCAAGCACAGACGACACTAAGAGAACACTTTGCAAGGAAGTTGTAAACACGTTGAGCACAGAACCGTCCTTCATTTCATAAGAAATTGTAGGGCGGTCTTTACGTTTCTTCCTGTCTGGATACAACAAATTCTCCACCTCATCGAGTAAGAATCGTATCTGCCCGATGTCAAAGTTGGCTGGAGAAAGGGGGGCATCCCCATTCTTGCCAATTATTCTTAGTGAAATTTCATTCCTATCCATAATCATTGCAAATATAATATATATTATGTAATAAAGAATTTATAAGCGTATCTTTTTAGAATCTTTTATATTTTAGCATCAAATCCGCTGAGGAAATTACTGACTTCACAAACGGTACATACAGAAGTACGGATACTTCTTTACCTCTGAACCAGTCTTGTCGTCTGGCTCAGGAACGTGGTGCCGTTGGGAGAAGCGGGGTTCTCGTTGGCGATAGAAGAAGAATCCGTACCATCCGGTTTCATAAATTCTTTTCTACTTTATGTCGTTGGCTGCAAACATACGTGATGGTTGCAATCGTCTAGTAGTTGAAAATGATATAGCGTTCATAAAAACCATTCAATTTGATGCGGTCTCTTGCAAAGAGACTTCTTAAATCACAAAGGTAGTCATTTTATTTGAATCGGACGGCAATAGTGAACACTTTTTTGACTTTCAGAGGGTTTCGGAACACACTACGCAATATCTGAGTCCATGAACAGATAGCCGTAGGTGGTCAGCAGTTCCTGCTGTTCGGTCTGGTATCTGTTGCGTGTTTCTTCCGCCGGCTCGCTGTCGATGAGGCGCTGCATCTCCTGAAGGACTTGTGTGCCAGCCTGCATGATTGGGGCGAGATGGCGCTGGAGCTTTTCGAAGGAGGGGGCGTAGTAGTAGCCAATCTCCTTGATGATGAAGCTGAGGATGAGCCATGCCTCGGCGGGGAGCATCCGGTATTGCGAAAACTCCGTCATTACATAATTGCGGAGATAGTCGATGTTCTCGGCTTGTGGGGCGACGTCCTTTGTGGTCTTTACGGGATGAAAGAAGCGGTCGATAAGTGCCTCGCGCTCATGGAGGTTACGCTCGTAGAACGGTGAGCCGTCGAGGGCTGCACTGCCAGTCTGATCGACCTCCTCAAAGTGCTCAGCATGCACACCGGCGATAGCCACACTCATGCCACCGACATCCATGATAAGACGACGGTCGCGGTCGATGCGAATGACGTAACCTTCGAGTCCTGCCAGGTCGCCAGAGGTGATGCGGAGGAGGATGCGGTTGCGAGCATAATAATGGAAAGGCTTAAGAAGGAAACGGATACGATCGGGCTCCGTTTCGTTGATGCGCATGAAGGGTCGCATCTGCGAATCGGGTATCACAGCCGCCTTGCCCGTACTGCAGTTCTTGCAGAGATAGGTATGTGGAAAATTCCAGTTTAGATATTCTTGTAGTTCTTTTGGATTGCCTTGCAAAAAGACGAGTCCGCTGACGGTCTGCAGTTCCTGACGCTGCACGCCATGCTTCGCTCGCTTCTTGTAATAGCGCACGGTCTTATGCACAAAGTGGGGTACGTTGTCGGCGTTCAGCCTTGCTTCCACCTTCCTCACTTTGCTATGATGCACAAAGACATACGACCAAGATAAAGAATTAGTACCATCCGGTTTCATAAATTCCTGTCTATTCGTTTTTTGCAAAGATAGTGCAAACCGAGCGCAATAAAGCTTGCTTTAATTGCCGAGGTGCAGCCTATCTTATGCAAAGATAGACAAAACTTTTTATTTCCGCAAACTTCAACCTCCTTATTACTTTTTTACTCTTTTACTCTTTTACTTTTAAAACTCCCCTTTTTACTTTTTTACTTTTTTACTCTTTTACTTTTTATTCTTAGCTTTTTAAGATCATCCTCACTTTTAAACTTCCCATGCATCGAGTCGTACATCTGTTGTCCGTAGCGCCAGACGCCGACCAGAGCCACTATCAAGACATACATCAGCGATAGTTGTAAAGCACTGATATACACGCCTTCAGCACTTGCGCCGGGCAGTGAGGCGATAACCTTAAGCAGAGTGTTCATCTGCGCTACGACCCACCCCACTCCACTCGCCAGCCACTGCCAAACGACCGTCATCCACGCAGCAAACCGACACAACGGCGAGAGCACGAACAAGAGCATGGCGGCATATATGATAAAGGTGGTGAGCGGCACGGCGACGATGTTAGCCAGAAGGAAATAGAAGGGCACATTGCCGAAGTAGTACATCACCAGCGGCAGCACGAAGAGTTGGGCGGCGAGCGAAATGCACACAAGCGAGACGAGCTTGCCGACGAAGCGGCGGTGAGCATAGCGCACGTAGAAGCGGTTGTTGCGGAGCAGCACGTGGCATATCACGATGCCCATCACAGCCAAGAAAGACATCTGAAAGCCCACGTCCCACAGCATCGCCGGACTCGCCAGGAGCATCACACTTGCGGCAAGGGCGAGGCTGTTCGCCGTGAGATAGTCGCGCTGCAGAAAGGTCATTGAGGCGTA
>ENA-OOXC01000815-OOXC01000815.1-human-gut-metagenome-genome-assembly--contig:-NODE-815-length-21519-cov-1.850028_pt1 | contig 21519 bp, 27 predicted proteins | sample MGYA00241578_ERZ501325 | MGnify/ENA primary metagenome ERZ501325 (study PRJEB25962, sample SAMEA2042737) | human gut metagenome | biome: human gut; feature: human-associated habitat; material: faeces...
GGAGAGAAAGAAAAGAGTATTATGAAACTAAAGATGTTTGAAAAAGAGATTAACTTGGAGTTGTTTTATCAATTCAAGGAAATGATTATGAGTCTGTCGGAGGAGGATTATGATGCAGCGTTAGTAAATTCAACTGTGCTTGGTTTCGAGAAGCCAGCAGTGCCATTGCCGACCATGTACAATTTAAAGTATCCAGGTGAGGTGCTGGAACGATATAAAGAAAAAGGTCTTGATAACATTAAATCAATGAGAGCCCTAATGCTGGCATTAACAGAATGTATACCAGCTATTCAGCCACGTATGTTTGTAGATCAGCAGTTGCCTAATTTCATGGAAGAAGTGAAACAAAAGGCACATAATGATTTATATTTAATCTGTGCATTGTTGAAATGGGAAAATGATACAGATAAGAAGCTGGAGTTATGTGCTAAGTTTTCAGCTACAGCTACAGCATCTGATGCAGCATGGCTTTATTCAATAGCCCTGATTAAGGATCTCCCTACCGGATGGGAAATGGTTGAAGAGCGCCTTGCATATATTTTCATGTTCCATAGTATTGATGTATATGAGAACACAGATGTTATTGCATGGATGCAAAGAGAATTGCCATTTGAAATACAGCGGTCAAGAAAAACATGTGTCAAGATATTGAAAATCTTCATGGAATTGCCGAAGCATTGGTTGAGACTGGATTCTGTCGATTTTAAGTACCTGAAATCTCTCAATTACACAGAGCAGGAAATCATCTATATTGCAATGTACACGAGTAAATGTTGGGAATTAACAAAAAATGTACAGGGCTATAGAGCTATTCAGAAAATCCTTGTAAATGGTTGTTCCTACTATTTGTCTGCCAGAGTAATTGAAAATAAGGATATTATTGATATGTGTGTCACATGTCTTAATAAACTGCATACACTACTCCAGTGTGTAGAAGGGTCAGATCGGCTACGTGATGCTATTGGTCACATAGTTATAGGTACATATGGAATGTTCGATGCTATATGGAATAATGTAGAATCAAGTAATAAATCACCTAAATGGTTTTACGTTGATATTCTGGAGCCTGAGTGGGATGATTTATTGGATATTGTCGGACCTAAAGAGTATCGGAATATTGCAGAATATGCAATGTATAATCATGTTGAGCAGATACAGGACTATATATTAAGGTACGATGATATATGTAACACAGAGTACAGGAAAGATATCCTATTTGAAAAGACATCTCTAAGCTTATCCAACGTTGAAGTATTGCAGAATGCAGGTGTTATTGATATCTACTCTCTAATTGATATTTGTGTTGAAAAGGCTGAGGATGCATCTTATACTGTGCATTCTTATGTGAAGAAGTATTTGTCTTCTAATATTCAAGATAAAATTGAGTGTTGGAAATGGGTAGTTAGTAAGTATAATGTAGAAACACTTAGTAAAATTACAGGTGTCAATGGATTCGTAAGCGAATCCATCGGAGTCCGTAACAATCATAACAGTAATCAAAATATAAAGTTTAATAACTTCTCGGATGAGGATAAATTGCTGTTGTTCAATTGGATTACACAGGAACTTTATACACTTCGTCCAGACAGTTATATATCGACATTGGCTGATTTATTCATTAATGTTGATATGTCATTTATCTCTAAAGAGTCTATTAGCCGTATTTGTGAGTCTTTAGGTAATACTGATTCCTTAAGTCAAATGGTTAAACTAGAGCTTGTTAGAGTTTGTAGTCCAGAAAAATATGAGGAAGCAAAGCAGGCCTATGAAGAAGAGAAAGCTCAGCATGCTTTAGAGAAGGAAAAGCAACAATTAGAGGAATGGCATGAACAAGTCATAGAAATGGTGACAGCAGATGATGATCCTGCACAGGCAATGATTGATGCTTTTAACGATTACAAGAAGTGGCAGAAAGGGTATTCTCAGGTTTGCTTGGATATTTTTATGAGTAAGAAAGAGGAGTTGCTCTTCACTGAGGATAATGTGGGAGATATTTGTGAGGCTTTACTTTCACTGATCTCTAATTCTAAAGTAGAAAACTTTACTTTTACAGATTACAAAAATATTATCAATAGTTTAGGAGTTACGGAATAATGAATAATTTAATAGATAACATTTTGGAAAACATAAGTATTTGTAACACAATTGAAGCAAAGAAGCTAAACACAAAAATAATTGTGATACCACAGAGCAGGCTGATGGATAGCCTGCACAAGGTTGATGATTCATCTTTACTGGCAAGTTTAAATAGTAATGCACAAATAAATATACTGCAGGATGAGAAAACGCAGGAGTTGTTTAAAAGCATATCCAGTGAATTTAATGATGTGGAAGTCTTAGACGAGTTCTTTGGAGACGCTGAAGCTATCAGCTGCTACACAATTGAAGATACAAATAGGATATTACCTGTCCTTAGGAATGAAGAGGTGCCTGATAGATATAAGCACTTCTTTTTAAATTACCCTGAAATGGAACATTTTGAGAAGTTAGATAGTTTTATTCAGGGTCTTGATAGAATCAAATCAAAAACTGATTTTTCAGATGAATGGCTGGTTAACCATAAAGATCTTGTGTCTAATATGATTATAGGTTCCCAAACGTTTCTGTATGAAGTCAAACCATATCAGCAGATGATTGATGACATTGCAGAATCTAAGACGTTAGAAAAAGTTCTTTCTACTATCCTTAGCACTGGATATAGGCATATTACAACGGAAGACTATGTAGCTATAAAACGAGACATTGAGGTTATAGCAAAGAAGCTGCCAACAGTTCTTTCATTCTTAGATAAGGAGCGTCATTTTGGTTTTATAAATTCATGGTTGAACAACCACCAGCTTACCTATGACTTGAATGCTATCATCAAGAATAAAGATAAGATAGGGAATGGTTCTTTTGTAAATTCTAGGATTAATTATATTGCTTTCTGCTATAGTGAAGTAGCAGATTATAATATCTTTTCGTTTCAAGAAGATATTGTAATTTATGCTTTAGCTAATAAGAAGAAAGCTTTCTTAAAGTTAATCAGAGAGAATAAAGAAGCATTTGCAGCTATAAAATCTTATTCTGTGCTCTATGCACAGGAGTTTTATGATGGGCTGGTAAATATAAACACTTTGAATGTGCAAAATTTGCATGACTTGGCAAATATACATGAAGTAGATAATTGGCTCTATAAGCTTGAGGGGCATACAATGACCTTTAAAGAATTTAAAATTCTCTACAGGGCGTCAAATAATGTTGTAGAGCTTTATTACAATCTTGATATCAGTTCCGTTGATACAAAACTCACAATCATTCAGGAAATCACTGCTAACACAATCAATTTACCAGATAGTTCAGTTGATGTGTTGCCGCATTACCTTGAGGAAAAGAAATTATCTGATTGGCGTAACGAATTTGGACACATCAAAGATTTGGACATGCAGACAACCATGGACCTATTGCTTGCTTATGACGATGTGGAGAAATTTATACCATATATCAATAATAAGACTGAAGCTCGTAGAATCTGTCAGAATATCTCTATTTACAGGGATATGCTTGATATTGAAGAAGTCAGGGATTCTGTCTTATCTACAGATACAGACTGGCTTGAGCTGAAAGCTAAGCTACAGATATCTAATGATTTTGTAGAAGAGCATAAGAAACGTGCTCTGCAGTTCATCATGGACAATGGTGCGGATATCATGTATAAGTACTTGTGCCGTAATATTACGAGTGCGCCTATTGTCCAGAAGCTTGTCACAGCAGAGATATCTGACCAGTATAATGAATTAAAGTACCATAGTGGGGATCTGGAGCGTGAAATATCCAAAGTTGTTCCATTAGAGTCACAGCTGGTTTGGGAGCAGGACTGTTCTTCAGAGTTAGGTAACATTAGTGCTAAAGAGGATGCATCATTGCTTAGTACAATGCAGCTTGGGGAGATTCCAATTCGCACATGCATGTCATATAAAGATGGCGAATACTCTGAATGCCTATTGAGTAATTTTGACTCCAATAAGAAAATAGTGTATGCTAAGGTTGGTGAAGAGACTGTATTTCGCGCAATCATCCGGTTGACAAAGGGCAGCGTGCAATATAAGATGGTGGATTCCTTTGAATTTTATGATGTGACTAAACCAGATGTAACAAATACAGATTCTAGTCTTGTACTATTCTTAGAACGGCCATATCTAAAAGAGAAGTTTGCCTCATACAAGAAGGCTATCTTCAAATTAGTTTTTTCTATGTTGAGGTCAAAAGCTAAGCAGATGGGTGCAATCCTAATCTGCAGTCTTGCTTATAGTGATTGGCAAGATACGTTGACCAGGACACGGTATAGTATTTATATTTCACAATCCAAAGCGGGGTCACAGTACCTAGACAGCTTAGGTGGCGCCGCAACCAGCAGTAATGATAGGCAGTACTATAGCACATTCGTGTATGTTCATAAAGATGATGTGCAGTTGTTGAATTAGTGGAGGACCTGTACAATGAAAAATAGAACAAGGGCTTATTACAGAGAAATGAGACATAAAGCAATATGCCGTAAGAGGTATATTGATTGTAAGATTCTTGAAAATAAGGATCATCCCCATTATGAGCATGATGGTCAGTATTCTAAGAATAAGATTCATTGTAGTCGTGCATTGTGTAAATATCGTAAAGTCTATCATTTACCAACACATAGGGATAAAATGGCGGATATTATTGAAAAACAGCAGTTGGCTGAAGTTATTTAGGAGGTTGATATTATGGAGTTGACAAGTGCTCGTATAAATAAGTTAATAAAAGCAATAGATGCAGAGAAGCAGGCGTTGTTGCTGGTAGATGAAAGGGACTCTACCTACACATTCTGTAATGGTGAGGTTCCAGTTAGACCAAATTATGACTTTAATGCAGTTTCTGATAGGATTTCTATTCTAAATGAGAGAGTTATGCTTTTACGTCATGCACTGAACAGTTTTAATGTTTCTCATGTTTTACCATGTGGCTACACGATTGATAAGGCAATCATACGGATGTCACAACTCGAGTGTGAAAAGAAACGTCTAATTAAAAGGGCATCAGTGCCAGCAACAGAAAGAGTTCGCGGGTATAATGCAATTAACCCCGATTATACAGCTGTTAATTATGAGTTGAAAGATGCAAAGAAGAGACTTAATGATGTTTGTAAAGAAATTGCATCTTTGCAACTTGAGCTGGATTCCGAGAACTGCACAGTACCTATTGAGACAGGTCTTACACAGCAAGAGATTGAGGACATTAACTATACAGTTAATGCGTAATAGTATTCCAGAGCATTGAGCTTATTTAATACATTTCATGGTGAAAGTACAGGTTCAAGGTTTATAGTTATTTGTTATTTCGTTATTTGTTATGTGTTTGGGTTCAAAGATTCAAAAGTAAATGGGATCGAGGGTTCTTGCTCGATGCTCGAAAACTTGGCACAATGTGTCCACTCGGCTAAGTTTGGTTATAGGCAGATTGTAAAAGGAGATGAGAAAGTGGGAAATAAATTTGATATACGTTTAGCACAATCAGAAGATACACAGGATATTATATTTCTATTGACAGATACCAAAAAGCAAATGAAGGAGCAGGATTGGCTCTGTATAGATGGGAATGACAATGAGGACTATATTCGTAGCCATATGGGTAAAGATGGATTTATACTTGTGGCTGAGGATTATAGGGGTATTGATGCCTGTCTTGTTGTTCACTATCCTAAGCCAACTGATGCAGATAATCTTGGCAAGGATATACGTCTTGCTAAGTCTGAAATGAATAAAGTTGCTCATATGGAAATTGCAGTTGTCGCTCCTGATTGTAGAGGTGCTGGCTTACAGGTCAAACTTATGAAGAAAGCAGAAGATGTCTTATCAGTTATGCATTATAAGTACTATATGTGTACTGTTCATCCTGATAATAAGCCGTGTATGATTAATTTGCGTTTATTGGGTTATAAGCGAGAGAGCACTAAGTACAAATATGGTGGGTTACCACGTAATATTATGCTGAAGATGAGGTGAATAGGTATGTTGGATTTAGAGTTGATGGATAAACAGAGGCTGCTGAAGAACTACAATATGAATTATGAAATGCTCACTAAGTATAGCGATAATGTGGAAGGGATCGATAAAGCTTATGAGTATGGTAATAAAATCATAAATGAGGATCCGGCATTTACGGAGCAGTTTGTAAAGTTAAGAGGTAATGTGTTTAAAAGTAACAGAGAGATTGCAGCATTTGCATATGCTGTCCTGCTGGAACAAAAAGAAATTAAATAACCTGTTTAATGCTTTTAGAAAATATACATAAAGTATTTACATTATGGTTTAATTTTTGTAAAATGTACATAAGAAAAGGAGAATTTACATTATGAATTATAACTTGTCAGAAACAGAAAACAAGATTATGGAATTTATATGGTCAGAAAATCGCTCTGTGAGAACTGGGGAAATCATGGATTATTTTGCAAAGCAATTACACAAGGGCTGGAAACGTCAAACTCTTAACACGCTGCTTATTAGATTAGATGAAAAAGAATTAATACATCGGAGTAGAGGTATCGTGCAGGCTGTATATAGTAAAGAGGATCTGCTACATCAGAAGTGTGTTGATTTTGTAAATGAGAATTTTGCAGGTAATGTTGAAGACTTTTTAATAGCGTATGCTAATACAGGTAATTCAACTGATAAGATTAAAGAGAGTTAGTAGGAGGTAGTAATATGTGCATAGAAAGTATAGAGGGAAAGCAAAATGTTAATGTAATCAGCAATAATAGCACAACTGACGAGGATGATGATAACGATCTTAAAGGATTAACACCGGATATTATTTATAAGTTAAATAAATTGCCAGCTGAATTGAGAAAATTGGTTATAAAATACTTGGATAAGGGCTATTCATATGATAAGGCATTAGCATTCGCAGAAGAAGAAGAGCTAGAAGAAAAGAAAAAGAAGAAAGAGAAAGAAGAAGAGTATGAAGGTCCTGAACTTTGAAGTATAAGCATTTTTATATGCAAAGAGATACTAGTAAGTTTGAAGATAATTAATAGGAGTTGATAGTATGAATACAGACAATAATACTGATTCATTTAATGAGTATTTACAATGTGCTAAGGATGAAACTGCTGCAATTAATAAGGCAAAGGATGCAGCAATCGAAGCTGCTGTTTTAAAATATGTAAGTATTATGCCGGATCTCATGGACAGATTAAATAAATTACCGGCTGATTTAAGAAGCTTAGTGAAGAAGTATATTGCTAAAGGATATTCGTTTGCAGAAGCTTTAGATTTAGCTAAACGAGAATTAGAGCAAGAGCTGGAGGAAGAGCCTGAGCGCTGAAACATAAAGTATTTTTCTGTAGGAGGGAGTATAGACGAATTAATAAATGCGTTACGTAAATTTTCATCGTTGGAGGATGTAATTGATGCACTGGAGATGTACGAAGCAAATACAGGCGATGGTGCAGAGCTTGCAGCACTTGAGGATGTAGCTCAGTATTTAAGTGATTTCTTTAGATATCTGATTACAGTAGCTGTAAGAGAGGTTAATTAGCCTCTCTTTTTTATTTTATAAAAAAGTAACGGAGTAGTGACTATGAAGATTCAAGAGTTTTGTAACATGAAGAAGTTTGAAGGGACTATGAGCAATTGGGCAAAAGCAACAGGCTTAGCTACAGTGGCTGTTGGAGCAGATGGTAAATATATTTCTGCCTGCTATAACTTCACAGACTTTTGCATTAAGCTGACAAGGGGATGTCCTGAAGGCAAGAAACGTTGTGAACATTGTGATGCTACTGGCAATGGCGTCTATGAGTGCCATGCAGGACTTATTGATTTTGGAATACCTATTATGCTAAATGATGGGACTGTGCTTGGCAATATTACAGGTGGACAGGTTTTACCAGAGCAGCCAGATGAGAATAAGTTTCGTGAGACTGCACAGGAACTGGGCATTAACCCAGACCAGTATATCAGGGCTTTAAATAAGGTAACTGTTAAGACAAGGGAAGAAATTGAATCAGCTGCTAATCTCTTAGGTGATGTCATTAATATGTTTGTACAGTCTAGTTATATAGAGTATATGAACAGCAATATTATACGTGAGTTGGAGAGTGGCATCTCTAAAATAGTGAATGATGTTGCCAATGTAACGAGTGAAACGAAGAATTTGAAGAGTTTTGCATCTAAGCAGAAGATACTGGCGCTAAATGCTTCTATTAAGGCAGCCAGAGCAGGAGAGCATGGGAAAGGTTTTGAGGTAGTTGCTAAGGAAGTACAGAAGCTTGCTGATAATATGCGAGGGACGAGTGAGAATATTGACAAGTATACAGATGAACTGATTGATATCACAGCTAAGTTAGCAAATGCTTTTAAGTAATTATTAGATAAACGAAAAAATTTTATATCGCTGCACATATATAAATGAAGTATAATTTATACTTCATAAAATGTAATAACAGGGAGTAGTTTAACACTCACTGCTGTATAGGAGGATTTTATAATGGGTAAAGATGGAGCAACAATATTTTATTTTATGGTTACAAATGTTTTAGCATTATCACTTTCAGTTCTATTTGCTATAATGTCCAGCATTACAGGTGACACTGCATTGGGATTTATAGCTGTTATAGTCAATCTTTGTAGTTGCTCAATATTTTTTGTAGTTATCCTTAGTATTGGAGGCTTAAGTGTTTTCCTATTGCTGGCAGGCATCTTTTCGTACATATTAAATAATATGGTTACACAGCAGTTTGTAATCAATGGCGATTTTGCTCCTTATGATTTTGAATCTAAGGATTATGTCGTATTATGCGCTATAGTTGTATGTATTGCTTGTAGATTAATACAGATATCTGTCAGAAAATTCAGAAAATAATTGATTCTGCTGTAACCTGGTTGTATACTTGAATTATCTTATTTATGGAGGGTAATTCAATGAGTGCAATTTGTTTTGGTTTCTTAAAGGCATGTATGGTGTACATTATATATTTTAGTATATTATGGTGTACAGCATCGGAGTATAAGGCATCTTTTAATAACAAGCCTAATTCTGTAAATGGTTACATTCTAAAATTGTTTGTGTCATTATCAGGATTAGGCAACGCTATTTACAGCGCTATTAAAAACTTATCGTTTCACATAGTTTGTAGGACAGGGTTAAGAATCCCTGCAGTACTTAGAGTACTATGTGCTGTTTTGGATATGGGATTATTCACTCTGTTTTTATTCATAATATCTGGTTTATTCAACCTAAGTAATGATTTATTGGTTATGCTTGCTGGTGGTTGGGATCTCGATTTATTAAGCTGGGGTGAACTTAGTGTTGGAAATCTCTCATCTTACATGAGCTTAATTGTGGCAATATTGAATGGTAATATATTAATGTGTATATTATGTTTCTTTAGTATGACTGTAATAAAGTTCTTTTATTACGCAGTTGTATTTGGATTCCTTAATAACAGGATGTTCCCTACTTTCCTGGTTAATAGCATTAATTCTACAAAAGAAGCAGCAGATAATCAATTAGCTGTTTTAACAGCTACAATGACGGATGAGAAGTTAAAAACTGCAGCATATAATGAGTCAGCAAATGCAGCCTATACAATATTGGATTCATTGTCTACATGTTTGTATAGGTTTGCTGGGTTAAAAGGTGTTGTCCAGATTGCATTGATTGTTATTGTGTACACATTGATTGATGCGCTAGGTGTTGCGATTGGCTTAATAAAAGTGGATGCCGGTGAGTTTGTCTGGTCCATTCTTAATCTCAATGATGTGTTTAGCATTATCGTAGACATGTTGATTTCTCTAGGTATTATAAAACTAGGTCAGATATTGGTTGTAGAAAATATTGTGAAGTCTAAACCTGAAGAAGAGAGAGCTAAGGTATACGCAAAAGCACAAATGTATGCAGAGCAAGCAGAACAGAAAGTAGAAGAAAGAAAGATGCAAGCTATGGCTTCTGACATAGTTTGTGCCATCAATCTGGCAGAAGATGAAGAAGAGGCTGATATAATTTTCAAAGAAGAGATGGATCAATGGCGGAGTACACATAAACATACCTCTAAGAGTAAAGCACAAGGACCTAATAAGTATTCTGGTGGTCATACAAAAGAATGGAGCAATGCACATAGTATTGAGTATCAGAGAGAAAAGATGCAAAGAGAAAGAGAAAAGAAGAACAAGTAGTTACAAAGAGAGGCTGCAACAGCCTCTCTTATATTATATTTACAGAGGAGGTTATATTAGATGGCAGCAGATATCACACAATTGCGTAATAGGCAGGCACAGTTTGAAGAACAGAAAGTAAAAGCTAAAGGTAATACAAGAGATAGTGTATTTGTCTCATTATTTAGTGAACCGGAGTATCAATTGCAGGCATACAAAGCATTGCATCCTGAAGATACTACAGTTACGGTTGATGACATAAGGCAGCTAACACTTGAAAGTGTGTTTGTGAATACAGACTACAATGATTTAGGCATAGCTGTCAGAGATAAAAGCTTAATTCTTATTGAAGCTCAGTCAACATGGTCGTATAATATTCTTGTAAGGCTACTTATGTATTATGCAGCTACATGCACTAATTATATTCAGCAGCATCAGTACAGCCTATATAGTAGCAGGAAAGTAAAGATACCTGAGCCAGAGTTTGTTGTAGTTTATGTTGGTGAAGAAAAGGAACTGCTTGAGGTAATCTCTCTAAATGATGAGTTCTTTAATGGCTCTAATAGATATTTAGAGCTTAAGGCGAAAGTAATACAGCATAAACAAGGTGATGACATTCTAAGCCAGTATATTGAGTTCTCGGAGATATACAGGAAGATGTTTAAGCAGTACAAAAATGATCGGCGTAAGGTTGTAATCGAAACGATTGAATCCTGTAAGCAAGCAGGAGTGTTACAAAGTTTCTTGACACTACATGAAAGGGAGGTATATGATATGATGTCTAGTTTATTTGATATTGAATATGAGAGGAAGTTGCTTCAGGCACAAGAAGCAAGAGAAAGGGAAGAAGAGCTTCAAGAGGCTATAAAAGAGGCTAGGGAGAAGGTGGCTAAGGAAGTCAGTGAGAAGGTGACTAAGGAAGTCAGTGAGAAGGTGGCTAAGGAAGTTAGAGAAGAGGTAACTAAGGAAGTTAGTGAGAAGGTAGCTAAGGAAGTTAGTGAGAAGGTAGCTAAGGAAACTGAGAAATCAAACAGCGAAGCAATTGCTAAGAATCTATTACAGCTAGGTAAGCTATCAACAGAAGAGATTTCACAGATGACAGGGCTGTCAATTGAAGAAGTTGAGACACTTTAAGAGAGGTTATTTAACCTCTCTTTTATATTTCAGAAAAGGAGTAATTTAATTATGAAGAGAGTCTTAAATATAGTGGGCATGCTATTTATTTGTAGCATGCTCTTTTGTTTACCTGTGAAAGCGGCGGATTCTGTGATATCAATCAGTCAAGATGGTGATGTTATTTCATGGTCAGTTGATTGTAATGAACTGATTCGTAATTACGATTTGTATTTCTATGAGTTGCCAGTGGATTCAGGCAAGTCAAGTGATTTTCTATTTGTAGGGTTATTTAAGACTACAAATAAAGAGTTTAACTTGTCAGATATTCAGGCGACTATTCTCGATAAGAGATTAACACTTGTGGTTACTGCAGTTAATTTTGATGGTGATGTAGTTGCAACATCAGAAATGGTTCCGGTCATAGCATCCATACATTCTAACGTGTCTGGTATCACAAATGTACCTACTATTACAGCTGTAAGAGACTTTCAATTAAATCCGACTGTTAGTTCTTTGAAGAATGAATCACGGTGCATCCACACAGGAATCTCAAAATATATTGGGGATGGTGTGTATAGTATTCCTGTTATTGTCGAAAATGGGGTTGATCTTGAGCCTTTTAAGCAGGAGTTCCTAGTACGGGTTGTTGATGCTGATTTCCTGTTTGAAGATGGAACATTAACAATTTTAAAAGATGATGGGTTCAAGATGTGGCGCATGACTGTTGATCCCAAGGCTGTTAAGAAAGTAGTGCTGGCTCATAATATAAGTACTGTACCATCAGAAGCTTTTAAAGGTTGCACTAAACTAGAGACTGTTAAAGTTGAGAGACAAACTAATTCTTTGATTATTGAAGACAAAGCATTTAGAGGCTGTACATCACTAACTGGTGATGGGGATAATATTTATTCATTTCTGCGTAAGGCAAGTTATATAGGTGATTATGCATTCTCTGGTTGTACATCGCTATCTAAAGTTAAGTTTAGAGCAGATGCTCTTACGTATATTGGCAAATATGCCTTTGCGGGGTGTAAGAATATAAAAGATATTCGATTCTGTGAAGCGTGTCATGTAGAAGAATTTACAACTGATATTAGTACTCGAGCTTTCAACAGATGCTCAACAGGAGGTGTAATTCATTTTACAGATGAAATAGCTATGCAAAGTTTGGAGGATGCTTTTATTAGAGGTGGCTTAGAGTTTGGGGACTCAAAGTGGCAGGTGGAAATCCTACCATCACAATCAGACTCTGTTCAAGCTTTTGAAGCTTCTTCAAAAGATGTAAAAGAATATAGTATGCATTATGAGACTGTTGAGTCATGGGAGGATGTTTGTCATGCAATTTCAGATGGTTCGTTGTTTGTTAGTATTGATATCACGGACTTTGATGACAAAGAAGTACCATCTTATGTTTTAACAGTTACTAAGGCTGCTAAGGCGGTTGTAAGAATTACGTCTGATAATGATACAGTTGTGTTATTTGGCGACCTTATTAAGGAGACTAGCAAGAGTGTTGAGTGGTATATGTTTACAGTTGATTCTGGTTTACCATTTTATGATGGTATATGCCTGCATAATAATGAGATTGTAATGTTCTAGGAGGTACGAGATGTTTAAGGTTCTTATTATAGATTTTGATAATATGTATAATCAAGAGAAAGACAGTGAGGTTGGGATTGCACCTAGCCTTTATTTAATCCCGGAAGATAAGGAACAGGAAGTAGAGCAGACATGTAGTGAAGCTTATGATGATTTTATGAGGCAGGATAAGTCAGATATGACTATATTAGATATTTTTGAAGCATTGCTGACATCAAAGGGGATTCGTTTCCAGCATGTTGGTAATTTAGACAGTTTGACTTTTGGCGAACGACAAGCATGTTATATTAATCTTAACATGTCAGTTATCAGTGCAGATGGGTCAGCTATTATGGTTAAGGAGGATTAGATTTATGAAAGCAGTGTATCCAGTTTTATTTACTCAGACAGAAGATACTGTATTAATTGAAGTGCCAGATTTGGAGATAACTACAGAGGGTAAAGATCTGTTTGAAGCTATTAATTATGCCAAAGATAGTATCGAATTGGTTATAGTGACACTAGAAGACGATCATAAGAGTGTTGCTGCAGCTTCAGATTTAGATGCTATTGATGTAAACGAAGGCGCTTTTGCAGAGTACGGTCATACAATTAAATCTTTGGTTGCGGTTGATTCAGATAGCTACCGTAAGACTATGGAGACAGGTAATGAGTAAGAGAGGATGATTAATCATGAATAAACAGTTGAGTTATTTAGAGTCAGTGGAGGTACATAAGGAGATAGTAAGATATTACAGGAAGGAAGCATTACTAGAGGCAATTCTAAATGCAATATGTTTTTGTATTCTTGATGGTATTTGTTGTTTATTAGCTGGTAAGCTTGCCATATTGTATAACACAGTTATTGCGGGAATTATAATTTTTGCAATAATGTTAATAGTAATGCAATGCATTACAAGTTGTACAATCTCAAAAGAAGAGAAATTGATAGATACATCAGATATCAAGGTTGTCACTGTCTCTGATAGGTACATAGATCAAGATTCAAATCATAAAAGTATTTACAAAGTTGTGTGTCTTTGTAATGGAGTTGCAGAAACTTATGAGGTCAGAGAGTGGCAGTATGAGTCATGTAAAATAGGAACTATAGTTCGATTGTTTGTTAAGTAAGGAGAAATAATATGAAAGTTATAATTTGTGATAAATGTAAGAAACCTATTAACATTAAAGATGTGCGGCATATTGTTGTACGTACAGAGGAGACAGAGCATATTTTGGATTTTTGTAATTGCTGCTATTTTGCTACTGCTGAGAGTATCGAGTCATTGAAAGACTTGGACAGTGATAATCCAAGAAAAGTCATTTCAGACATTAAGAAGGCTGCCATGAATAAAATGATTGATGAGGGTATATTGAGCAGTGCGCAAATGGCAGCTCAGTTAGGTCTAAAACATAAAACGGTTATTAATTACAGATGTCGTTATTTAAAGGCAAAAAGAGATGGGCAGACAAAGAAAGTGGTCTCTGAGAAAAAGATAGATGAAAGTTTGTTGCAGAAGAAAGAAAACATTGAACCTAATGCAGATTCGCCTGGAGTAACTGATCAGGTTATTCCTGAGAAGAAGCCTGTAGGTCGCCCTAAGAAATTAAAAGTTGATGTGCCTAAAGCAAGAGCACTGTTAGCAGCAGGGTGGAGTTATGAATACATTGCAAGATCTGAATTTCATTGTTCTGTAGAAGAACTAAAGAATGCTTTGGAGGAAGCAAAACAACGTCAGTAAGGAGTAATTAAATATGGACTATACAGAGGCGAGTAGATATATCAGTCTTATTTTGAGGCACAAGCCAGAAGTTGTAGGTTTAAAGTTAGATGAGCACGGTTGGGTAAATGTTGACCAATTGATAGAGGGTGTTTCACGAAAGTATATGATTAATCGAAGCATCTTAGAGGAAATTGTAGAGACAGACAACAAACAGCGATACTCATTTAATGCTGATAAAACTAAAATTAGGGCTAATCAAGGTCATTCAGTTAATGTGGATGTAGAATTAGAGGAGTACCAGCCTCCTGAAATACTTTGGCATGGCACAGGTAAGAAGTTTGTAAATGCTATTAATGAGCAAGGGCTTATTCCTAAGAGTAGACTTTACGTTCATCTGTCAAAAGATCCTGAAACTGCTAGACAGGTTGGAGCTAGACATGGTGAGCCAGTATTGTACGTAGTAAGTGCAGGTCAAATGTTTAGAGATGGGTATAAGTTCTATCTTTCTAAGAATGGTGTATGGTTAACTAAAGAAGTACCAGTCAAGTATTTGGAAAGGAATGAATAGATTATGTACAAGTTAAAATTAGCTCTAGCTCTAGCATTTATATGCTTGAACGTTATGTTTTATATAGATTACGATAAACATCAGCAGGAGTATAATACTGTTCAGGTAGTTGTTGAGGATGTTATGGTAAAACCAGCAGCTATTTATGAAGGTCAGTATATACCTGAAAGTTACTATTTAATAATCGGGTATGATAATCAATGTATGTGGTCTATTAGAAGTAAAGAAGCTTATGACCAATACAAAGATCGGGTTGGTGATATTATTGATGCTGATGTTAGAATAGGTACTTCAGGGTATAATTATTTAGGTAAGCTAGAAGGTCAGGGTATTCCGGGTATTCCAGATAATGCTGTATTTCGATCATATCCGGTAGGCCTGGTATACTATAAAGGGCAAGCTAAGTAGTCAGAAAGGAGTAATAAATTATGAAGAAGGTCATTATAACATTACTTTGTATATTCTGTACGTGCACTATTGTTGTATGTACAGGCTTTGAACGGGAGTGTGAGACTGTTCCAGTCGTAATTAAGGATGCGATTGTAGAACCTGCTACTGTGCTTAAAGGTTTCTATTTACCTGAAAAGTACTATTTAGCACTTGAATACAATGATAAGTACATATGGACTATTCCAGGTAAAGAAGCCTATGAAAAGTACAAAGACAAAGTAGGTGAGACCATTGAAGCAGACGTTGAGGTACGCAGTGGATTTTGCATATTATTGTACAAATTGGAAGGTCAGACTATACCGGGTACACGAAAGGGAGAAACATTTGAATCTCAGCCCATATTCTAGGTGATAAATAGCCTGACACTTAGACGATTTTGTAATAAAGGTAAAGGAGTAATATATTATGGATACTAGTTTAAGTAATTACACTGATAGGATGAAAGTTACAGTATTATTATTTGTTGTGTTGATATACTATATATGTGATAATTGTACATATAAATATGAGACTGTTCCAGTTGTAGTCAAGGATGCTTTTGTGGAACCGTCTACTGTAACAGATGGCTGGTACATACCTGAAAAATATTATTTAGTAATTGAAGATGATAACGATCAGTATGTGTGGACTGTCCAAGGTAAAGAAGATTATAATCGATATAAAGATATGGTTGGTGAAACTATTGAGGCAGGCATTAAGGTGTATACTGAAACTGAGAGAGTTCTATATCAATTAGAAGGTCAGGAAGTTACTAGCTATCAAGGGGACATAACATACGAGGGTTCAACATCACTTTAGAGGTAAAGAGCTTGACGAGTAGAAAACTCTGTAATACCATATAATGAAGGTAGGTGTTAGTATGGCAATAGATATCCGTGCACAGAGAGAAGCTGTGTTTGTATTGATGCATAAAGATGTAGCTGTCCTAGAATATAATATGTCAGGAAAACGTGCGACTGTTCTAAACACAGATATGGTTCCATGGGGATTCAATTACCTTGGTTTTGAAGAATGGTGTGCTGGTCGTGTGTTGTCTATGTCGCGTAAGAATGCAAAGTACATTATGAATGCTTTAATGGTGTCACAGGACAACTCCGTAAGGACAAAGATGCAGCTTGCACTGGCTTACCATTGTTTATCCTTAAATGATTGTTACTGGGTACGCCGAAAGTCAGATAGCTCTAAGTGGGAAGATGTTTCACTGTTTAGAAACAAGACAGAAAATGTTTTAACGCCAGTTTCCATATGTGGTAAGGTTTCTTCACTATTTGGAAAGAAATTAGCTAATTCTTGTGATATTACAGTTGATGGAACTTATCGTAAGTCTTGGGTCAGGACAGATGTAGGGTTTGAATTGTATAAAGGTGATGACACTACTCAAAGCAAAGAGTGTGTACGAGAATGTCTGGCGTCTGCTGTTTTAAGAGCATTAGGATTTGATGCCATAGAATATACTTATGCAGAATATCAGGGCGAGTTAGTTTGTAGGTCTGATTGTTTTACGTCTGAGGACATTGAGTTTATTCCTTTTAATGATATCAAACAAGAAAAAGAGAATGCATTGGAGTTTGTCAAAGCAATTAGTCTTGATGATTATTGTAAGCTCACACTCGCTACGTATATTATAGGAAATATTGATTTGCACGATGGCAATTGGGGTTTAATCAGAAATCTAAATTCAGGCTTACTATCGTTTGCACCGTTGTTTGATTTTAATAATGCATTTTCAGATGAGTATGTTACACGCAAGGATATTCAGGAAATGTGGATTCCAACAGCAAAGCTTGTCGATTTGGAGACTGGAGATGAGGTTGATCCTAGAGATATGTTTCTTTATGATTGTAGGTATACTTCAGAATACACAATGCAGCAGGCAGCACAATTGGCAGCCAGATTACTACATGTTAAGATTGATCAAGGCGCATTAAATCAGATACATTTCTATGATCAGACGATTAAAGATGAATGTATGCATCGTGTTGTTGAAATTAATAGTTGGTCTGATTAACAAAGAAGAGGTATACAAAAGTATGCCTCTTCTTTTATATTAACGAAAAAAATAGTAGACATAGTGGACATATATAAGTGAGGAATGTTTTATTACTATATAGGAGGTTTATATGAAAGATATTAATTCTGTCCGTAATACAGCTAAAGTTTGTGATCGTTGTTTTCCAGTAGAATTCAGAAATAAACCAGGTGATGTTGTTACATATAAAATAGATCACGGCTCTTTTGTGGCTGGGGGTGGCGTTCGGTTTGGTGCAAATAAGTTTTTCACAATGTTTGAAGACATACAGGGTGAAGCTGTGATGGATCACCAAACCTTTGAATACATTTTGTGCAATTCAGTATTTCCGCAGGCTGTACTGTTTCCAGAGACTTACAGTCGTATTTACAGTTTAATTATTCAGAAATGCTGTCGGGAAGTTATTATGATAACATGTGATGAAGATACAGGTAAGGTGAGAGTCTCCTATCCAGATAAGCAGGAGACGTATGAATCCTACCTTAAAGCGTTTTGCGCAATTAGAACTTGGCAAGACGAAAATAAGGGTTATTAAGAGACTGTATATAGTTGTAGAAATGATTGTAGTGTTGGTTCAATACTACAATCATTTCTATGAGTTACTTTGTTTCTCTAAAGTAGTAATAATTGTAGTGTTGCTGCAATACTGTAATTATTATTATTATTATTAATTTTCATATGGATACCTAAGGAGGGTTTAATACTATGACTTATGGTGAAGAGAGATTACATTTCCTGGATAATTTAAAGCTAGAGAAGAAATCAAGCAAAGGCTGGATTCCTGTATTTATGGTTGCATGGTGGGTCTTAATAATCGTGGTTATCTGGTTCACTTATTATCAACTACAACACAATAAATACTTTGGTATGGATGGTAAGGTAGTGAAAGGTGAAGATGTTATTTCAACTGTGCAGGATGCAATAGATGAGAATGAGCTTATTTGTATTGAGGTAGTTACGTTAGGTGGCACTGTTACATTTTTGCATACTGATAGGACAGGAGTAGAAGAGTCAGGTGCTACGTTGGATGCAATTACTAAAAGAGGTAGTCAAACGTATGTAGATCCAGTGTCTAGGTTTGGCTGTTCAGTAGGTCATAACGCAACAGGTACAGTGGATCATATTTGTTTCATGCAGAAATGATGATTACCTGTTTGTCGTGATATTAAATAAATGGAGGAATTATTATGGCAGTATCAATTGAAGAATTACGAGGTAAAGATAATAAAATATTATTTGACACAAAAAAAGTGTTAAGGGCAAAAGACCTCAAAGAAGGACATGTCTATTTGATCAAAGACGGAAGAGTTATGGTTTATCTTGGGCAGGAGAATAATGCTGGATATGTGTTCTATGTTTGTGGGTCACTTGTATATGAGTACGCGAATAACAACAGCATGTATACTATAAGTAATTATGACTTGCAGACAGAATACATGGAAACTTTATGCAACAGCCTTATGAAAAATGATGTATATGCAGAATCAATCACCGTCTTAAAGGGCATCCCTACAATTTATGGTGAGTTTACACTTGTAGAATATGAAAAAACGTGGAAAGAGTGGTATTTGAAGTCATATAATAAGTTTAAAGATTCTCTGCCTGAATTAGCATTTATCAATAATGCACAGCCAGATGCAGGATTTGTAAAAGCGGGGGCTTTAATACCTGGCCACATATATTATGCTGGGGACGCTTGGAGAAACACATGGGTATATTTAGGCAGAAGCACAGAAGGCAAGTTTGTGTGGTATTATGTTGGTAACGAAACTGCATTGATTAATGGAGGGTTTGGTTATATAATGGAATCTTTTCATAGTTGGCGTCGGTCTGATTGTTTTGCAGTTACGAAAAGTAACAAGAAAGTGAAGCCATTATTAAATGTATCTTCTGATCCGACTGTAGATATCTATCATGGTTTTGGAAAACTAGTAGAACAAAACTTTACAGTTAATATCGATGGTTTAACCCAGAAGATGTTAGATAAGATTGCATCAACGATTGAGAGCATCGCTAATTAAAGATATATCTAGTGCAGTAGATTATATTTGTTTCATGCAGGATTGTTAGAATGCGAGGCTGCAGTCTAGGAGTTTTATTTTATAAATAACCGTCAACAAAAAAAGTTGACGGTTATTTTGTTTCTAATGATTTTCTTACATATTGAAAAGTAAACAAATATATCAAGAAAAGGAAAAAATAAAATACTTATGTTGGGATTTTTCAAAAATAAGGCTAAAAAGTCTAACAGAACGTGTTCTGGATGTTCTGATTGTGGTAAAGAAACAGAAGAAAAATGAAAAAGAAAAATGGTAAATTATTAGCCAGACTATGAAAAAAAAATTTGGAAATAAAGAAATTCGCATTTCTTACAGAAATTTGGAGGTAATATTATGACAAAAAGAGAACGAAGAGAATTTACAAAAGAACTAATTGAAAAATGTATTGCTGCTATCAATGAACTGCCTAATTGTCCCAATGGACATTCAGATGTGTATGATAAGGCAACAATTGAAAGAGTTTTGAGAAATGTAATTGATAATTAAGAGGATTTTGAAAATTGGATTTACGAAATAAAAAAAATAGCCATTGAAACTAAGATTTCTTTTGGAAAGGTAAAGTAAGACTATGAAAGAATATGTAGTAATGTTTGGTGGAAATGCAGAATAAAATTGAGAGAATGGAACTTGCCATGAAGGATGTATTGAAATTATAGACACCAGAATGGTGACAAAATTCGTGTTCCCTTGGAATGGGTGGTAAGATAAATGAGCAAAAGCAATTACGAAAAACATGCTGAAGTAAAACAGCAGGAATTATTGAATAAACAAAGAAACCTTCAGCAGGCAATCAACTGCCTGAAAAATAGACAGAAATTTGCATCATCTCAATATATGGACAGTGCAATTGATTTTGTTGCTGACCTGTATGATTTGTCTATTGGTGAAGTGCAGCGAGCAATGGGTGGAGAAGAATACTGGTGTATTTGAAATTCTCATTTATTAGGAAAAGGAGATAAATATTCATGAAAAATATTTCGAGTTAAAATGTGGTCAGTCAGGTTTTTTAGTTGATGGAAGATTTTACAATATTCTTTCAATACCTTCAGTTATGATGTGTTCAGATGGAAGTTATAAATATGAAGATATAGAAGTTGGTATTAATAATGAATATTATAAAATGAGAATCTCTGAATTTATGGAAAACGTAAAGACTATCGGTAATTTAGAAATTCGATAAAACTAAGATTCCTAGGAAAAAAGAGAACTTGATGCAATTCTTGCAATGTATATTATGATATGTGATGTTAAAAAAAAGAAAGAGCTATATGGTGCGAATATATGTTGCTCTGAATGAAGTAAATAATTTTATATTAGTTTATAAGAGAGCTTCAAATTGAATGAGGTATCTCTTTTTGTATGAAAGAAAGGAGATTTGTTAATAAAACTTGTGAGTATACCGATATAATATATATACCTTTATAAGAAGGGATTACATGTACCAATGGGTTTTGATAGTCTTATATTGAATTTAGTTGGTTTACTTACAATTGTATTAACACTAAGTAAACGTATGAAGAAATTTATAAAAAAGCATAAATGGACATTAAGTATTTGGATTAGCGTAATTATTTTATTAGAAGTATACTTCTGCATGAATCACCAATTATTAGCAAATAAGTTTTATAACGTTTGGTTTAGGCTTTGGTATTCCGAGCCTGATCCCGCAGATTTTATCGGTAAAGGGGCAACTTACCAGGAGACTCCCGCATGGTCATTATTATGCCCAGCTTTTATGATAATTTGGACAAGTTATGAATTCTTTTCAAGTATTAAAAAAGCTATAAAACAGAATAGGGTATTAGTTGTGAATTGGATAGTTGGCATA